>Ga0207052_10152_pt2 | contig 21827 bp, 16 predicted proteins | sample Alteio_BWMinCont_62_FD_153294 | JGI IMG/M metagenome (GOLD analysis project Ga0207052, IMG submission 153294) | Enriched cells from forest soil in Barre Woods Harvard Forest LTER site, Petersham, Massachusetts, United States -... | ecosystem: Environmental > Terrestrial > Soil > Temperate forest >...
GCGTCAGGAGCATCAGCACGCCGACGTATGTCAGCGAATTAAATCCCAGCGCCAGAATCAGCACAAATCCCGCAAGCAGATACCATTCGATGCTCATCATCATCATCGCCATCAGCGATGCAGGCCGGCGGTAAATGGTCTGGAACAACCCCGTGCCGAATACGCCGTGATAGACCACATCCTGGCCGAAACGGACGCCGATCTGATCGCCGCCGTAAATTTTTCCGCGCCAGTGGCTTGCGCCCAGGGTATTGAAGTGATCGGGGTGTTTGTATTTGAGCAGTGCCTCGGCCTCGCCGTAGCCGCGCTGTTGTTTCAGATAGGCCGCGATCGTGTTTCGGCGATAGTGCCAGACCTGCGCCGCCGGTGAAAATCCGATGCTGTGGCCCAGATTCTGGATTCGCCAGATGACATCCACATCGTCGCCCGCCTTGCGGAACTGCGGATCAAAGCCATTCACCTGTTTGAGGATCGATGTATAGAACGCCATGTTGCAGCCGGGCACGTGCTCGGCGGTGCGGTCGTCGACCATCACATGCGTCGGCCCGCCGGGCGATCGCCCGACGCAATCTGCCACCCACGATCCTTCATCAGGAATCAGATTCGGCCCGCCCATTCCGCCATGCCCACTGCGAACCAGCGAAAGCGACAGATAATAAAGCCAATCCTCATCCGCCTCGCAGTCGCTATCGGTGTAGACAACCACCTGCCCCTTGGCGGCGTTCATCCCGACGTTGCGGGCGTAGCTGAGACCCATATTCTTTTGCTTGATATTCCGAACAGTGGGAAACTGCTTGAGAATCTCCTGCGTCCTGTCGGTTGAGCCGTCGTCGACAAAGACGACTTCATAGTTCGGATATCGCAGCCGCTCCATCGAGCGCAGGCAGGATTCAACCGTGCTGGCGCCGTTGTACGAGCAGATCACGATGCTGCACATCGGCAGCTTGGAGATATCGCTGGTCTGCGGAACGCGGGTGAAGACCTCCTGAACCGCGGCAAACGCCGGCTTGGGCTGGCGGTCGCGCGCCGTCAAGCCAAACGCCCAGTTGTCCATCTGATACCCGTGGGCGTACCAGTCATCGGTGTAGCTGAAGATAAATGTGCCGACCAGACCTTCCTCAAAAACTGCATGCACGTGCGCGATGAGGATCTGTGCTTGTTTCTCCGGCGTATGCTCGTGATGCGTGTCGATGCCATATTCACCGAGCATCAGCGGCTTATCACCCGCGATGTTCTGCAAACGGGCAAGATAATTCCGGAATACATTCTCATCATGTAGATAAACATTGAAGCAGACAAAATCGACATTGTGCGACTGCACGTATTCGGTCGTCGGGTAGTTGGCGAAGGTGAGCAGGCAATCCGGCGCCTCCTCGCGGGCGATGTCCACCAGATGATCGATGAATTCCTCGATCTTCGGCCGGCCGACATAGCGGACGATCTCAGACGGAATCTCGTTGACCACGCTGATGGCAAAAATGGCCGGGTGGTTCCCGCACGACCGGGAAGCGAATCGCACAGCATCTTCGGCCTGGGCCGTTAAATCCCTATCGCCAATAAAAGTCAGGTTTTTCGGCCAGGCGATATCCAGGAAAATCTTAAGGCCCATGTCCTGGGCGAGATCGAGAAACCATTTTGGCGGAACGTGATAAATGCGCAGGCAGTTGGCGCCCAGATCAAGAATCTGCTGAAAATCTTTTTTTGTTTGTTCGCGAGAGGCCAGCGGCTCGCCGTCGCTGTTGGGGGCGAAGGGGCCGTAGGTGACGCCCTTGACGTAAAATTTTGCATCGCCCAGGCGGAAGAACTTCCCATCGCGTCGGACGCGGTTGGAGCGCGGCTGCGTGCGTCGCTGCCGGCCCTGCGCTGGCATGGGAATGGTCGCCGTCATGGACATAACAAGAACTTTCCTTCCACTCAGGATCGTGCCACAGGGCTCGTGTTGATATCCGCCGTGCCGACCGGCGCGCCCGCACCACTTCCCGTGCACCTTTGGAACGCGGGTATTCTAAATAAGGATCGACAAGATCGCCACGCAAATATCTTTAGGAAAAATTCCTTTGCGCTTAAGTTTCGCCGAAAAACGCCCGTTTGGGCGAAAGTTACCGAAGCCCTGTCAAGCCAGCGTCCGATAAAGCGGCGAGCACAGCCGGTCGAAGCGCCGGCGCGATGTGCAGCCGCCTGAACATAAGTTGCTTGCTGAGGACTTTGGTTAGTGGCGAAATCGACGCAAACGACTGCAGCCCCCCCTGCCTGTCGCGCACCAGAATGTCCGCGGTCGGAGTCTGGCCATCATAAATTTCATACGGCGTGTCCGCTGGCTCGTCGTAAAACAAATCGTAATCCTTGTCGCCCCCCGCTTTGACCACGGCATGCGACGCGATCTCGCGCGCGCGATGAACCTGGCCCGGATCGTCGATGCCCGAGAGATCAATGGTTTTAAACAACCCGCGATCGAGCAATCCGGCGCAAAGCGTCGGCAAAGCCGGATCATCCACTTTCGTCCACACTTTCAGGCAATGCAGAATTGAAACATCATCCAGCGCCAGAAATTCCGCGGTCGATAGCCGCCGGCCCTCGAGCGCTTTGTAAACGGCATCATCCCCCTGCGGCCATGGCAGCCGGTTTTGCACGGCCAATCGCTTGGCGCGCTGCAGCGCCAGCTTGACCATTCCCTCTGCCGTGCGGACGACTTTGTGGAAATAAACATTCCGATACATGTGGTATCGCGCCTGGAGATAGGCTTCGATCGCGCTCACGCCTTTGATGGAAACTGCAAGGCGGTTGCCATCTGTATCAATCGTCAGGGCGTGCAACAGCCAGCGAAGATCAAACCCGCCGTAACGGCTGCCGGTCATCAAATTATCGCGCAGGAGATAATCAAATCGATCGGCGTCAAGCTGGCTGGAGAGCAGATCGGAATAGAAGGTCCGCTTCGGTTTTCCCTGAAGAAATCGGACCACCAGTTCCGGGAATTCCGCCTCGTGATCGGCCAGGGTTTGAAAGACGGACGTGTGCGGATCGAGAATGATCTGATGGGTCATCGATTCATGATCGATCCCGCTGACACGCTCGAACACATGGCTGAATGGGCCATGACCCAGATCGTGCAGGAGTGCGCCCGCCAGGCAGATCGTTACATCGCGTTGCTCTAGGGGAAAGGACTGGCCCAGTTGCGACAGCATCCGCCGGGCGGTTTCCATCACACCCAGGCTGTGGCTGTAGCGAGAATGATCCGCCCCGGGATATGCCAGCGACGCCATGCCAAGCTGACGGATCCGGCGAAGGCGCTGGAATTCCGTGGTATTGGTCAGCGCAAAAAGCAGCCGGTCGATCGGACTTTCGACCCGAAAGGCGATGATGTCGTGCACGGGATCGCGGATGATTTTTTCGGGCATATTAGATTTCCGTTTCATCCCGCTGCGATCCGCAAATTCACGGATGTCTGATTGGCCGATGTAGCCTCTCGCCCGCTTTCCTTCGTTTGAATCTGAATCGCCACCATCGTCAGATCATCCCCCAGTTCCTGCTTGCCGCGAAATTCCGCGATGGCGCTGGCCACATGATCGAGCATCGCCTGGGCCGAAGTGTATGTGCCCTGCAATATCTCGCGCAATCGCTGAGCGTCCAGGCGTTCCCCCGACGGCGACTGCACATCAATCACGCCATCGGTGTAGAGAAACAGGCTTGAGCTGTCTTCCAGCTTGAACCGCTGCGTCGGGTATTCCTGCGTTTCATCGACGGCCAAAACCAACTGCGATTTGATCGGCAGCGGCGAAAAGGCGCCTTTGCCGTAACTCACCAGCGGCGGCGCGTGCCCGGCGGTGGCGGCATCGATCGTCTTGTTCTCCAGATCCAACACGATAATCAGCATCGTGACAAACTGCCCGTGAAAGACCTGCGTGCAAAGCTGGCGATTGACCTCGCCCATGCAGGTGCCGGGATCGAGCAGCCGGGGCATCGTCACGCGCACCAAGAGCTGCGTCGTGGCCATCAGAAACGCCGCCGACATGCCGTGGCCCGTGACATCGCCGATGGTGATCACATGCCGCCCATCAGGAAGTTCAAACCAATTGTAGAAATCTCCGCTGATGTGGCTGGCGGGCTGATTGACGGCGGCGATATCCAGCGCCGTGCCGGCGTTGACCGGATTCGGGAGCCAGTTGAGCTGAATCTGCCGGGCCTGCGCCATCTCGCGCGTGAGAATCTCATGCTGAATCCGATCCATCCGCGAGCGGGCACGGATGAATTGTGTCGCGGTGGAGACCAGGACCGCGGTCATCGCCAGCGCGAGAAATCCCGCCCAGTAGAGCACGTTTCCGAAAATATTCTGCACAACGCGATCCACTTCGCTCATCGGCGAAGAAACGATCAGCGTCCATTTTGCCTGCGGCATATCGACCGGCGCGACCGTCACCAGTCGCGAGCCGATCGTCAGACTGGTCGCCTGGGCGACGGTTGATCCGGGCGTGCGGGCGTTGATCAGATTCTGATCGATGATGCCGCGAATTTCCGGATCGGAGGTCTGGCCCAGATTGCCCCCCCGAGAGATTGGGATTGGTGGAGAGAACAATGTCGGCATTATTGTCGGCCAGCGTGACGCTGGTGACCTGCGGATCCTTTTCCCCCGGCAGGATTCGCACTTCCGCCTCAGCGGCGGGAACGACCGCGACGATGATCCACGGCCCGCGCGGATAGGGAACGGCCACCAGATTCACGGTTCCCGTGTGAGCGGCGCTTTGCAGCAGACTGTCCGCTGGAATCGTAAACGCCCCGCTGACCGATCCGCGATCGACTTGATTCAGCCAATCGCGCGAATTGGCAACCAATTTGACCAGATCCATCTTGACCTTAGGCAACACCGGCGGAGGAGGCGGCGCGGGCACATTGGGTCCGCGGCGGCCCTGCTGCGCCGGACGCTCGGCGACCGGCAGTTCCGCGGTCGGCAGACCTTCATGCGGCTCCCAGATGTCCGTCGCATTCTCGGCGCTCACCACATTCCGGTTGTATCCAAACATCGCCGATGCTCGGCCATTCAATTGGACCCACAAAAACAGCGGCTCAGTCGGCACATTCCGCGGCCGAATCAGGGAAGCCGTACGATCGGGAAGGGTCGACGCGGGTTGAGTTGCAGACGCTTCTTCGGTCTCGGCCCGGCGTCGAAGATCGCCAATGATAGTCGTGTAAAAACCGTCAACACCGCGCACCGTCTGGGCCGAGAGAAGTTCCTGCCGTTTGGTCGCCTGATCGATCGCCTCCTGCCGCGCGGAATAATAAATTTCGCGGGAGGTAAGCCCCATGACGGCAAACAACGCCACCAGCAGCAGCAAATGCAGCAGCAAAATTTTCCGCGCGTAAGCCCGTGCGCTGTTCATCGATTAAAGCCTTGCGTCAACACAGATTACGCATCCTAACGTCAATGATACTGTGGTGGAAATGCGGGGGATTATTCCCCGATCGAGGACATCAGGTTAATAGTCAGCCGCCTGCTTCTTCTCCCTCGCCCGGTACCCCTGGAGAGGGTTAGGATGAGGGTTTTTTCCTAATTTGCAATCCCCGCCGACGTTCAAATTCACCCTCACCCCTGCCATCTCCTTTTCCCCTCAAACGTCCGGCGGTAGCAGAATCGAGCGACGGCGCAACGCTCGCGTGTTTCTCTTCGCTTCGGACGGTTAGGGGAAGCGGAAGAGAGTGGAGGGGGTGCGGGGGAGGCGAGAGAAACTCGCTTGGGGCCTTATGCGGTGTCTCTCGCCTCCCCTGCATTGCATTTGATTCTGTATTTCAAAACCTTCTCAAAGATCGCTCGAACTGAAAATCGTTGGATCGAGTGAATTCCCGGTTCATAAGCGATTTGCATATATGTGTCAGGCGGCCAGCTGAGGACATGGAGAGGGGGAATGAAAGATTATTCTGCGACGTTCTATACGCGGGCTTCACACAAAAGAGGCAATCGGGATTCTTTCGCCATGTTTGCTCAGCGATTCAAGGTAGCTCTCGATCGCCTCCTGCGCATTGGCAATGGCTTCCTGCAATGATTCGCCCTGGCTGTAACAGCCCGGAAGCAAGGGAACCTGGACGACAAATCCACCCTCCACAGCCGGTTCAATGTTGACGGTGTAAGTGTAAGTTTTCAGGTTTCTTGTTGACGCAATCCGGCGGCGAATCTTGGCTCGCTTGGGACGTGTCGCGCGTTTGGGCATGGGTTGCTCTTTTCCAATTGTACGGGTCTGGGCTTCCCCCGGTATTCTACCAGATCATTTCAGTTTTACTCCCCGATCACCTTAATCAAAACCCGCTTGGCCCGTCTTCCATCAAATTCCCCGTAGAAAATCTGCTCCCAAGGACCGAAATCCAGTTTGCCGCTGGTGATGGCCACCACGACCTCTCTTCCCATAATTTGCCGCTTCATGTGGGCGTCGGCGTTGTCCTCGCCGGTGCGGTTGTGGGCGTATTTGGAGATTGGCTCGTGCGGAGCCAATTCCTCCAGCCATTTTTTATAGTCCTCCTTCAGGCCGGATTCTTCGTCGTTGATGAAGACCGACGCAGTGATGTGCATCGCATTGCAGAGGACCAGACCCTCCTTCACGCCGCTTTTTCGGACGGCGTCGTTCACTTTTTCAGTGATATTTACAAAGCCGACTCTCGCCGGGACGGTGAAGGTGAGATACTCGGTGTGCGATTTCATAGCAGCGTCGCTCCGTAGCTGTCGCGTGGATCTTTCTGGCTAACAGATTTTACCACGAAGGCACCCGCGAATGGGTACATTCGCTCGAAACAAGGAGAGGAATCTGAAATTTCAAATTCTGAATTTCAAATCGCTTTTCTCCGTGTCTCCAGCGAAGGTACTCCTTCGCGGGTGGTAAATCTTCAGCGACGTGCACGTACTTTATTTTTCACTCCGGTCGATGGCCGCTTTCAGTCTCTGCCCCAGCTCCTTCAGGCTTAAGGCGGCCGCTTTGAGTTGTTCGGCGCTGGCGAGGTTTTTGCTGCTCGCTTCGTTGACGCTCTCCATGGCGGAGGCAACCTGGTCCATCCCCGCCAATTGCTGCTGACTGGATGCGGCGATCTGGCCGGCGGCGTGTGCGGCATCAACCACGCTATTGGAAAGATACTTAATCGACTCCCCCGCCTGCCCGGAGCGCGTGACTCCGACTTCGACCGCTTCGCCGCCTTGCACGGTCGCCGAGACGGCAGCGCTCGTGGCCCGGCTGATGTTCATGAGAATGTTCCGCACCTGATCGGTGGCTTGCTGGGACTGTTTGGCCAGGCTCTTCACCTCCTGAGCGACGACGGCGAAACCCGCGCCGTGCTCGCGGGCCTTGGCGGCTTCAATGGCGGCATTCACTGAAAGCAGGCTCGATTGCGAAGCCAGATCTTCGACGCTTGAGACGATCTGCCCAATTTCCTTGGTCTGATCGCTCAAATGAGTCATCATTTCGTTGATGGATTCCATCTGCTTGCGAATGAGCAGCATGCCATCGATCGCCGCCTCTGAGGATTTGGCGCCGTTGCGGGAGATTTGCGACATCTTCTGAGCGCTTTCCGATACGGAATTGGCGGTCTGGCTGGCGAGTTGGGCCGTTTGCCGAACCTGTCCGACCGTTGCGGTGGTTTGACAGACTGCCGTGGCGGTTTCAGCGGCGCCGGCGGCCAGTTGCGTGCTGGCGCTGAGGATTTCGCCGGACATGGCCACCAGCACATTAATACTCTCGACAATTTCTCGCGTTTGCTCGCGGAGTGTTTGATTCGCCTTTTGAAGCGAAGCCTGGCGGGTCTCAATCTCGCCGAGCATCTGATTGAAGGCATCGGTCAGCAGGCCGACCTCATCTTCGCTCCGCTTGGTCGCGCGAACGGAATAATCCTTCTTTTCGGCGACACTTCGTGCGACATCGGCGAGCGCCAGGATCGGCTTGGCGATCGGCTTGCGAAGCTGCGGAGAAAGCGCAAAGGTCATTACAATCGTCACGAGCAATACCGACCCGATAATGACCTCATGCAATTGAATCTGGCTGGTAATGCGGCCGAGATCGGCGCGGAGATAGATTGTCCCGATCCGTTTCTGCTCGAATTCAACCGGGCGGGAGATTTCCAGATAGTCGTCGGCAAAGTGATACCCGTCCGGGGGCGGTTCAGCAGGAACATCGTGCGATGAGCCGGCGCGGGCGTATTCGCCGAATGGTTTTTTTGATTTGTCGTACAGACAGGCGACCAGAACATGGGGGTCCGCGTCGATGGCCGAGAGGGTCTTCTTCACCTCATCGAGATCTTCGTCGCGATGGAAAGTGAGCGGCGCGGTGCTATAGCGGCCGAGGAGATCGGCCAGCACGGTCATGTTCTCCACCATTTCCCTGCGGGAGGTGATCCCCTCCATGGCGATCAACGCCGCACCGGCCAATAGCAATATGCACGTACAGGTCAACAAGATGACGGCCGTCAACTTGCGATTGATGGGCATGTTGGTGAACCAGCGCATTTCGCTCCTCTTTGCCAGTTTAATCAGAATTCACGATCTTGGCTCGCTTAAGCAATTGGGAATGGATCTTAAGGCTAATTTTCTCGGCGGCATTGGCGTTGATCTCGAAGCGAATCTTGTTGTTGTTCAGATAAAAGTTGACGATCCCGCCGCGCTGGGCGAATTGGTCCAACTCGCTGACCGTAACGATGCTTTTGTCCTTCAGACTCGCCAGAATCTCGGGTATGTGATCCTTTTCCGACTTGGATATGAAGAGCAGATGGCAGGATTGCAGATCCTCAATCTTTGTCGATCGCTTAACCACCAGCTTGCGGCCCGCAATCGTTTCGTCCTGAAAGGTTTGTTCCAGGGCCGGTCCAAAAGGATCGTCGCCGAGCACGCCAATCGTAAATGGGGTGTCCGCTGCAGAAAAAGTGGCTTGGGGCCAATCGATGTACTGCACGAAGTTCAGGATGTATGCCGCCTTGATTTGATACTCCTCAGAAGGAGCGGGCTGGGTGGTAGCCGGCTGCGCGCCGGCAATAGAAGGCGCGACTAAAATCCAACCCAAAGAGAGGAGCGAAACCAGGGATACCTTGGCGAGGCTCGGCAGGTTCATGAAATTGCGAACCGCTCGAATCATAAGCGTTCCGGAAGGGCCGTTAGTCTACCAACGGAATGTGAACATCCCATAGACGCTGCGCTGAATCTCGTGACGGCCTGGAAGCGTACCGAACTCGGGATGCTGATTGTCGAGCAAATTCTGGGCGACAACCGACAACTCAAGTTGATCGATGGGCTTCCAAGCCAGGCGGGCGTCCATGGATACGTATCCGGGAATCTGCTGGTTAGGCAACTCGCTGACCCACCTGCCGCTGCAGTCAAATTCGACGTTATGACATAAATCAAACGAAGAGCGCAAATAGGCTTGGTTTTGCGGGTCATTTCCCGCCGTGGCCGCGGACGAGGTGTCGGTGCTGCCGGGCTCCGCCTGGAACCGCACATGCAAGAAGGTGTACGCACCGCGAAGGGTCCACCAGTCCGTCGGTTTGACAGTTGAGCCCACTTCAACGCCGTAGGTCTGGCCTTGCAGTTGATTCTCTTCTGAGAAAATCGGCGGGCGGAACTCCAGGCTCCGCAGATGATGGTAATCGTTGTAAAAGGCAGCGACATCCGCGGAAAGCCAGTTTGTCGGCTGCATCCGATAGCCCACCTCATAGGCGATTACCCGTTCGGATTGGAAATGCTTATTGCCGATCAAGGAAGCGCCGGGCGCGACAATCTGCAGATCGTCTTCGAGCTGTGTCGGCGTTCGGACGGCGCGGGAAACTGCGGTCCATGCAGCCTGTTTCTTATCGATCGACCAGAGCAATCTGCCATTGGGCTGGAATTCAAACCCCGTGAAATCGTTATGTTCGAGCTTTGCCCCAACCGTCAAACGCAACTTATCCTTAACAATCGGAATTTCGTCCTGGGCAAAGAAGCTGAACAATTGTTCCGCGCGATTGTTGGGGACAAACTGGATGATTCCGTCCTTGACGTGGTCAAGACTGATCCGATAGCCCAGGCCCCAGGTGACGTCGTTCCAATCTCCCACAGGGATGTGGTGTTGAAAGTCGACATCAAATGTGCCGCGATTTTCGTTGTATAAAAGTGGTATTGCGCGATTGGTGATGTCGGTGTAGGTCTGGAGGCTCATATCTCCGCCGCCGTTCATCTTCTGCGTCCAGCGGCCGAGAATGTTGCCGCCCGATACTCCCGTATCGGCATCATTCAAATTGTCGCGGCTGCCCTGATAGGCATCGCCCTGGAGCGTGAGATGCTCGTCTGGGGTGGGCCGGGAATCGATCCGAAAGCCGGTCTGGTCCATCATCCAGGTGTCGTTGCCGTCAGATCCGTTGGTGAGCGGCGTATCGCCGCGTTCAAAGTGTTTGACGTAGATGCGCGCGTCGGTGGTGCTGTTGATGGCCCATCCGTAGCGGACGTTCTCGAAATTTCGCAGCTCGGTTCCCCCGCCGCCTGACACCAGCAGCCCCTGGGTATCCTGCGCATCCTTGGTGATGACGTTGACGACGCCGTTCACGGCGTTAGCGCCCCAGAGCGCGCCGGCCGGGCCGCGGATGACCTCAATGCGGTCGATGTCCTGCATCATCGTATCCTGAACATCCCAGAAGACGCCTGAATAAAGGGGCGTGTAGACACTGCGGCCGTCCATCAGGACCAAAAGTTTGTTCGCCGTATTATTGTTGAAGCCGCGCGCGGAGATCGCCCATGTGCTGTTGTCGATCTGCGCCACTTCCATACCGGGCGCCTGGCGGAGGGCTTCGGGAATATTGGTTGCGCCGGACCGGCGAATGTCATCCTGCGATATCACATCGATTGCGGCGGCGGATTGCCCGATCGTGCTCTCGTGCCTGGAGACCGAAGTAACTTCAACATTCATCAATTCGTCCAGCGACATTTTTTTGAATTTTGTCGGCCCCGCAGCGGCAACCGCGGAGGATTGGGATGGCTCGGTGGAAGGAGCGGTCGTGGGCTTTATATCCTGCCCACGCGCTTCAATCGTGGCGAAGGCCAGCAATGCGGCACATATCCCGGAAGAAAAGCGGCGCTTGTTGCGACTGGCCGAGCCTGTCAGCATTTTCTGCCGATGTCCAATCGATTTGCGACGCATGCGTCTGTGAGGCAAAATCATTTTCGCGTCACCTTCCTCCCGAGCGGGACTTTGGAATTGACATCATTATTCAAGCCATCGGAATTAATTCTGCCGACGCTTAACGCAAAAGTGCTTGTGTAATGAACATCGCACGACTGCGAACCAACGAATTTCTCGCGTGAATTGCGGAACAAAATGGAGGTGAGTGATGACGGGACTGGGGACGTGCGCCCACTTGACTGATAAAGTTCATCGGCATTACACAGAGAATGCCGTTCCGGATTTCATCCACCGGGTTTGGAACTAATTTGTCACTGCCCCGAATTACTCCCCATTTGATTTCAAGGAAGATTTGCCCCGTAGCCGTAGTGGAAATAATCGAAATCCACCGATCCTTCGCCATAGCCCCAGCTCATTAGTCCCACCCGGCCGCCCTTCCAGAACATGAACTTGAGTTGGAATTTGCCGGGAACCGCGGTGAATGCCTGGCCATCGGTGCTGTAGGCATAGGTGCAGGCGTCGCCGTCGTATTTTCCGCGAAGATAGATTTCATCAGCTGAGAGAACCGGCCCGGTGCCATCGGGCCAAATGATGTGGCGGACGCCGTTGTCACGGGACACGCCGATCATGCCAAAGGTGTTGCCGGCGATGAACGTCAGGCCGGCCTTCTGCCCATCCGACATCTTGCTGGTGTCCATCTTCACATCGATCACGCCGCTGTGATCCCAGATCTTTTGCGTGAGCGTGTTGCGCGCATTGGCGGGCGTGTCCGCGCCGATCGCGCGCAGCCGGAGCCACCCCGGATGTTCCGTCATCGACCAGTTTTCGTTTACGGGATTGTGATTCCATTGCCAGATCGGCGCGAGCGCGCTTGAATCAAATTCATCATTCGTCCGCGGCTTCTCGATCGCGTAGGTTTTTCCCACATCCGGCTTTTTCCACTGATCGACGGGCTTGCCATTGTCGCCAAAAACCGGCCAATCATCCTCGCCCCACTTCACGGGGTTGAGATAGCAGATGCGTCCGAGATACCCGGTCGATTTAAAACTGATGAACCAGCCCTGGCCATTGTCCAGCTCGACCATCCCGCCCTGGTGCGGACTGCCCGGCGGCAAGACCTGTCGGCTTTCGTATGGACCGTAAATTTCTTTTGATCGCAACACGGTTTGATATCCCCCGCTCACGCCACCTTCGGGGAGGGAGATAAAGTAGTAGCCATGGCGTTTATAAAACTTTGGCCCTTCGGAATTAGTCCCGCGATAGATTTCCTTGCCATCGTCCAGCAGCATCGTGCCATCCGCGCTCATCTTGTGCAGGATCAGCGGCCCGGCCCCTTTGATGCTGTGGACGAGATACGCCTGTCCATCATCATCCCAGATCGGGCACGGATCCTCCCAGCGCGGGACTTTGCGAACTGTTACCATCTCCGACCAGGGCCCGGCCGGGTTTTTGGTGTGCCACATGAAAAGCCCATCGTAAGGCGTACAGACATACAGATAGAATTCGCCGTTATGAAAACGCAGCGACGGGGCCCACGTTCCTTCGCCGTACCCTTTCATCTGATCGTACTTGGGATCCATCGCCAGCTTGTTGAAGACTTGTCCGATGATCTGCCAGTTAACCAGGTCTTTTGAGTGGAGCACCTGAATGCCGACGTAATTGAAATCGGAGGCGATCAGATAGAAATCATCCCCAACGCGAAGGATATCGGGATCGGAATAATCGGATTTGAGAATCGGATTCTTGTAAGTGCCGTCGCCCTGATCTCCCCACGTGAAAATCTTTGGCGACGGCTCGGTGGTCTGAGCCCAAACCACTGGAGCGACCGTAGCCGAAATCATAAGCGTAAAGATCGCGGTTTTGAGGTGCATGCCGGCATTCTACGACCGCGCGGATCGAGCAACAATCGCGTTCGCTTCCAGCGGACTTCGCTGGCGTCCGGCGCGAAATGCAAGTAGTTTCTAATGCGAAGGGGCCGATTGGATGGCGAACCGCTCATTCAAACATTCCGGAAAACTCGCAGACATAATCTATTCACTCCCGGCGATGAAGGAACTGGGCGGCGGGATTCTTTACCTCAACACCAATTCCGGCCGCTCCGAATTCAACTCGTTTGCCTATGACACCATTCGTCCCTTGCTGGTGGAACAGAATTACATCTCCGATGTACGGGCCTGGAACGGCGAACCGATCGACTTCGATCTGGATTCCGCGCGGACCACTGCCACCGATGCCAAGACCAATCTCGCGGCGATTTACCTTCGTCATTTCGGCATCGACGAGAATGTCCTTGATCTCCCCTGGCTGACGACCAGGGGCGAGCCGATCAAACTGCACAAGGAAATCATCATCAACCGCACGGCCCGCCGGCAGGCGAAATACCAAATGCTCGAAGTCACCAAATGGCACTGGCTCCCCAGGAGCATTTTCATCGGTCTGCCGATCGAACACGAATGGTTCGAGCACACGTTCGACTGCAAGATTGAGTACTTTCCGACCCGAGACGCGCTGGAAATCGCGCTGGTGCTCAAGGGCGCGGCGAAGCTCATCGCCAATCAGAGCCTGGTCATGTCGATCGCCATCGGCCTGGGCGTGCCGTTCATGCAGGAGGTCTACGATCTGGCCCCAAACTGCCAGTTCCGCCGGCAGGGATCGGGCTACTTTTGACGATTCTCGGAGTAATTCATGGGTGAAAGAACATTCAAACATTCCGGAGCCCTGGGTGACATCATCTATTCGTTGCCGACGATCAAAGCGCTGGGTGGCGGCATCCTGTATCTGGACATCGAAGGCGGGAAGGATGAACCGGCCATTACCGGCGAGCGTGGCGATGGCCGGATTCGTTTCGATCGACGCGGATATGACACGATTCGCCCGCTGCTGCTTGAGCAGCCGTATTTGAGGGACGTTGCTATCTGGGAACATCAGCCCGTCGATCACGATCTGAATGACATGCGCAAGGTTCCCGCCTCGCGGGGGGCGTTTAGAATTCTAGATGCCTTTTACGCATCCCAGTTCCCACCGGGATCGGTCGCGCCGGACGGACCCTGGCTCACGCTCAAAAGCCAGCCGATCAAGCTACCGAAGCCCATTATTGTGAACCGCACCGGCCGCTATCAGCAAAAGGACGCGCGATGGGAAATGAACAAATCCCATTGGCTCCCAAATGGCATTTTCATCGGCCTGGAAATCGAACACCGCATGTTCCAGCACACCTTCGATTGCAAAATCGGCTTTTACAAAACCAACGACGCCCTGGAAATTGCCCGCGTTTTGCTGGGCGCCAAAATGCTCATCGCCAATCAAAGTTTCGTGATGGCAATCGCCATCGGACTGGGTATCCCATTCATCCAGGAGACCTACGAGTCGATGGCCGATTGCGTATTTAAACGGCCCAATGCGCAGTATTTTTGAACTTGGGTACGGCGTCATATGATGACCGAGCAACAGAAACCTGGGTCAATTCGAAATGAACGAATTGTCGATTGAACAATCAGTGCAACTGGCGATGCAGAAACATCGCGAGGGAAACCTGTCCGACGCCGAGGCGATTTATCGCAAGGTTCTGACGCAGAATCCCAATCACCCCGAGGTCTATTTCAATTTCGGATTGCTGCTCGTGCAGCCCGGGCGATTGCCGGAAGCCGCCGAAGCATTCAAGCGGGCCATCGCGCTCAAACCGGATTTTGCCCAGGCACACGCGTTCCTGGGCTCGGTGCTGCGCGAACTGGGCCGGCTCGATGAGGCGTTGGCAGCGTGCAGCCGCGCGGGACAGCTCAAGCCCGACTTTGCCGAGGCGTATGTCGAACAGGGCAATATCATGGGCGATCTCGACAGGCTCGACGAAGCCGTGGAAGCGTTCAGGCGCGCCATCGGGCTTAAGCCGGAACTGGCGGTCGCGCACAACAATCTTGGGGATGCGCAGAGACGTCTCGGCCGGCTCGACGAGGCATTGGCCTCCTGTACGCGGGCGATCGACTTGAAGGCCGATTTTGCCGAGGCTCACAACAATCTGGGAATTATCCTCCACGAAAGAAAACAATTTGACGCTTCCATTGCGCAATACACCAGGGCCCTTCAATTGAATCCCAATTACGCGGTGGCGTACAACAATCTGGCCAATGCGTATTGCGAAAAACGGGATTATGACACTGCCATTTCCGCATATGCCCGCGCCATTCAGCTGAAACCCAACGATGCCATCTATCACAACAACATTAGCAACTCCCTATACAAGCGAAATCGGCTGGATGAGGCAATCGCCCATTATCAAAAGGCCATTCAGATCAATCCGGACTACGCCGAAGCCCACTGCAGCATGGCGCAAGCCATGCTTCTAAAGGGTGATTTCCGGAACGGTTGGGGCGAGTACGAATGGCGTTGGCGACTCAAACCACTCAGTTTATTCCCAAAACTTGCCGAGCCGCGGTGGGACGGGAGGAACCTCAACGGCCGGACAATTCTACTGCGATGCGAGCAGGGTCATGGCGATATACTTCAGTTTGTGCGCTACGCGCCGATGATTGCCAAAATGGGAGGGAAGGTAATTCTCGAATGCCGCTGGGAATTGGCTCGATTCATGGAACAGAACAGGATCGTTCAGCGCATCGTGGCTTGTGGAACCTCCATGCCGGATTTTGATTACCAATGCCCAATAGCCAGCCTGCCGCTCGCGTTTGGAACGGACCTGCAGTCCATTCCTGCTAACGTTCCTTACCTGTCGGCAGATTCCCAGCTCACGAAGAAGTGGGGAGCGAGGATTGGCCCCGAGAATCAACACAAAAAAGTCGGCTTGGTCTGGGCGGGAAGCCCCGATCATGGCAACGATTCCAACCGTTCAATTCCGCTTAACGAATTCGCCCCCCTGGCAGATACAGATGGCGTCGATTTCTACAGCCTGCAAAAAGGTCCGTCCGGAAAACAGGCTCCCCCAACCGGCTTACACTTGACGGACTGGACGGATGATCTTTCCGACTTCGCCGACACCGCCGCCCTGCTCGCCAATCTCGATCTCGTGATCACCGTGGACACCGCGGTGGCCCATCTCGCCGGCGCGATGGGCAAGCCGGTCTGGCTCCTGCTCCCCTTTTCGCCGGACTGGCGATGGATGCTGAATCGGAATGACACTCCCTGGTACCCCACCATGCGGCTATTCCGCCAGCCATCCCCCGGCGATTGGGAAAGCGTCATCAATCGTGTGATTCAACAATTAAAAGCCCGGGACAAAGTGTGATGATCGATTTATCAATCGAGCGGACGTTCGCCAGACAAATCCCCATGACTATTCCGGCCCGCCCGACTCTCGTCACTTGTAAACATCACCGCGGGGCCCGATATGGGCAATCACTATCGTGTCGTTTGGCAGGTCGTGAAGATAAATGATTCGCAGGTCGCCATGGCGAAGCCGGAAGAATCCTTCCCACTCGCCCGCCATTGGCTTCACCCCTGGCATCGCCTTGGGATTTTTCGCCAATTCCTGCAGCTTGGCAATCAACTGAGCCTTTATTCGAGCATCCATCCCTTGGATGTAACGAGCGGCGCGACGGTGAACCACGAGCGTTGGCATCGGATCAAAGCGCCGACAATGGCTTAAACGCAGCCCAATTGCCCCGCTTCAGATCGCGGCGAGTGGAACGCAGATCCGACTTCGCTTTCTCATCAAGATCCAAACCCAGCGCTTCACTCATCGCACAGAATTGCGCCCAGGAGATAATGACCTCCAGCGGGCGGCCCCTTTCATCCACGACAATTCTCTTTCGAATCGCATTCACAACTTAACCATACCAGCATAGTTCAGCCGCGACAACGACCGAAGCCATCGGCCCCCCCATCCTACGGACGCCAAGTCCCATAAATTCAAGCCCCTCACCCCCATAACGCCGATATTCAGCTTGAGTGACCCCAAGCAAGAAGATCTGCAATCTCGATCGTCTGCTGGCCGTGCGAGCCGATGCGCGCCAGCGCGGGCGGGTGGTCGTGCATTGCCATGGATGCTTCGACATCGTTCATCCCGGCCACATTCAGCATCTCCAATATGCACGCTCGCTGGGAGATGAACTGGTCGTCACCGTCAGTGCCGATTCACATGTGAATAAAGGTGTCGATCGGCCGCTGATTCCCGACGATCTTCGCGCCGCAAGTTTGGCCGCGCTGGAATGCGTCGATTGGGTCTACGTCAATCCCGATCCAACCGCGCTGGAATTACTCGAAAAGCTTCAACCCGACATTTACGTCAAGGGAAAAGAATACGAGCGTAACGCCGATCCGCGGTTCCTCGCCGAGCGGGATGCCGTCCAAAACCATGGCGGGCGCGTCATCTTCTCCAGCGGCGAAGTCGTCTACTCCTCCACCGCCCTGATCAATTCCATCCAGGGCCGCGATGTCTTTCACGATGAAAAAGTCAGCCGCTACTGCGAGAAATTCGATCTGGCCAACTCCAGCCTGCAACGCCTGATCGGCGATTTCCGCAAGCACAAAATCCTGGTCATCGGCGATTACATTCTCGACCGCTATCTCTTCTGCGACGCAACCGGAGTCGCCGGCGAAGGCCCGATGATGGCCCTGCGCCATCTGCAAAGCAAAGATTTCGACGGCGGCGCAGCGGTCATCGCACTGCATCTTGCGGGACTCGGCGCGAAAGCTTCGCTACTCACCAGTCTGGCGGATGATTCTGAATCCAATCAAATTCAGCTTCGCCTGAATGCCGCGGGGGTTACGGTCGATTCCAGCAGCCATCGCCGGAACATCGTCACCAAGAGTCGGTATCTGGTGGATCAGACCAAACTATTCAAAGTCGATGAGGGAACACCCGATCCGATCGATTCCGCAATCCAGCGTCGCCTGGCGCAGAGCATCCTCGTCGCTGCGCAAGACGCCAGCGCGGTCATCTTCGCGGACTTCGGCTACGGCCTGATCACCGAATCCTTGCTGGCCGAAATCCTGCCACCGCTGCGGAAAATGGTGCCGATCCTGACGGCCGATGTGAGCGGTCGCCAGAGCAGTTTGCTGCGATTCAAATCAGTCGATTTACTCTGCCCCACCGAACGTGAAATGCGTGAAACCCTGCAGGATTTCTCCAGCGGTCTTGGCGCGGTCGTCTGGGGATTGCTGGCCTCCACCGGCGCCAAACAAGCGATGATCACCCTCGGCAAACAGGGCCTGGTCACCTTCGCCCGCCCGCAAAACCCCGGCGGACGATTGATCAGCGAGTACCTCCCCGCCCTCTCCAACCGCGTCGTCGATCCCCTAGGCTGCGGCGACGCCCTGCTCGCCACCGCCAGCCTAACCCTCGCCGCCGGCGGATCATTGCACGCCGCGGCCTATCTCGGATCCCTCGCCGCCGCAATCGCGGTGGAGCAATTGGGAAATCAACCCATCAGCGCAGACCAACTCCGCTCAGCCATCGAAACCCGCGACCGTGCGGCGGTTAGACTCGCGTCTTAAATCTCTGAAATTCAAATATCACCGCCCGCGAGTACGCTCGAGACCGCAGAGATCGCGGAGAAGAGAATGCAAAACTAAATTCGCATTTCTCTGCGCTCTCTGCGTGCTCCAGCGTACTCGCGGGCGATGAAAAATCCGCCTTATCGATTCTGCTGAGCCGCCCGCTGGCTGGCCGGAACCAGTTCCCCGAACTGCTGTTCGTATCGCTTGATGAGTTGCCCCAACGAAAGCGCAAGCCGCTTGGCGTTCATGTAGCTCATCACCACCCGGTCGGTGATCTTGAGCACCACCTGCGGCTGACCCGACTGGTTGTTGCGGGTCGGCATATTAAACCCCAGGTCGATGATCACTTCATCGGCCAGAGCGCTGATCAGGTACGCGTTGCTGTAGACGTGCCGGATGTCGCGTTCATCGAACATCACAGGAACGCCGGGCTTTGCGCCGTCTTCAATTTCTTCTGCCATGTAGCTCCTCTTTTTAGTGGGAGCGGTATTGTGCCGATTTCCCTGCGGATGTCTACAAGGTTTGCCAGCGGGTAGTGGGTCAGTCTGAAATATCCGCTCTTTGCCGGGCCGAGCAATTCACGTCATAATAGGGCCATGCTAAAGCGCTCAAAGATCCCCCGCGACATAAACCAACTCGCCAAGATGGTCGTCGATATGTCAACGGGGAACGCGCCGCCCGAACCAGAGCAAGCGGCCAAGAATCCAGCGGCGGTTGCGCTGGGGAAGCTGGGTGGGGCAAAGGGTGGCGCTGCTAGGGCTAAATCGCTTTCGGCTTCTAAACGCAAAGCTATCGCGAAACTGGCGGCTGCGAAGCGTTGGGGGAAGAAATAGCTTCATCTATCCAATTTTCGATCATCAGCCCCTTTGGGGCCACAGCCTCGCGAATTTTATCCATGCCATCTTGGGTAACTAAAACGAGATTGTGTTCTAGGGCGACGGCGGCCAACCAAACATCATTAATGTCGATGCCAAGTGTCTCCACTAAATATCGTTCTGTTTTCTGTTTCGGTTTCTTCTTTGGGTATTTTGTGAAAATGGCCGCGATTATTTCTCCATAATGCGTCCTAGTCGTGGCGGTAACAGCCAAGACATTCGGCAGGAACGTCTCATTGAACCACTTTATATATTCAGTGCGACGAGCTTGATTTGTTGTCGCGGTCATTTGGTGGCCGCCATCCAATTCCCCGCAAGTTATCGCGCAGGCGCGCAGCTGAGATTCCCCAGCGGCTTTTGCTCTGGCGATAACATTCGGCTTCTTCTCGAAAAACGCCGAAACATGATTAAGGTCGAGCAAATATCCAGCCATTGGGTCCGTTTAACCAATCGCCATACGTCGCACTAATGCGCCAGCAGTTGATTCTTTGAAATCCGGAGAAATTCGATCCGACAACGAAAAATATACGTCGTCATCGCCCGCCACATATTCACCAAAATCAAACGGGGTCGCCCGGCTTGCGCCCGTGAACGTTTTTAGTATTTGAGTTTCTAATCCCGGCGATAGGCGATAACCGCCCAACACGGCCGCATCGATTTCCAACAACACGCATCTAGCCTGGTCGAATTTAGATGGCCCCTTTGCAACGATGCTGCGATATTGTTTTACGAGGGCCTCGATTCGTAATTCATCCTCTTTATTGAAATACGGCATGGGAATTTCGTTTAGCGTTTCCCGTGTGATGTCCTGTCTCTTTTCATGATCGGAAATAAAGGCGTTTGCCAACGGCGAATTGATAACTGCCGACAGAACCCAGATATTCGGACATTTATCCTTCCGCCAAACTCCGAAAAATGTTTGATAGCAGACCAATCCGCGATCATCTGGAAATGCGGATGTCTTCCAAGTTGTTCTTGACCTGCGAGTTTTGTTAACCACGACCTTGTGATCGGCCCATCTTCGCGCATGAGCATTGCCGCGCCGGTACTTATCCTCCATGTTTAAGTAGCAGATAGAGGGCGATTCAAATACATCGTTCTTAGATTGCGGCCCTATTCCCGCCGAAAATCCGCTGGCGGGAGCGCGCGATACGGCGAATTGGCGAAAGCCCGTTTCCTTTCCCTTTTTCGTCAACGCTTTATTCCATTCAATCCCCCGCTGTACGATGGCACAATCTGAGAGTTTGCGGAAATCCTTTAGAGCGTTCCAGACTTCCGGTAATCCAGGAATCGTAAGGCTTTTCGCTGATTCTGCGGGAGATTTAAGAGCCTTGTGAGTTCCACCCGTGATATGTGAGATTTCAAAATCTCGCCACGATTTCTTGGCAACTTCGCGAATGGCCACAGATGTTCTGTCGTGCGGAATGGGGTCGGTAGCGATCATTAGGACAACTTCGTGGTCGGCCTCGAAAGCCTTATCAGGCAATTGCGTGAAATCTATAGAAGCAAATCGCTCGGCGAGTCTTTGGCGAACATGCGCGTATCCCCTTCCATCCACGATGCTTGTCGGCAATACGATTCCCAAAACGCCGCGCGGATGTAAATACCGTAACGCCATTTCCAAGAATTCAGCGGGCTTCTTGACGGAAGTCTGGCCAGTGCCCCTATCACTTTTCTCAATATCCTCAAAGGGGGGATTGGAAAGTACTACACCTGAACGCCCCAAATAAGATGGGATCGCCTGCGAGGTGAAAACATCCGCCTGTTGTAAATTCCATCCATTGGGGCAAGGGAAATCGGCCAGCGTCAATGCAAGCCGGCTGATTTCAACGGCAAACGGATCTTTCTCGATACCGACCAAATGTTTCGTGAAGTATTGATGACGTTCTTCGGCAGGCATGCCGAAAAGATTTGGTCGTAAGTGATTCATTGCGCCGATGAGAAATACGGCGCTACCACAGAATGGCTCAAGGATTATTCTCTCATCGTCTGTTTTCTCGAACGGGATGCGGTCAAGTACGTACCGGACGATTGTGCGCGAAGTGCGATGAATGCCCAACGATTTCTTGGTTCCCTCATCAACCAACGTTTCTGACCAAATTTGAGACAGCACTTCCACGGATAGATTTCTAAAATCTAGTTCCGACCAAACCGCATGGGCCGCTGCCTCGCGCGCTTCTCGGTTAAGCAACCTAGGAGAGGATGTTCGATAATGTTTCGCCACCGCAGCAAGCAACGTGTCGGCATCAGGGCCAAAATCAGTAAATGGCGCTAGTTGCCTGTCGTGAAAGACCTTTGCCGTGAGAAGCGTAAAAACCAACTTGAACAATGCGTTGGGGGGCCGGGTCTTTCCCCGCACTTGATTTGTAAGCGTCTTTCGTCCTAGATAGCGCTTGTCTGA
>Ga0207052_10170_pt1 | contig 21751 bp, 16 predicted proteins | sample Alteio_BWMinCont_62_FD_153294 | JGI IMG/M metagenome (GOLD analysis project Ga0207052, IMG submission 153294) | Enriched cells from forest soil in Barre Woods Harvard Forest LTER site, Petersham, Massachusetts, United States -... | ecosystem: Environmental > Terrestrial > Soil > Temperate forest >...
AAAGAATGGACCAGCCGGCGGTGAGCGCGCGGCTGCAGCCGGCGTTGCAGGCTTCGACGGCGTCGTCGGGAATGTCCCACGCGCCGCCGTGAACGATAAGAGATGGTTTCATCGGGATGAGGATTGCAAAGGCATGGCAGTTTGTCTAGGAGCGCAGAGAAAAGTACGGATGAAAAAAAAGCCTAACACAGAGCGCACGGAGGGCCCGGAGTTCACACAGAAGATAAAACCTTCAGACGAAGAAGTCGAGAAGGAAGAGGAGCAGACCAATGAAGACGAGAATGGCGGCGCCGTTGGCGCGACTGTGCGGGAGGCGGCTGAGCGAGCCGACAAAGGAAGTGGGAATGGCTTTGAAGCGGGACTCTTCACGGAGAACGTAAAACGAGCCAGCGGGCGTGTAGCGGGAAAAGGTGCGGCGAAATATGGAAATTTCATCGTGAACCCAGATGGAGAAATCATCCCGATGGCGCCACACACGAGCTGCGCCCAGTGCCAGTAGGAGATAGCCGATGCTGGTAAGAAGACCGAGCGTCGGGCCTGCTCCCCAATACATAGTCCCTCGCAGGAGGTCGAAACCAATCCATTCGTAGGACGCTTGGAAGAGCACAAGGGTTACTCGTCGTCGTGAATGGTGAAGAGGCGGACGACTTCAAATTCTTTTTTGCCGGCAGGCGTGGCGACTTCGATTTCGTCGCCAACCTTGCGATTGAGGAGCGCTTTGCCGATGGGGGACGTGGTGGAAATGAGGCCCTTCTCAACGTCGGCTTCCTCGCTGCTGACGAGCTTGTACTCGATTTTGACGTCGCGCTGGGTGTCCAGAACGACGAGGCGCGAACCGTAGCCGGAGCGGTCCTTTGGGATGTTCGTGAGGTTCAGCATGCTGAGGTCGCCCATACGCTTTTTGAGATGGGCGATCTTGAGGTTGACGTAGCCCTGGCGCTCTTTTGCGTATTTGTATTCAGCGTTTTCGGAGAGGTCGCCGTGGGCGCGGGCGACGGCGATTTCCTTAGGAAGCTCGACGTTCAGCTCGTGCGAGAGCTGTTCGATTTCGTCCTGCAGCTTTTTCTTAATCTTAGCCAGTGGGTCAGACATGATCGTCGGTTGTCAGTTCGCTAAAAAAAGTCTGCGGAGCCCAGGCATAGCGGATGGTTGCCCGGACCCCGCGCAAGTCAACATTATAGATGGTGGTGAATTGAAGTCACAAGGGGGGCGAGGGACTTACCGGGGGAAATATGTGTTGGCCCGACTCTGCGGGAGGAGGCCGGTCCGGGTCGGGATCATTTGTGCTGGGTGATCCTTGCTATTTAGTGCACCTTTACTTCGAGAGTTTGCGTCTTGGTTTTGCCGGCGGCGTCGGCGATGGTGAGCGTGTAAGTTGTGGTTTTGGTGGGAGTTACGTCCACGCACCGGGAGTAGGAGGGCCAGACGGGATTGGACTGCGGCTCGAGCTTCACGGTTTTGGCGTTGGCCACGCCGTAGCACAATTGAACAGTCTGGCCGCGGCGAATCGCTCCCGGCATGGCGTAGAAATTCTGGATGGCCAGCTCCTTGCCCCCAAGTTGTTCGAGGGTGACGCGATCTTGCTCGCGTTGCTTTTCTGATCTTTCCTCTTTGGCGCGACTTTCAATGGCGCGGTTTTCCAGCCAGCGTGAAATTAGAATCCAGCCCACAACCAGAAGGACGATGAGGAGAGCTACGGAAGAATAAAGTTTGGGATTTTTGAACAGAGACTTGGGCTGCGGATCCGGTTGCACCAACATGGTTGCCTCGCGATTGAAACAGCCTGCATAGAAAAAATAACGCGAAACGGCATCCGAGGGAAGTAGTTCTAAGGTTGCGGTTCGATTCGCTCTGCTTCGTGGACCAGGTATTTCACTAGGTCATCGAGTTCCGCTGGGCTCAGGAGAGAGTCGTAGCCGGAAGGCATCGGCGTGGTGGGTTGTACTTCCCGGTGGAGAATGTCCGACTTATTCAGGAGGTGGAAGGAGCCGTCGAGGGATTGCAATTGCAGGGAGAAGTTGTCTTCGTTGCGCGCGAGGCCGGTCAAAACGCTGCCATTGCGAAGGGTCACGACAACGGTCCGGGAGCAGGGGTCCGGGTCGCGATTGATGTTGAGAATTGCGTTTCGAATTTCCGCGGGAGACTGGCTTGCTCCGTAGTTCGAAAGATCGGCACCGAGAAAGCCGCCGGCACCGTTCATCATGTGGCATTGAGAACATCCGGCTTTTCCAAAGAAGAGAGACTTGCCTCGTTGCGGGTCGCCGGGGAGAGCGGAGGCCGGGCTGATGCCTTGCAGGGCTCGCACGTAAGCCCGGATTCTCTGAAGTTCTTCCGCGCCCAGCGCGGCGAAGGCCGGCATGCCGGCGGCGGGACGGCCCTGCTGCAGGATTTCAAGAAGCTGGGAATCGGTTCGCCGGCGAAGCTCCTGGCGCCGAGCGATGTCCGGGCCGCGTTCTCCGCCGCGGCCGTCCAGGCCGTGGCAAGTCGCGCAGATGGATTCGAATGCTTTCTTTCCCTCGACAGAAGATGTGTTGGTGTTCTTCCGGGCGCGCGCTGAACTACCGCGGTCCGGGATTTGAGACTGAGGGCACGCTTCAGAGGAAAGAAAAAGAAGGGCGCCCGTTATGAAGAAGAAAGGACGCAGGAGGTGCATGCAAGAGTTTCGACTGCTCATGGAGCCACTCGGGCGCGGCATTCACGCATAGCAATAGGGAAGCACCGTGATAACCCAGAGCGCCGTGTTCGTCAATCTTAATCTTGATCGCAGAGGGTATTAATGCGATTTAATTCTGGTGAATTCGACGCCCCTGAGCGTCAGACGGTATTCCCATTGGGGCGTCAAAGGTGCTAGAGTCCGCGGTTACCATGCGGGAGGCACCCATGAACCGGATTCTTCGCGTTTCACAGTTTGGGCGAATCTGCGGTCTGCTTGCGTTTTCCGGATTTCTTGCACTGGCGAGCGCGCGACTTACGTGGCCGCGGTCCTCGGGCGCAAATCAAACAACCGACAAAGGAGATGTTTCGAGCGCCGACGTGGCATTGCTCGACGGATTTCGGCATGTGGAAGCAGCATCGGTTTCGGACGCGGTGGAACAGATCACCGGGAAAAAAACGTACATGACACACCGGATGCGGCCGGTGTTTCCGGCGAAATTTGCGGGGCTGGCGCTGACGGTGCTGCTAAAGAAAGAAGCGAATCACGATGCGGACGCGCTGAAGGGCATGCTCGCGGCGATCGATCACGGAGGGCCGAGCTCCGTATACGTGATGGTGGTGGAGGACGGAAACGATATCGCAGGAATTGGCGGGCTGATGGGAACGGCGATGGCGGCGCGGAATTTCTCGGGCGCGGTGATTGATGGAGGCGTGCGGGACGTCAGCTACCTTCAGAAAATCAGTTTCCCGGTCTTTGCGCTGGGCATCGTGCCCTCAACATCTGTGAGCCATTATCGTTTTGCGGGATCGAACATTCCCGTGGTGTGCGATGGAGTGAGCGTGAGCCCGGGTGATTTTATCGTGGCGGACACGGATGGCGTGGTAGTGGTGCCGCGGGCGGAAGCGGCGCAAGTGCTGGCGGCGGCAAAGGAGCTGGATTACAAGGAACATTCGATGTACGGGACGATCGAAAAATTGAAATCGATCGAGGAAGCGGTGGCGAAATTCGGGCGGCTGTAGAGATGAATGCTTCCTTCATGACGGTCTGCTCTCAGGTTTTCACGCCACGAGGCATTGCCGGATGGTGCGCAAAAGGCTTGCCGTTTCTGCTGGCCATCTTTGTCTGTGCCGGAAATGTGCAAACGAAGGCGGCGGGTTCGGCCCTATTTCTTGCCGGGGCGTGTTTTATCGGTAGCGCGCACGAATCCGCGAACGGATCTGTGTCGGTCAAAGTGGACGTGCAGCCCAGTGAGCTGCGGTCCCAGCCGGCCGGGGCAAACTGGCTTTCCTACAATGGGGACTATACGGGCAGGCGGTTCAGCAGCCTGGATCAAATTAATACGGAGAATGTTCAGAACCTGCGCGCGCAGTGGGTGTTTCACGTGCCGAACTCGGACAATCTCGAGGTGACGCCGTTCGTGGTGGACGGGCTGATGATCGTGACGTCGGCGAACGACGCCTACGCGCTGGACGGGCAGACGGGCCGCAGCATTTGGCACTATTCGCGGCCGATTACGGAGGGGCTGATTGACGATGCTTCGCAGCATCACAACCGGGGCGTGGCGATGCTGCATTCGCGCGCGTACATGGAAACGGACAATGCGCATTTGTTGTGCCTGGACGCGCGCTCGGGGCACTTGATTTGGGATGTGGCGTATACGGATGGAAACAAGAATTATGGCGCAACGAGCGCGCCACTGGTGGTGAACGGGAAAGTGATTGTGGGCACGTCCGGCGGAGATGACGGCGTGCGCGGATTCGTGGCGGCGTATGACGCGGAGACGGGAAAACTGGCGTGGCGATTCTGGACTATCCCGGGACCGGGTGAATTCGGTTCGTCGAGTTGGCCAGGGGAGATTTATAAGCATGGGGGCGGCACGACGTGGATGCCGGGGACTTTCGACCCGGGGCTGAACACGTTGTATTGGGGAACGAGCAATCCTTCGCCGGACTTCGACGGCGGGCCGCGACCAGGCGACGATTTATACACGGATTGCGTGCTGGCGCTGGATCCGGATACAGGAAAACTTAAATGGTATTTCCAATTTACGCCGCATGATTTGTTTGATTACGACGCGACGGAAACGCCAATGCTCGTGGATGCGGAGTATCAAGGTCAGCCGCGGAAGCTGCTGGTGGAAGCGAATCGCAATGGTTTTCTCTACGTTCTGGACCGGACGGACGGACAATTCCTGAGCGCGACGCCGTTCGTAGAGAAGCTGAATTGGGCGAAGGGCATTGATTCGAAGGGCCGTCCGATTCGAACGGAAGTGCAACCGACAGCGGGGGGAACGCGGGTGTGCCCGGGTTTTGCGGGCGCGACGAACTGGTATTCACCTTCGTACAATCCTGCGTTGGGTCTTGTGTATTTTTTCGCGCTGGAAGATTGCGACGTGTATTTGAGGAAGCCGCAGGAATTTAAGGAAGGCCGGACGTACTATTCGACGGGTGTGCGACACAGTTCCGGTGATCACGGGCAGAAGATTTTGCTGGCTTTCGCGCTGGACTCGACGAAACCGGTTTGGAGGTACGTGCAAACGGGCGGCGCGCATTCTTCCGCGGGGACGATGACGACGGCGGGAGGACTGGTGTTTTTCGGAGACACCGGGCAATCGCTGGAGGCGGTGGATGGGCGAAGCGCAAAGGCGCTGTGGCACTTCAACATGGGGCAGGCGATTCATGCGTCGCCGATGACGTATGCGGTGAACAAAAAGCAATATGTGGCGATCGCGGCGGGGAGTGACATTTTTAGTTTTGGTTTGCCGTAAGGAACGAAGGATTTCGGATCAAACTGGGATGAAGGAGGAATTTGAAATGTTTACGAGTGTTAGCACGAGAAGAGGTTTTGCGGCGCGGCTGGCTGCACTTTTTCCGGGGCTTGGCGTTGCGGGTATGGCTGCTGCAATGCCGGGGACGGCGGAGCAGAGCAGCAACGCCGTTCAAAAACTGAACGGGGATGGAAAACCGGCAGGGAAAGGTTTTATTACTCCGCTGATTATTCACAACGGGCTGATCTACATCGCGGGGCAGGGCGCGCATTCGCGGGGAGACAAGTCCGACGCGGGCAAAACGCCGACGATTGAGATGCACACGCAGATGGTGATGGATGGGGTGAAGGCCACGGTGGAAGCCGGCGGCGGCACGATGGATAGCATCCTGCAGCTCACGGTGTTTCTGGCAAAACTGGACTATTACGACGGGATGAATTCGGTGTTCAAGACGTATTTTCCGAATGGCGGACCGGCGCGCACGACGGTGGCGGTGGCTGGGTTGCCCGGCGAGTCGCTGGTGGAGATTAACTGCATCGCGGCGGTGCTGCGCGACGTGAAGAAGGAAGGGTGAGCCGATGGCATTCAACGAGAGCTGGAATCGCAGAACATTTCTTGGGACGCTTGGCGCGCTTGCAGGGATGCTATTCGGAAAAGGCACGGCGTTTGCCTTTTCGCCGGCTGCGGGCGGTGCGGCCGCTCCAGTCTCCGGATTCGGTGCGAGCGGAAATGTGTATGAGGAATTGGGCGTGACCACCGTTATCAACGGGCAAGGGACGATGACGATGCTGGGTGGTTCGCTGGGGCGGCCGGAAGTGGAAGCGGTGATGGCGCTGGCGGCGCAGCATTTTGTGAGCATCCCGGAGCTGGAAGTGGCGGCGGGGAAACGAATCGCGGAAATGTTGAAATTGCCGGAAGGATATTCCGCGATCGTGACTTCGGGAGCGGCGGCGGCGATGACGTCGGGGCTTGCGGGAATCCTCACCGGGAACAATCCGGAATTCATCGAGCAATTGCCGGACCTGACGGGAATGAAATCGGAAGTAATCATTCAACGATCGCACCGGAATCCGTTCGATCACCAACTGCGCGCCACGGGCGTGAAACTGGTGGTGGTGGAATCGCGAGAAGATGTGAAAAGGGCGATCAACGCAAAGACAGCGATGATGCATTTTACGAATTTTGCGAACGCCGAGGGGCAGATCAAAGTCGAAGAGTGGGTGAAGCTGGCGCACGAAAATCAAATTCCAGCTTTTATTGATGCGGCCGCGGATACCCCGCCGGTTTCGCATTTGTGGGACTACGCGAACATGGGGTATGACTTGATTGCGTTCAGCGGGGGCAAGGCCATTCGTGGGCCGCAGTGCGCGGGGATCTTGATGGGCAAGAAAGAGCTGGTGGCCAACGCGTTGCTGAACAACAGCCCGCATGAGGACACGCTGGGGCGGAGTTCGAAAGTCGGCAAAGAGGAAATCGTGGGGATGGTGAAGGCGCTGGAGCTGTATTTGAAGGAGGATCATGAAGCACTCAATAAGGAATGGTGGCGGCGGCTGGATGCGATTGCCGCGCAGATCACGAAGACCCCCGGCGTGAGCACGTCCTTTTCCGTGCCGGATGTGGCGAATCATGTGCCGCACTTGGAAATTTTCTGGGATCCGCGGAAGATTTCGATTTCGCCACGCGAGGCCGGCCATGCGTTGCGGGCGGGAAAGCCTTCGATTGTTTTGGGGTCGTCGGAGCGAGGGTTGTCCACGAATTCGTTCATGTTGCAACCGGGGGAAGAGAAAATCATTGCGGATCAACTGACGCAGCTGTTCAAGGCGCACGCGGTGGCGAGTTAGAGATTCGAAACGGGCGCATGAGCAACCCTTTGTTCGAATTGCGGCGCAGCGATGAATGAGCCGGCGAACAGCAGCGTCCGGTGGTTCCTCATTTTTTGGCTGTTCGTCTTGAGCGCGGTGGCTTTTCTCGACCGCATCAATATTTCCATCGCGGGATCATCGATCGCTTCGGAGTTTGGACTGAGCAAAGTCCGGTTGGGATGGGTGTTCAGCGCGTTTCTGGTTGGGTATGCCTTGTTTCAGACGTTGGGTGGTTGGCTGGCCGACCGTCTCGGACCAAGGCGTGTACTTACATTGGGGGTTTTGTGGTGGGGATTATTCACAGCGCTGACGGCGACCGTTTCGAACAGGCTGGCGGGAGCGTTGGTTCTTTTCATTGCGATTCGTTTCCTTCTCGGGGCGGGAGAAGCGATCATTTATCCGGCTTCGAATCAATTCGTCGCGCGATGGATTCCTTCGAAGGAACGCGGTGTTGCCAACGGAGTGATTTTTGCGGGCGTGGGTGTCGGCGCGGGCGTCACACCCCCGCTCATAACCTTTCTTCTGATTCATTATGGCTGGCGACTGTCGTTTTGGATCAGCGCCGGCATTGGGCTGCTTGTCGGGGTTGTGTGGTATGCGATCTCAAGGGACACACCGGAAGGACACCCGCGAGTGTCGGCTGCGGAACTCGCCAGCATCCAAGCTGGACGGACTTTCGGGCCGGCGACTGGTGTGGAGCAGAAGGAGCTTGTTTCGTGGACAACGATCCTGAAGAGCAAGGAAGTTTGGGCCATAACCTTCAGCTACTTTTGCTACGGTTATGTGGCTTGGATTTTTTTGGGCTGGTTTTACATTTACCTCAAAGAGGTACGCAGGCTCGACCTGAAGTCCAGCGCAACGCACACTAGTTTGCTCTTTCTGGCCATGGCGGCGTGTGCTCCACTCGGAGGAGTGCTAAGCGACCAGTTGGCACGCGAGTACGGAGAGCGAGTTGGACGGTGCGGAGTTGCAGTAGTAGCGTTGAGCTTCACGTCGATCCTTTTGCTGCTCGGCTCTCGAGCCGCAAGCGCGGAATTGGCAAGCGCAGTGCTTGCAGGTGGTGCGGGCGCGCTCTACTTTTCACAAAGTTCCTTCTGGTCGGTGACCGCCGAAATTGCCGGAGCATCGGCGGGGACAGTTTCGGGATTCATGAACATGGGGGCGCAGCTAGGAGGCGCAGTCACTGTTGCTGTGACGCCTCTGATTGCTGGTTGGTTCGGTTGGAGCGCTTCCTTCTATGTGGCTGCTGGTTTGGCCGCGGCGGGAGCGGTTGCTTGGCTGGCCGTGGACCCGAGCGCCAAACTCGCTCCCAGCCAGCGAGAAACGAGCTCGTGAAGCAGAGTTTCGCGAAGATACATGGATGCCTTTATTTTCCCAGTTCCCCGTTTTCCTGACGCCTGGCAAAAAACATTTGCTCAATTGATATTCCTCGTTAATGCGCGCGTGACGATTGCTGGTTGAAGCTCCACAGGGTCGACTTCGTCGACTTCAACCTGGAGGAAAAAATGCATCCTAGTGACACAAGAAAATGGAGAGCGAAAGCCACCGCTTGCGCGCTCACGGTCGCCATATCCGTTTTTGGCCTTGGGGCGCCGGCCCGAGCCGGAGACGATCTGGACAAGGCGGTCGATGAGCTTAAGACGGCCACCCCGATCAAGCACGTCATCATCATTGTCGGCGAGAATCGGAGCTTCGATCACCTTTACGCTACCTATGTGCCAAAACACAGATCAGAAAAGGTGCTGAACCTATTGTCCGAAGGCATCATCAATGCCGATGGGACGCCGGGCCCTAATTTCGCCAAAGCGCAACAATATAAGATCGTGTCGGCCCCCAACGGCGGCAAGTTCTTCAGCAGCGCGGATATGGCGAACAAGGAACTCTACGCCACGCTGCCGGCGCCCGATGTGAACGGCGTGCAAAATCCTCCCGCTGCCGTCCTCCTGGGCCTTGGCGGCGATCCGGGCTTGGCTCCCCAGGATCAATTTCTCATGGGAACTGGGGGCACTGGTTTGCCCTTCAGTGAGGGTCCGGATACTCGCATTCCCAACGTCAACAACCTGCCGCCGGGTCCCTTCCAATTGACCGGGCCGAACTTGCCGTTCGACGCCTACGCCGGCGACACCGTCCATCAGTACTTCCAAATGGTCCAGCAGGTGGATTGCGCCATCGACGCAGAGCACGTATCAAAGGATAACCCCACAGGTTGTCTGCATGATCTCCAGTCGGCGATCGACACCACCTACAGCACGCCCCCTAGCGGCACGCCGCATGACACCGGGCAGACCATGGAATTTTTCAACATGCAGAACGACGACGCCCCTCTCTTCAAATCTCTCGCTGACAAATACACCATGAGCGACAATTATCACCAGCCAGTCATGGGTGGCACCGGCCCGGACAGCCAGCCGCTTGGCTTTGCCGATCAGATCTTCTTCAGCGACGGCAAAGGCAATCCCGCGACGCCTCCGGCGAACCGCATTTATAATCCCGACCCGCAGCCTGGAACGCTCAACCTCTATACACAGCGAGCGCAATGGTTCAATTGCTCCGACCCTAGCCAGCCGGGCATCGCCGCGATCACAAACTATTTGAATGCACTGCCCTATGCCGTGCAAACGAAGTGCGGTCCCGGGGAGTATTGGCAGGCCGTCAACGTCAACCCTGCCTTCACGCCTAAAGGAACGCCGCAGTCCGGTCTGGTCGTTCCGCAGACGATGCAGAAGAGCATTGGCGATGTGCTGACCGCCAACAATATCCCGTGGAAATATTATGGCGGCGGGTTCAATGCCAGCGGAACGGGCGGCCCATTGGACGGGCTCTATTGCAATATCTGCAACCCGTTCGAGTATGAGTCGGTCTATCCGAGCATGGTTGCGGATCACATGCGGGATGTGACCGATCTCTTCACCGATCTTGTAAACGGCACGCTGCCTGCGGTTTCCTACGTGAAGCCAGACGGTGTCATGGATGGCCACCCCGCCTCCTCGAAGTGGGGACTCTTCGAGGCCTTCGCCAAGAACATCATCGAACTTGCGCAAAGCAACCCGGAGCAATGGGCCGAGACCGCGATCTTCGTGACTGTGGATGAAGGCGGGGGCTTCTACGACTCGGGCTTTATCCAGCCGGTAGATTTCTTCGGGACGGGCCCGCGCATACCGATGATCGCCGTTTCGCCGTTCTCGACCGGCGGCCATATCAGTCACGTTTATAGCGAGCATTCCTCTTTCGTGAAGTTTGTCGAACGCAACTGGATGCTCGATTCGACGCTCAGCGACCGCAGCCGCGATAACCTGCCCAATCCCGTTCAGCACGAGCACTCGTACGTGCCGCGCAACATGCCGGCGATTGGAGACCTGTTCGACTTGTTCGATTTTGATCACCATCGCGACGGAGACCAGGATGGCGGGGATAACGACGGCCGCTAAAGCAGTGCAACCCTCGCGCATGTAACACAGCGCCGGCAGGAATGCTCTGCCGGCGCTTTTTTTGCGTCGTCGGAATCGCATCTGCAACTGAGATAACCAACTCCCGATGAACGTCTCTGTCTAAATGAAATGGGAAATTCTGGCGGAGAGGGGGGATTCGAACCCCCGGTAGGAGTTTTGGCCCCTACAACGGTTTAGCAAATTCCGCGCTTCAGACTTGGAAAAGTTCGATCCCGTGCGCTTTTCCGAGATTGCGTGAGTACTTCTTGTCCGTTCCGTTGTTCCAATGTTCGTGTACGCCAAGGCTGCGGCATCGGATGCCGTCGCGTTCAGGATCATAGACCGTCTTCGAAGGTGGGTCATGAGCTAAGGCAGATTCACGCAAGTAGTTATCGGCATTCGCGATATCCGGAAGATCGGGCCATTCCGAAGTGAGAAAATCGAAGCCGACGGAATCGATCGCTACGCCGTCAAACGACATAAAAATGCTGTTCGGCCAGGCATCGCTGAATGGCGCCATCTTCCACTTGCGATGAGGCGGACCATCCACGTTGTCGTTTCCATAGAGCCCATCAATAATAAAGAGGATGGTTTTCTCGCCGAGGTCTTTATGACCCAAATAATCTGTGAACGCGGAGTAACTTGCCGAACCATCGTTGTTGTGATGGAAACCGTCGTGCGCGTTCTTGCGCCAGTCCGGGTTGATACTCGTAGCGCCGAAGAGATTCTTCGCGCAAAGTGTCACCCCTGAACTCACATGCGCTCGCAACACGGCAGCATCAATTAAGTAGGCGGCCTCAACCACCGTGGTATCGAGTCCCTTAGCGTTGTTGCTTTCCACTGAGAAAGGAATCGCGTTGGGTTTGAACTCGGCCTTTACTCGTCCATCGCCTCCGATATGGTCTACGAACCCAACACTCGGAAATTGATGGTGAATTTTGTCGTAGAGATTACCGGGGATCCATCGACTCGAATCGAAGACAGTGATCGCTGCTTCCGGCACCCGGCCCGGACCGGTCAATTGCCGGACGAGCGAGAGGAGCATATGAGGCGACGAGTTCAGGCGTTCGATTGTGCCATGATCCGTTGTGTTGTTCAGGTTGGCCTTGATGGCGATCTTCTCTCCAGCCTTGTATCCCGTGTCACCGCGATCATGAGTGCGATTGAAGTAGTGAAAGATGGAGTTCCATGCCTGTGCTTCACTTTTTTGATTTGTAAGAGCGCGAATGGACCGGGAAACCATGCGGTCAATCACAGACTGTTCATTGTGGGCATCGGTCCACCACGAACCCGTGCCATCCCAGGTCACAGCCGCCGGATCGTGCGCCCAAGTGACTCGCCCGGGAACCACGCCGCGGGGAACTCCTAATGGCGAAAGCGGCTCGAACAAGGAGGGCCGCAGGTACGTGGCCGCTGCAAGAGCCAGCGCGAATTGTCGCCGCGTCATGTCCATTTTGACTTGCTCCTTTCGCACAAAATCTTACGGTTCCGAGGATCATTCTACTTGAAAGCGCAGAAACTGCCGCAGCCCATTCACAGACAGCACAGTCTTGCGTTGGAAAGCCGTAGTTCCAGCGCGGGGACCTCGAACTGCCAAGCGAATTGTACCTGACGACGCCAGTCGAATCGAGACGTAGTTACCGTGTGGCAATGCGCAGCCTCGCCGAGCTGGCAAATTGACTTTGGCAATCGCCGCTACCGAACGGTGCGACCGAGGCCCACTCGTACTTCGTAGCCACCTTCATCTCGCGAGTCGCCGCATCCCGCGGAACACCTTTTATGGCCTCCGCTGACAATCGTCATTCCGTGGCCATAGAGATGTGACCACACGCTATTGCTGCCAGCCTCCTCCGAGTGCTTGGTAGAGCTGAACTAGAGCCAACAATTCATTGAGCCGTGCCTGCACAAGGCCAAGCTCCCCAGAGAAGGCATTGGTTTCGTTGGTCAAGACTTCCAGATAGCCCGTGACACCACCCGTGTAGCGCATGTGGGAAAGACGCGCCGCGTCCTGAGCGGATCGGAAAAGCAGTTCTTGCTGTGTGCGGAATTCCCGGGTCTTGTGGTATGCCACGAGGGCATCGGAGACGCTGCGAAAAGCTCCCTGAATCGATTGTTGGTAAAACAGCACCGCCGTCTGCTGGCGTGCCTCCGCGAGACGCACCTCAGAGCGGAGCCTGCCCCCGGTAAAGATTGGCTGGGTTAGTGAAGCGCCGAAGCTCCACGCGCCCGCCGGTCCGCTGAACAAATTGGTGAGCGCGGAACTCTGGAAGCCACCGGCGCCGCTCAGCGAGATCTGAGGAAAATAGTCGGCTCGCGCCACGCCGATCTCCGCGTTTGCCGCAACCAGCTGCGCTTCCGCTTGGCGAATGTCGGGCCGGCGCTCGAGCAGAGACGACGGAAGCCCGGGCGGCACTTCGGGAGGCTGGCGTTGCTCGGTGAGTGTCTGCCCTCGGGGAACGTCACCTGGATTCTGACCAAGCAGAATGCTGAGAAAGTTTTCCTGCTGTTCTATTTGCTGTTCGAGGGCGGGAATCTCCGCGCTTGCCGTAAATACCAACTGCTCGGCCTGGCGCACGTCGAGCAGTGACGTCGAGCCCCCGTCTGACAGGATTCGTGTCAGCCGCAGCGATTCCTGCCGCGAATTGAGCGTGCGTTTTGAGATCTCCAGCTCGAGGTCGAGCGCCCGCAGCTGGAAGTATGCGCTGGCGACATTGGCCACGAGCGTGGAGACTACTTCCTGGCGGGCCCATTCGGTCGCGAGGAGATTGGCTCGAGCGGCTTCGGTTGCGCGGCGAAACTTTCCCCAAAAATCAAGTTCCCAAGCGGCGGAAAGGTTCGCCTGTCCGGTGCTCGTTTCAAATGCGGGAAGAAACTTGGACTGGGCGGTGCGGTTATCGGAAATTCCCGCGCCGGCACTTAGGCCTGGAAACTGATCGGCGCGAGTGATCCCGAGTTGCGCTCGAGCTTCGAGCACGCGGGATGCAGCGATGCGCGAATCATAATTTTGGGTAAGCGCCGTGCGGATCAGCATGCGCAACTGCTCGTCCTGGAAGATGTCCCACCACTTTTGGTCACCGAGCGGCGCGAGCTGCGTTTGTGCGGCTTCGCTGTAGATCGCTCCCCGGTACGAACCGGGCACCGCGACGGCAGGCCGCCGGTAATTCGGGCCCAAGGTGCAGCCGGAAGTCAGAAGAGCGGCGCTCAACAAGAAAATACAAGGCTTCATTCTAGTCAGCCTCGGCGGGCGCGCCTTCGGTAGCAACGAGCAGCTGGCGTTGCCTGCCCGCACCGGACCATTTCTCGACCAGATAAAACATGGCGGGAATGAAGAAAATGCCAATGAGGCTCGCAGCTAGCATGCCTCCGATGACGGCTGTACCCATGATCTGACGAGCCACGGCTCCGGCGCCGGAAGCGGTCCACAGCGGGACCGCGCCCAAAATGAATGCGAACGAAGTCATCAGGATTGGGCGAAGTCGCAGGCGCGCACCCTCGAGCGCCGCCTCCGTCAGGGGCTTGCCCTGTTCATATTGCTCCTTCGCGAACTCCACGATCAGGATCGCGTTCTTGGCCGCCAAGCCGATCAACATCACCAGGCCGATTTGCGAGTACACGTCGCTTTCGATCTGCACCATATAGCTCGGTAAAAAGGCGGCGAGAATCGTCCGGCGCAACCACAAAACGAAAAACGCTCCAAAAATTGCGACCGGGGTGCTGAGAAGCACGCTGAAGGGAAGAGACCAGCTTTCATACAATCCGGCGAGAATCAGGAACACGAACAGAAGAGAGAACCCGAAAATGGCCGCCGCTGGAACACCTTCCCGCGCTTTCTTTTCCTGAAAGGACATCCCGAGGTAGTCAAAACCCATCTGACGCGGCATCGTTTTCCGGAAAACGTCTTCGAGGGCGGCCATCGCCTGGTCTGCGCTGTAGCCGGGAGCGGCGGCACCATTAATTTGTGCCGCGCGATACTCGTTGAATCGCATCGTGAACTCAGGGCCATCGCGAGGCTCAAATCGAGTGATAGAAGCGAGAGGCACCATTCCGCCTTTGTCATTTCGCACGTAAAACTGGCCGACATTTTCTGGCCGGGTGCGATAGTCGCCTTCGGCCTCGACGTAGACCTGCCATTGACGACCAAAGCGATTGAAGTAGTTGATGAATAACCCGCCCATGAACGTCTGGAGCGTTTGGTACACGTCCTTGACGGCTACGCCTTGCTTGATGACTTTTTCGCGGTCCACATTGGCATACAGCTGGGGCACGCTGGCGAGAGATGTCGTGCTCAGACCGGCGATTTCCGGGCGTTTGCGCGCTTCCGTAAGAAAGGTATCGAGATTCGAGGAAAGAAACTTGAGATCCATACCGGCGCGATCTTCCAGAACGAAAGTAAATCCGCCGGAGGTCCCAACTCCTGGAATGGCTGGAGGAGAGAAAGAAAAGGCCACTCCTTCCGGCAGGGACGACAGCTCCCCGTTGATGCGCTGCTTGATGGCCTGAAGTTGCTCGGAGCGTGATTTGCGCTCGTCCCACGGTTTCAACGTCACGAAGAAGAAGGCGTTGTAGCTGGTGCGCACGAAACTGAGCAGGCTGAATCCGATGACGCTGGTTGTGTGTTCAACGCCTGGCGTCTTGGCCAAAGCGTTTTCGATTTTCGCCGCCACTTCGTCCGTGCGCTCAAGAGAAGCAGCGATGGGAAGCTGCAGGTTGACATACAAATAGCCCTGGTCTTCGTCGGGAAGAAAACTTGCAGGCACTTTGTTCCCGAACCAACCCGCTCCGACCGCGAGAGCTGCAAGCAAGATGATTGCAATTGCGCTTTTGCGGATGAGAAAACCGCACACGCGGACGTACCACTCGGTGGCGTTGGCGAAGACACGATTGAACCAACCGAAAAACGCTCTGAGCGGCCCACCGGAGGAGGTCTTTGGACGGAGCAACAATGCGGCCAAGGCAGGGCTCAAGCTCAATGCGTTGAACGCAGAAAGGATTACGGAAAACGCGATGGTGACGGCAAATTGTTGATAAAGGCGTCCGGTGATCCCGGGTATGAAGGCGGTAGGAACAAAGACGGCAGAGAGAACCAGAGCGATGCCGATGACGGGACCTGAAATCTCTTCCATCGCTTTGAGTGCCGCCGCTTTCGGTGCGAGACCGTCTTCGATGTGACGCTCGACTGCTTCGACGACAACGATGGCATCGTCAACGACAAGACCGATCGCTAGAACTAAGCCGAACAGCGAGAGCGTATTGATCGAAAATCCGAACAATGGAAAGAAAATAAAAGTGCCCACGAGGGACACCGGGACAGCAAGCAGTGGAATCAGCGTGGCACGCCAGCCCTGCAGGAACACGAAGACGACGATGAGCACCAGAACGATGGCGATGACGAGTGTCAGAACAATTTCCTTCATGCCCTCGTTCACGGCCTGCGTCGTGTCGAGGGAAACGACATAGTCCACATCCTGCGGCAGGCGGCCTTTTAGCTCTGACATGAGTTTCCGGACGTCGTTTGCAGCTTGTACAGCATTTGAACCGGGCAGCTGATACGCGGCGATGATTGCCGCGTCTTTTCCATCCAACCGACTCACCTGGTTGTAGGACTGCGCTCCAAGCTCGACGCGCGCAACATCTTTCAGTCGCACAACGGCCCCGCCGACGGATTCTCGAATAACGATCTCCCCAAACTCTTCAGGAGAGGTCATTCGTCCTTGCGCCTGCACGGAGTAAGTGAACTGTTGGCCCTTCGGAACCGGCTCGCCGCCCACTTGCCCGGCCGGGTTGACGCTGTTTTGCGACTGGATGGCTGAGACAATCTCGGGAACTGTGATGCCTAGTTTCGCCAGCCGATCCGGCTTCACCCACAAACGCATCGCATACTGGCCTGCACCGAAGACTTGAACACTGCCAATGCCGTAGGACCGGTTGATTTGGTCGGACAAGTTGATGTACGCGTAGTTCGCTAAAAATCGTGCATCGTAAGTGCCGTTGGGCGAGTAGAGAGTCACGAGCATCAGAGGAGCCGTCACTGTCTTCTGTACAGTGATCCCGTAGTTGGTGACATCGCTCGGCAATTGGGAAGCCGCCCGCGTCTGCCGCAATTGCGTGAGCATGAGGTCGGCATTCGGATCGGTCTTTACGTCGTAGTCCACAATCAAACGCATTAGCCCGTCGGCCGTGGAGTTCAGCGAATACATATAATTCATGTTGTCGACGCCGCTCATTTGCTGTTCGATCGGGGTCGCGACGGACTGCTCGATGGTTTTCGCATCCGCGCCCACGTAGGTTGCAAGGACCTGCACTTCCGGCGGAACGATGTTCGGAAACTGGGCAATCGGAAGCGCGGTAATCGTTACCGCTCCCACGATGACCATAAGGATGGAAATGACCATCGCCACAATCGGCCGATTGATGAAGAACTTGGACACTGGTCAATCGCCTTTCGCTGGTGCGGACTGTTTGATTTTCACGGTTGAACCGTTTTGTACTTTTTGCAGTCCTTCGACGATCACCATTTCGCCCGCTTTGACGCCACTTTCGACGATCCACAGCGCGCCGATACGATCCCCGACTTTTACGGCGCGGATGCTCACCTTGTTGTCAGCGCCTGCCACCGCCAGCTGATAAGTTCCTTGCAGTTCGGTCACGGCTTTCTGGGGCACGAGAAGCGCGCCGTTCCTCACTTCGGGTGCGGCCCGTAGTCTTCCAAACTGACCGGGGCGAAGTGCATTTTGGGGATTGGGAAATGAGCAAACGACCTGAATGCTGCCTGTCGCTGTGTCCACCTGGCGGTTGGTGAGCAGAGCAAAACCTTTATGGGGATAGATCGATCCGTCAGCAAGAATCAGATCAAACGGCGGCCCACCTGAAGGAATTTCCTTTTGCGTCTGCGCGTTAATTTGGCTGGCGTAGTGAATGTACTCTTGTTCGCTGATCGAGAAATACGCCTTGATCGGATTCACCTGCGAAACCGTGGTCAGAACCGTCGTCGGATTGACGAGATTCCCGATTTGTACCTGGGCGATTCCTGTGATGCCGTCGACCAGCGATTTTACGTCCGTGAACTCTACATTCAGCCGGGCCTGCTCGACTAGCGCTTCCGCCGCCTTGACCGCCGCCTTAGCCGCTTCCTTCGCTTGAATGTCGTTGTCCAACTGGCTCTGCGCAATCGCCCGTTCTTTGGCCAGAGGAGTATCCCGGTTCACATCCATTTCGGTTTTGCCAAGTTGTGCCTGGGCTTGTGCCAGCTGCGCTTTCGCTTGATCGAGCAGCGCTTGGAACGGACGCGGATCAATTTGAAAGAGAATCTGCCCCTTACGCACAAACGAACCTTCTTTGTACGTTTGCCGGATGACGTATCCCGCCACCTGGGGCTGAATCTGTGCGTTTATGTAGCCATCGAGCGTCGCCACCCACTCGCTAAACATCGGGACGTCTTCCTTAAGCACGCTGGCGACTTCAACCTCGGGGCTAGGAATGGCGGGCGCCGCTTTCGGGTCGCTGCAACCCGCAGCCAAAAACACAGTTGCCGGCAGAGCAGCCAGAATGAGTCGCGCTGCCGCACTGTAAAGAGAGCTGCGAATTTCCAGAGGCCAACGATGGGGTAGCGTGCGCATGTCTCTGTGCTGGTTTTGCAATTCCTCTGCCATTTGATTCGCCGCCGCAAATCACAGTGAATATCTGTGCTGGCCCATCTGCGTTCCAGCTTCAAGCGCGACCATCCAAAGACAGTGGCATGAACCTGACACTTCAGCTCGAGTGATCGTTGGACGCGCGAAGTCGGTCATCACTTATTCCAACGAGATAGAAGCAAACAGTGCGGTCGTGCGTCTGGTACGGCACTTGCTTACGATCCATCGGCGATGAGAGCGCGGTCGTTCGAATCAGCCAGAGGATCAGCGGAAGAAGCAAAAGCAGATGCAGCGCATGAATTACAGAATCTGTGGATCCGTTCTCGCGAGCAGCGTGCTGTATCAAACCGCGTTCGGTTTACCGGTGGTCGAACACGCTCAGCAAGCATCTACAGGGAGCGGGATGGAGAATCGTTAAGGACAGCTTGATCCCGATTCTCGTCCAGGGGGCGAAAAATTCCGTGCTTCTTCATCCGGGCGATTAGCGTAGTGCGCTTCATTCCCAACCGTGCGGCTGCACCATACGGTCCGCCGACGAGCCATCCCGTGGCTTCTAATGCTCCCAAGATCAAAAGGCGCTCCGACTCCTTAAGCGTTCTGCTCGCAGGAAACGCAACAACCGAATCGGCGCGAGTCGGGCGTAGAAGATTGGGAAGCAAGCCGTCATTGGATAGTATTACCGCGCGTTCGATAACGTTCTGAAGCTCTCGAATGTTTCCCGGCCACGAATGCGACTCGAAAGCGCTGACGAATTCATCGGGAATGTTGTCTATGGGCTTGCCCATTCGGCAGGAAAAGATTTCAACGTAATGTTCCAACAGAGGACGAATGTCTTGGCGTCGCTCACGCAGGGGCGGCAGCGTGATCGGGAACACGTTCAGGCGATAGTAGAGATCGCTGCGAAACAGGTCATGCCTCACCATTCGTTCCAGGTCGCGGTGAGTCGCCGCGACCAGCCGCACGTCAACGCGGTGGGTGCGGCCACTTCCGAGACGTTCGAATTCCTGTTCCTGCAGAACACGGAGGAGCTTGGGCTGCAATGCGAGTGGTATGTCGCCCACTTCATCAAGAAAAAGGGTCCCCTTGTCAGCCAATTCGAAGCGGCCGATTTTCTGTGCGATTGCGCCAGTAAAAGCGCCCCGCTCATGGCCAAAGAGCTCACTTTCCAGCAAATCGAAGGGAATGGCCGCACAGTTCAGTTTGATCAAAGGGTGGCCGCTGCGGGGGCTGGCATTATGAATGGCGTGAGCGATGAGTTCCTTGCCGGTGCCGGTCTCTCCCTGAATGAGCACAGTGGAGCCCGCCGCCGCAACCCGCTCGGCTTGCTCTAGCACAACTCTCAGAGCCGGGCTGTTGCCTATGATCTGCTCGAATCTGCGAACCCGACGGTCTTGATCGGCGACTGTCATTGATTTGAGCTCCAAAGGCCAAGCGCCTTCGCGTAGTCCTCGACGGCGGCATGAACCGTTTCGAGTAAGACTGCGTTATCAAATGGTTTCGTCAAGAACTCCACTGCCCCGTCGCGCATGGCTTGGATCCGCATCTTGGCGTCGCCATGGGCGGTGATGAAAATGATCGGTATGCGGCATCGGTTCGCCTTGAGCTTGGCTTGCAGTTCAATGCCAGACATTCCCGGCATCCGAACGTCAGCGATCAGGCAGCCTGCTGTGTGTTGGGCGCCGGAATCCAGGAATTGTTCGGCGGAGCCGAAACAGAGCGTGGATAGCCCGTCCGATTCGATCAAATCTTGCAGGGCACACTGAACTGACTGGTCGTCGTCAACGATGGCTATGAGTCTTGAGCTGTACTCGCTGCTCATGCGCGAAGCCTAACCGTATTCGCAACGGGTGCGCAATTGGCTCTTAGTCGTACGCGCTACCACTTTGGTGGTAGTCGACTAGAAGAGAGGGCGCGGGAATAGCCGAAAGGGCTCTAGGTCTGGATGGCCTACTTGCAAGGAGAGAGTTTGAGCTTGTCGGCCATGCGGACCAAATCAACTACCGATCCAGCGTGCATCTTCTGCATGACGTGGCCTCGGTGGACTTTTACCGTGGCCTCGCTGGCTCCAATTTCAGAGGCAATCTGCTTATTGAGCATTCCGGAAACCACCAGGGTCATTACCTCCTGCTCTCGCGTAGTCAAACCGCGATAGCGCTCCTGCAGATCGCGGATCTCGGCCTCTTGTTTTTGGGCGGCCTGGTCCCGCTCGAGGGCATGCTGTATTGCGTCCAGCAGATCCTGGTCCCTGAAAGGTTTTGTCAGGAATTCCACAGCACCCGACTTTAACGCCCTGACAGACATGGGGATATCACCGTGCGCCGTGACGAAGATGATGGGGATCTGCATGCCGGTTTCGGTCAGCCGGCGTTGAAAATCGAGTCCACTCATCTGAGGCAGCCTTACATCGAGAACCAAACAGCTCGGGCGGCCGATCTGTTTCCTGCCAAGAAACTCCTCGCCAGTCGCAAAGGATTCAGCGCGCAGCCCAACGGACTCGACGAGATCGTGGATCGCCTGACGCATGCCGCGATCATCATCGATGATGAAGACCGTGGGAGCGGCCCCGGATTTCATGCGTCGGCCTCGGATTTGGCGGCAAGAGTGAAATGAAAAGTTGCGCCTGCCTCCTGATTGGCGGTGGCCCAAAGTCGGCCACCGTGAGCCTCCACGATCGAGCGGGTTATTGCCAAACCCATGCCCGTGCCCTGTGGTTTCGTGGTATGGAAGGCGTCAAAAATCCGCTCAGTATTTTCCGCGGGCAATCCTACGCCGGTATCGCTGATCGAGACGACCAGCTGACCTTCAGGAGTCAGTCGAGAGCTAATCGTCAACTTGCCTCCGGTGTCTTTCATGGCGTCAATCGCATTCAGCATCAGGTTCATGAACACCTGTTGAAGCTGCACGCGGTCAGCCAGGACGTTCGGCAAGTCTTCGTGCAGCTCAGAGTGGATTCTTATGGAGTGCCGAACCGCTTCTTTCCTAAGCAGAGCGGTCATTTCTCGAATGATGTCTTTGAGGTCGACGATCCCGCGCTCAGGAGGCGTGCCTTTTTTATAGAAAGACCGCAAATGATTGATTACGTCGGCCGCGCGGTTTCCGTCCTGCTCGATTCTCGCTGCTGCTGCACGCGCCCTTTCAAGGTCCGGTGGATCGCGGGCGAGCCATCGCAAACACGCGTTGGCGCTGGTGATTGAGGCGGCTATGGGCTGCCTGATTTCGTGCGCCAACGCGGCGGCGAGTTCCCCCATCATATTGACGCGATTGATGTGTGCGAGATCGGCCTCTAACTGCCGCAGCTTTTCGCGCTCCTCTTCGGCGCGCTTTCGTTCGGTTATATCCATGGTGATGCCGACATACTCGCCGATTTCTTGAGAAGGATTGTGATGTCCTATGCCACGCAGGAATCG
>Ga0207052_10171_pt1 | contig 21702 bp, 28 predicted proteins | sample Alteio_BWMinCont_62_FD_153294 | JGI IMG/M metagenome (GOLD analysis project Ga0207052, IMG submission 153294) | Enriched cells from forest soil in Barre Woods Harvard Forest LTER site, Petersham, Massachusetts, United States -... | ecosystem: Environmental > Terrestrial > Soil > Temperate forest >...
TACATAGATCGCATTCTTCGCGTGATGCCATTCACTACCTAAAGCGGGGTCTGCAAGTTGGTATCCTCGGCCATACTGCCAAGGCTCCTCATCCCCACCGGGGCGTGGTTTGGTCCGAGCAATTCTAATCATGGGCATTCTTCGAGGCTGATAGACGATCAGATTCTACACCCGCCCGGCTGGTGCTACACTTCCGCTACGAAAGCGAAGCCGAAGAAACGCAAGAGCGTGGGAATGACTTCCGCTCAGGTCGAATAAACTTTCATACCGCCAATTTGATATTTTGGGAATCCAAGAGGTTGCGCGAAACAATTTTGGGCCGAACATGTTTTCGAAGACTCCGAACGGGAGACTATTCAAGAAAGAGTGTCGCAAAGTATTTGATAGAGAGCGGGAAGCCTAAGAGAGCAACGGAGTTTGCTCAAGAACGCGCATCGTCCCTGGAAACACCCGTCGCAGCTCGGGGCCAGCGATATCCCAGAAGTGAGTTGATGCCTGCAAAGTTTCGTTGTCTTGCCTTGAAATTACCGCCGAGCCATCTTTTGAGCCATTAGCAGAACGAGCTTCCGGTCGTTTTCGTCCGCCTTGCCCATTAAGCGACGAAGCTTGCCCAGAAGGCGTGCATCCTTGCCTGAGCTACCCCATGCGATTTCGTCAGACATCTTGCGCTTGGGCAGATTCGGCAGTTTGGGCGGCTCCTCGCCGTCGTAGAAGAGTTGATAGAGAGGGACCTCTAAGGCGCGAGCCATTTTCTCCAACGTTTCAATGGCCGGAACAGTGTGACCATTTTCCACGCGGGAAATATAACAACGAAGCAAGCCGGTGCGCTTTTCAATGTCCCCTTGCGAGAGTTGCTTGGCCTCGCGCATTTCGCGGAGGCGGTCTGCAATGATCATGGCGGGATTATTCCATCGAGGTCAATGCAAAGCAAGCGGGCGATTCCTGCGCATGCCAAGATCATAGACCAGTGCGGTGATTACAGCTTTGAATAAGAAGGAATGCCGCGAGGTTTTTGATGGAGATCGAGAAGCGTAGCCACCATGAACGGACTGTGCTAGCATTTTGGAGGCGGCCTTTACACCCCACCGGCGAGTGTGCCCTCGCCTGCAACACTCACCGTGACGGTGACCAACGTGGCAAAACGCCACTTTAAAAATCTGAAAAATAGAATTCTCGACGCACTTAGAGATGCTATAGATGTGCTCGACGCTCTTGAAGCGTTGATGTTGAGAGTGTTCGCGTTCGCATCCCTGATGTACCTGCTATTCCGAATGATTCAGTAGGCTATGCTGTCGATGCGGCGCGTTTCTTAGATTGCTTCTTCGGCGCGATCTTCGGGTCCGAAAGGCTTCGGGTATTTGCGCCCCTCCTCAAACCCGGCCAACCACGACTCCCTGATCGCGTAAACAAGCATGTTTGCGCATCCGACGATTTTGTTCTCTTCCAATCCATTCGCAATCTTTTCAGAGATGGCTGTCAGCTTTTCCTTCGTTAAGAGTTTTTCCATATCCATATTTCCTCGCTCGCTTGGGCCGGACCATATCTGTAGCAGAGGAAAACTGCAAAATGATTCGAAGTGTATTAAATGTCTGTGAAAGGTGCCCACGGTCCCACCTGAAAATCAGGAATGCCCGGTTTTTGATAGAGAGCGCAAAGAAAATGTTCAGTTACGAGAGGAGAGCAGAAAATCTGGGACCCGACGAAAGTGAGCCTACTCTTAAGCCGCTTCCGATTTTTTCCAACCACGACTCGCCGCGAACAATCCAAGCAGAAGCGAAGACAGTCCGAGTGCGTAAGTCAGCCAAGTACATAGCTTTATCCGTAGTTCGTATACATTCTCAATCCGACGGGCCTCTTTCAGTGCAAGATCGGAAATTAAAACAATCTGAATTCCTTGAAAGAGTTCAAGAATTTCAGCAATCCGAATCTTGATATAGTGAAGCTTGTCGTCGTCAGTCGTAACCTTCAAAGCGCCTTGGCCGCTCTTTTTAGCTTGGTCGATATTGCGTTTGGCCTCGTCCACCATGTGACGGAGTTGAGTTTTGCTCTGTATATCAGGCAACGCATCCACTAGGTGTGAAAGACTCTCAAACTGCTCATCGACATGCGATTCGACTCCGCGTGTTTGAGCGATTGCAAGTGTGATGTAGCCGGACAAATCCTCTTTGGGCAATTTTATGTTCGGGTCATTCTGAATTTTTATCGTTTCCAATTCCTGTTGGATTGTAAGGGCCTGTATGTACAACTGGGATCGGGAACTTTCCTTGTCGAAGTTTGCTTCTGCCTTCTCGATTGAATCGTGCAAACCCTTGACGTGATCGGTAACGATGTCCTTGGAGATGTATGACAATAAAGCCAGCACCGCGCTGACAATGGCGAGTCGTTTTGGGGTTGCGGAATTTGAAGCTACTTTCGGAATTGGTTTTTGCGCACGGCGTTTGTTGGACATCCCATTCCCGTTCTCAATCAGGGTCAACGTATCCTAGATACAATGTACGTGTATTGCATCCTATTTGTCCGGGAGGGGCGCGCGACCGGAATCAGAAATCATGTCATAAAGTCTTAGTGGTTGATTTGTCCGTGGAGAACTGGCCTTGCTTAAAATAAACTTCTGAGGCGAATTCAAATCTACGTCCGTCTTCTGTCTGGTAGGGAACCTGAACTTGGATTCTTATCTTTTTAGTTTCAGCATGAACGGCTTGTACATCGGGTTCGCCCCAATCAACCCGGAGAATCGCTTCGAATTCGCTCGACGGCATGATTTGGATGGAAGTGGGGTTTGTATACTGGGTGCGCTGAACATCGTCTGTAAAGACGCTGGCTGCGAGACCAACGCTGAATGCGGGTAACGTTCCGTAATTCTTGAGACCGAAAGCAATATCCCAGTTTCTCGTACCCCGCCCAGTCTTTAGCGTGACACCAGAAAGCCCCACAAGTGGGCGATGTAGGGCAACCGATATATCCGCCGATTTCTTTGCAGCCAGAGCGGCTTCTGTGGCCGCATCGGTCTGTTGCTGAGAAATACGCAACTGTTCAAGCGTTTCCTTGTGCTGTCGTTCCTGCTCTCTGCGCCGTTCCCGCCTGTCGCTCAAATCCAGCCAAAAGATCGCGACCAGCGCGATTCCCTCCAACCAGATTGCGACATACTCATGGGTTCGGAACCAATTGCCAATTTCCTTAGCGAGTTCGATTCCCATGCTGGTTTCGCTCACGGATGACTCCTTCACTTCATAAATAAAGGGCGGTTGCTGATGTTGACTCTTTCAACTGGCCGGATTCTATCCCAAAAGCTGAGTTACGATAAGGGTACGTAACCTGTGGGGACAAAAATAATGAGCCTAGGATTTGCAATCTTTGGGTCGGTTGTGTTGGTGCTGGCGATGGCCCTTCAAAAATTCGTCGGGCATCGGTCTCTGTTGCTTATACAGACTTCGGCGGTAGGTCGTTCCGTACCTGCGGGAACTTCTTGAGCAATTTATCAATCCTTTTCTGTATTCCCGCCCTGTAGTTCGCATGATACCGCGCTTGGCCATGACGGAGGTGATACGCGGTCTTGATTCCGTGAACCGTCAGAACTCCGAATACCGTATAGCAGCAAAGCGATAACACAAGACCAGTTGTCCTGCGTACTTGATACGCCGTATCGGGGTCGAGGGGGAAAACTGGTGCCCAATGGGGCCGGGGTGAAAAATACATAATAAGACAAAGCGCGACGACGAAAATGGGAATCGGTAAGAAACAAATTATATAAGCAAGCGATTCCAGCAACGTAGGCGGGTTGTCGAGGGCTTTATAGAGATAGGTCAACGTAGCGCGGGCATTCGATTCGGACTGTGCAGCCTCCCACGCTTCGTAGCGCCGCAATATGGCTCTGCCGACAAACCATGTGAAGAATGGACCGAGCAGCCACAGGGCTGTTCTGAACAGCGCCTCGGGCTTCATGAACCAGTCTATGTCTTGCGGCATACAAGGCGTGATGTTAACACGGGATGGATGTAGCGGCGGCTTCAAGCTAGAATCTCGGCGGCCCGATCTCCAACTTGATAGTACGGGCGCTCTGTCCTTAATAGGCCCATAAGTTCAGCAGCCTGACCCAACTTTCCTATTTCAAAAAGAGTGGGGTTACGAATCAGCTGGACTTTTGGGCGCTTCGGTTTCACGATTCCGAGACACTAACACTCACACCGTTTGCATAGCAATCAAGACAGGCGCGATTCGAGTTTGAATGATAGACTTCACGAATAGGTAATGTATTGCATGGCCGCACTTTCAGAGAGTATTCGAAAAATCACGACGTTTCTTGTGGCGGTCCTTTTTTGGTCACGCGCACTATTCATCTTGAACATGCAATCGAGTTTTGTCACCAGATGCGCGGACTACCTCCGGCTCACGGTATCAGAGACGATTCTTCTCGCCCTGTTAGTCATTTTCTCTTTTGCGTCAGGCTCGGGCTTCTGGAAGCCATTCCGCAGCCTGCTATACATCTGTGCTTTTCCCTTTGTCCTGTTCTGGAAATTACTGTATTGGTTCTTTCGCGCACTCGGGGCGCTCAATACGTGGTTCAAAGCCCAAGCTGCTTATCAATCCGTAGACACTCTAGTAGTCCAACAGAAGGAGTTACCTGCCCCTCCACCAGCCCCCACGACAGCAGCACCCGCCACGCCTGGAGCTAAGGAGAGAACGAAAGAATTTCTAAACTTTTTGCTTCGACCCTTTCGAAGATTTACATTCCTTTGGTGCATTTTATTACTCAGTGCGACCCATATTCAGATCGTTTGGGTCTGTTTGATTGTTTTGATGCTGCATCTCACGCGTCGAATTTTCGTTCTGTTAAAAGTAATGCTTTTCTTCGACCCGTACATGAAGAGGGGCATCGACGGGATGTTCAATATTGTTGGGAATGCTGTGGCCGCAATCGATGCCTTCACGCCTAACACAACCCCTTCACAGGAACTGAAAAACAGATGGAACGAAGCTAAGACCTGGAAGATGATTACGGGTTTTTTGAGAGATGAATATCTCGTGTCGAGGTGGGCTTGGGTCTTAGGGGCTGTTTCGTTTGGGGTGATCTACGTCTACATCGCTTTGCTCTTCTCTTTCACATACTTCGGAATTGCAAAAGTCAGCGGAATCCCTTATCCCTGGCCCGACTCGTTGGTCGCTTCTTTGTTCATTCCCTTGTTCGCGAAAGAGTTGCCGAAGACAAATTTATTGAGAGTCTTGGGCGGGATACATTTTAGTCTGGCCGTCATTTTTGGAATTGGCACATTCTTTGGCTTCTTGCAACGACGCTTATTCGCGATTCGTGCCGCAGCGACAGTCGTCAACGATAAATTGATAGACAAAATCTTCGAAGAAAAGTTCTTGATTCTCGGTAAGAAGTTAGAAGTCTCGGCGGCTTCCCAAAAACAGACACCAGTTCAAATAGAAAAAGTGGCTGCTAAGGGGAAGAAAAGGAAACTCAAGTAATAGCGCGTCGGTTTGGTCGGCTGCCGTCACGGGCAGGTGATTCACATGAAGGTGCTAGAAAGTTGGACGAAGTGACTCTCACGATAGTGCTAGTTTTTCTCGCGCTGCTCATCGGGTACGCTCTAGGAAAAACGGCGGCACCTTCTTTGCATAATCTTGACCAGCATCTTGAAGACATCAGTTCTTCGTTGGGCGAACTCACCATAGCCCTATGCGGGGATAAACGTCTTGAGAGAACAATTGAGGAGACCAACGAAGTTGGCGCTACGTTGAGCGACGAAGAGTTGACCTATGATGGAGGCAGTTTGAAGAGAATAGAGAACGTGATTGGAAACCTCGCTACGCGGGTTGAGAGTCTAGCGGAAGCTACTAAGAAAAACCTGCAATGAGAGTTGCCCTCGTGCCTCCGACGAGCATCGTCGCGTGGTGGGGAGCAATTCTCTCAACCATCGTATTCCTCTGGGACATCTACAAGCACCGCACCGCTGGGCCAAGACTGCGTTTCCGATGGTCGGCTTAATCAATACGGCATCGACAGGCGGACCAATGGTAGGATCGTTCTTATCCCACTCTAGAGCGAAGTCTATCGCGGCAATAAAGGTGATAGAGTTTGCGTCTCAATGGAAAGCGGAATCCATCATATTCTCACCTGGCTGAGCAATAGCTTTCTGACAATCTGGAGACCCTTGTCAATCGGTCTAACGGGCGCGTTCGGGATACTCGGATTGCTGAAGAATTTCAAAGAGAAAAAACGCGACGCGGAAACCGATACGACGGTAGAGAAGGTCACCAAATGGGGATGGGTATCGCTCATCGGCATCATTCTATCGAGTACGCTCGGCATTGCTGCTCAGCTTGTGGAGTCCAATAAGAATAGGTCGGAAGCCAACGAAACTCGCATGTTACTCCTCCCCCTGGAAGAGCCAAAGTTGGACATTGTGTTTGAGATTTCTTGCGATGGAAACCTGTGGTATCGGGAGCTTTGTGTTCAACAATCAGCTCCACAATCCCATTTCGGCGAACTACGACCTCCATCCGAAATGGACGATCTGACCGTTACCCTTGACCTGTTCAGAAACGCTCAAAGGGCAGACGAGTGTATAAGCGGCGGTTGTATGGGTGATTTGCACCTTAAATTTTTAGCGAAGGGGAAAGCGTTTGGCTACCACGCAGGCGGCGCGGAAAACATGTTGCTGAAAGTGAGGGCAGCCGATATGCCATCAGTCGGAAGGAGAATGGCGGAAGGCGGAATAAGAAGCGCTTTAGAAATCCCCGACGCGGTAACGATCGTGACCGTCTCGGTAGAACAAAAACCGCCGCTCGGTGTTTTGTATTTAGGCGGCATCGGTATGACCTTGAAGGATGGAAGCCAGTATCGTGCCCATGCCGCTTTTGGTTCCAAAGTCTCATCAGACGGAACGACTCTAAATGAAGTTTATCTCAACTATAAATAAAGGCTGGAATACGAGGCTACGTCTCCTCCTTTGCGCTACCAACTAAACGAAAAAAGCCTTCGACCCGCGATCTCGAAGCTCGCCTCGGGGCTCTGGTGCGCTTGTTCTCGAATCAAGTGCGTTGGTTTTAGCTGTTTGGAATGAGTGACTTGCGGTTGGCTGTGAATAAACTGCGTATCAGCGATCCTTCAATCTTCTGGCCTTCAAAGCCAAAACGAGCGGGTCGTCAGGCTCTCTGCGTGCCGAGAAGAATCTCTTGAATGCTCGGGCATGGTAGCAGCCCGATGTGAGCGGATTCGATCAGAGGCATGATTCGGCGACACGAGCCTTCAGCATTCCTCCTGGTGAGAGGCTCGACGCCGGAGATGGAGGCAGAGCCGAGGGATTCGTAGTCAATCTCGATCCAAACGGCGGAATCCCACGAGTCGAGGCAAGGGACGAAGGCCTCCCACGAGCTGGTCGGAAATTCTGTGGAGCAGCTCTCTGCTTCAAACCTTCGGAAATCGAAAAGGCTGACACCGCCAATGCGCAATCTGAGGGGCAATCTAAGAGACTCTGTTTTTGACGTAAGTGCAACGATCCGAACGGTTTATCACTCGACTTTACTAATATCCAGAATCTGGAGTCCTACCGTTGGACGATCTCCCAGCAGTTTGTAAACTCTGGACTTGCATCATACCGCGACAGCTAATTGTGGGGCAACGGGGGCAATCTCAACGATTTTTGACGCGTTTTCAGGAGCGAAATCAGGCACGGGCAAATTCATCCCGCACGACATCAGGACGAAGATGAGTGTAGCGACGAATCATCTCCTCGCTTCCGTGACCGATCCACTTCTTGATTACCTCGATTGGAGCTCTTGCCATGACTAAAGTGTTCACTCGATGATGTCTGAATCCGTGCATACCGCCACGTTTCAAACCGAGTTTGCGAAGCAAAGGATGAAGGTGCTTGTTGAACGACTCGGCCCCGTTGCCCTCTAGCAGGAGTGCTATTTGCTTTTCGTAAAAAACTGCGATATTGTTTGAAGGTTGATTTGCAGCGCAACGCAAATCAGCAAAAAGGCGGAAAGCCTTTCTCGGGTGTCGAGCATCGAAGTATTAGGTCGAGATTGCGTGTGCACACGCTGATCCGACACCCATATTTTTGGAGTAAAAGGCGCACGCGGGGAGAATACTGTCCAGCGCATATATATATATAGCTGCCGGACCCCCTCCTCAGCGGATTGACAGACAGCCGAGCCTATAGATAGCGCACCTAGACCCACTTGTTATAGATAAGCAGCCTTCACCAGTGAAATTCCCCCTTTGTGTAGAAGTGTGTCTATGTAAGGGCGCACCCGGCGTTTGTCTAGATCAGGCTAGGCAGCGCTAATCAAAGCAGCTTGGGCGGTCGAGAGACTAACTCTCGCCGCCCTTTTGCTTTTTATGGGGACTTCGCAAGAGGCTCCTGCAAGAAAACCAAATCGAACGACGACAGGGTGGACCGGCGCAAGCCGATCCGCCCTTTTTGTTTTTTATGGAGGAAATGCAAATGGAAAAAGCAGATCCCAACTACCTACGGTTGCTCACCACCGAGGAACTCCACGGGCTAGCCAGGGAGGCAGGCATGTGCGAGCGCATCCGCGCGGAACTCTCTCGGCGGCACCAAAGAAAAGGTCAACCTGAGACAGCGGCCGCTCCTGCAGTCAGCGCTAAGAACAGCCAAGTGGGAACAGCAACCTCTGTTCCTGGACGTCGGGTAGGTCGCGCCATCAGCCAGCCGAGGTTCCCCGGCAGCAAGCACAGCGGCTCGCTTACGATTCTGAGGTTCTCGCATCGGGACTCGCAAGGTCATGCCTTTTGGGAGGCGCTCTGCGACTGCCAAAAGAACGAACCACACCCCCGTTTCAAGCGAGTGAGGCAGGATCACTTCCGCAGTGGGCGCGTTACTTCATGCGGCTGTCAACGGAAAGGACGAATGCGGGGCAACCAACGGGCGCGGAAACAAAGTGGGCAATACAGTCCGGCTCGAATCCAGCAACACTATGAAAACAAACCACTTGCTAGCAATACGACGAAATTGAACCTAGTGGTGGCGGGAAGGACTTCCTGCTCACCGCCAGCCTGCGAGCACGGCTTCAAGCTCATCAAACTGGATTTTGCCAGGGGCGACGGAAAGGCACGCTACTGCGAGCTTTGCGGTCTCATGAACGACGCCCCGGCTGCGGGGTCGCCAAACTGGGCCGCGCGCTTGAAGTACAAGAATCTTGCCATGACCCGTGGCATGGCTCCGTCAACCGATTCGCCTACCTCACCAAAGGCGCGAAAATTCTCAAAGGCGGCAGACAAGGTTTGGGCTGCCGGGAAGAACATCCTGACAGGCGCTCTCGGTTCCACCGAGTTGGAAATCGTTGACGGTATACAGCAAACTGCGAAAAAAATCGGCGGACGCAAACGCACTGCCGCTGGGCGAGATAGAATCAGGCCCTGGCAAAATCCGAACGTTGACTTTGACGGGACAGCGGATATCGCTGACAGCAGGTTCGCTAGCCACCATGAGCCGGGCGACCGCGACCTTGACCACACGGGTATTGATAGGCGCGTTGCTAGAAAACCGGAAGACCTGCTCGACCAGCAAACCTTCGGCCTCGACGACTGCTACGGCGACCGCGACGAACAAGCTCTGCTCAAACACGAGCGGAGTGAGAAAGGGGTCGACGCGGACACCGCTGAGACGTTGGTGGACCACCATGATGAAGAGAAAAATTCCAAAGGAGACGATAGTGACAAGCCCAGTTGTGACGATTGAGTTGACCGCAGATGGTGTGCAAGAGGTTTCTCCCACAATTCGGACTGCTAGCGAGAAAGTGGAGGCCGCGATGCTCATGCAGAAAATTGCTCCGGCCTTGGAGAGGTTCGACCGGGCCGTGCACAAGCAGGTTCACGCCCGGCATGAGGGCCAAGACCCGCAGGCAACTCCAACCCAATCACCTGAAAATTTACGTACCAAAAGGAAAACCGAATGACAGAAATTTCAAATAACCACGATCTCGAACATGTAACGGCAAGCGAGCCAACAGTTGATGCGCGCCCAGCCGCCGACGTAATTCTGGTTCCGGACTTCCTGAGCCGAGAGAGGGCCGACGCGCTTCTAGAGCGCATCCGCGCCGAGTCAGAGTTCCATCAAAATTACATTCAGCTCTTCGGCAGCAAGCCGATCCCGCGACTTGAAGCGTGGTATGGCTCTTGGGACTACCCTTATTCCAAAGGGATCGTGCTGAAGTGCGCTCTTATGCCCGACTACCTGCAAGACGTGATCCGCGAAATCGGCGCAGCCGGATTAGGAGAGTTCAACGCTGTCCTTATCAACCGCTACCGGGACGGCAAGGATTACATCTCGCCGCACAGCGACGACGACTACGGCGACCCGGAGCCGACCATCACCAGCCTGACACTCGGAGCGACGCGGCCATTCAGGCTAGCGAAAATCATTAGCGGCTCTATGTTGGACAAATCCACGACGGTCGAGTACCTACCGGCCCACGGCGATCTGCTAATTATGCGTGGTCGAACCAATTCCGAGTGGCAGCACTGGGTGCCCAGGACGGTTAGGCCAATCGGCGAGCGCATTAATCTGACATTCCGCATGAGGCAGGCATGAAGGCACTGCCGCAGCACCTTGACCCCTTGTCATCATCCCAAAACCGAGTCCTCCGAGGCATTGCCGAAAGTACCTTCATGACTGAGCGGCTTCCCCTGGCGATCTACTCGCACGCAAGTGGCAAACTGCAGTTCTCGCATTGCGAGAGCACCAGCAATGGCAAGGTCCGCTTCGTTTTCCGCGACCCTCAGCACATCGGTTGTGAACTAGAGCTGGAATTCGAGCGCGGAGCACAAGTTCCAGCAACCGCAATATTCGCTAGTCAAAAATTCCTTCGCCGCAAAATGAGCGAAGCACTCAATAATCGAAAAACCGGAGAATACTTTGTCCACGATCCTCATTCCTGAAGTACCCCTCGCTGTACCAACTCTTTCAGAAACAAAAACTCCTTCAACACCCCCAAACATCGAGAAGCTTCGGGCCGACCTAGCCCGATGGCTCTCGATCCCACCCGAGGACCGCGACGTAGTTGACTTTACGCTCGGCGTATATAAGTCACACGACATTCCCGGTGATCCTTTGTGGGGAATCATCATCGATGCCAGTGGCGCTGGTAAAACGGAACTGCTCAGGGCATTCCGAAATCGCCCCGATGCTTATTTCTTATCCAATCTAACCGAAAACACGCTCGTCAGTGGCTACCGAGACCCCAAGTCACCCGACAAGGACCCTAGTATCCTGCCGGAGCTGAATGAAAAGGTGCTCGTCATCAAGGACCTCGCACCATTGCTGGGAATGCGGGCCGAGGCTCGGAGCGCCGTCATTGCCAGCCTTCGAGATGCCTACGATGGGTTTACCGATCAGGGTCGGGGAAATCTTGGGCGAATCAGCTACGAGGCTCGCTTTACGCTCCTCGCAGCATCGACGCTTGCGATCGAACGGACAGACACCGTGGAGCAGGAACTGGGCGAGCGCTTTATAAAGTTCCGCGCTCGCAGCACCGACTCGAAAGACAAGGTACGCAAAGCCATCAGCAACATCGGTGTGGACAGCTCCATGAGGCGAGAAATCGAAGGCGCAGTTTCGAGCTACCTCAATGACCTGCCGACGGCTAGCGGCGCATCCATTCCGCCCGAACTTCGAGAGCCCCTCATTGAGCTGGCGATTTTCACTGCCAAGGCGAGATCTCATGTTGCCCGAGATCGGAACGGAGTGATCCAGTATCTTCCCCGACCCGAAGTCGGCACTCGGCTGGGGAAGGAATTGGGAAAGTTGCTCCTCGCTCTGGCGATCATCCGGGGAAAGGAGCGGCCGGACTGGACCGACTTTGGAACGGTTGTCCGAGTTGCCGAGGACTGCATCCCTCCAAATCGGATGGCGGTACTGCGAGCACTACGCTTTAGCGATCAGACCACATCGGCGAGCGACGTTGAAAGAGAGACCGGGCTGCCTCATTCAACTGCTTTCCGAACCCTTGAAGACCTGGAAGTTCTAGGTTTGGTTGGATCCTCCGCAATCGGTCAATACGACTTGGGAAGAAAATGGAAGCTCGTGGCCGACTGGAGAGCGGCCCCCTAGTTGTCCCGCAAACTCCGGGGGGCCTGCTTCTTATTAGGGGTGGGCCCGGCCCACCGGCGCAGGACTCCCCCCGATTCCGCGGGACAGCCCCTTTCCTTCAAGAAGAATCAAGCCATATCTTAATGAGCCTATTGCTCAGAAGCCTCAGAGATTACTCAGAGATTATTCCGTTTCGAGTTTCTGGCATAGTTATCTGCAACTACTGAAATTCAAAGCACTTACGAGGATCCCCCAAAATCAGTTGACAATGCAGTGTTGAAAACAAAAGGGTTAACAAAAATTCTGGAAAAAGAAACTGGTTGGGCAAGCAAAGCCGCCCCATTTGGGGTGTTTCTGGCACTGATAGCACTGTGCTAACAACCCCCAACCCGCCGGCAGACTCTTCCAGACAATTCAACAATCAAGGAGCCTTAGATCAGATGTGTGACGAAGACGTGGCCAGGGCGGCACTACGTGCCCTAGGCCTCAGGAATCCCTCAGACAGCCTCATCCAACACTGGATTCAGGCCAACCGCGCCGAACAGGAACCCCCACCGAACTGGCCGACGCCACCTCACCCAACCCAGCGAGCCTCGAAGCCGTCAGCCGAGCCCGCCGAAGCCCGGAATTTCCGGCCCAAGCGCCCTCGCGGCTACAGTAAGTCCAACCTAGAGCCGGTCCTACGGGAACAGGGCACTCTTGAGAGGCCACGCGGCGTTAGGAAGCCGGGCCGCCCACCGGTGCGCGCAACCTGGTTCGAAGCCGTCACCCGCAGCATGGCGGACGGTACGACCCTGCGGGAGGCTCTCCAGCGCCACGGCATCACTCTGGACAAGAACCAGATTCGCGCCCTTTATCGCAACAGTGAATTCAAGAGGCTCTATCAGGAAGCACGTCACCGCCACCGGCATAGCGACCTTTACGTCAAAAAGAGTTTGAGCCGCGAAGAACGCTTCCGGCGGATGCTCTGAATTCAGAAACGATTACCAGAAATTGGTCGGTAGGGGGAGTGGCTGGCTGTTGGGCCGGGTCTCGCGGCAGAACCGAAATGACCAAAGAAGGGTCACAAACGAACGAAGTCCGGCGAGCAGGTTTTCGCCGCGCGGAGCGGATTTGCGTGAGTTGCGAAGTTATAGGCCGCGAAGGATAGCGCGGGTGGCGGGCCTAAATCAAACCCGGCGAAATAGTTCAGACAATGAAATTTGGAATGTCCTCGCAATTTTCTCAATGTTGACGAGCGAGAGATTTCGTTCTCCCCGCTCAATGCCGCCAACGTAAGTCCGGTCCAAGCCGCATATATCCGCAAACTCTTCCTGAGACACCTTCAGCTTCTGCCGCCTGCTGCGGACGGCCCTGCCAAATCTGATTCGGACATCTAGGGGACTCACGGTGCGTCATATTTGGCAACCTCACCGTTGATACGTCCACGGACTATAAGTATCATGGCGTAAAGACGAGTCCGCGTTCCCACACTATCCTCCTGTGTTGGGCGAGACTGGCTGATGTTCCATGACCGATTCACAACCTGGTTGGGTACGGCGAAGCTGGATACCAGCCCGGCTCGTCGTGGACGGCAAAGCGCACGGAAGCTGAGTTGGAGGCCCAAATCGAGGAGTTGCACAGACGGTTGGCCACAGCGAGAGAGCATCCGAGCACACAGCAGCATTCCAACGAAACAGCGAGGTGGGAAAGGTAAGTTAAAGGCGCAACTATGAAGCCATCTGAACGCTATGAGTACGTCATTGGGGTACTTCTTGTCATTCTCCTCACTTCGTTAGCGTTCCTTCCATCGTCTCTATTGCGATGGGCCGGAGACCCGGGAGACGACCCTGGGGTCCTTCGTTTCATTGGTTGGTTTATGCTAACGGGCGTTTGCTTAGCTGCGATAGGCGCGGCGCGGAGCGAGGGCCATCTCCGTGAGAATAAGTGGTCGCTCCTGTTTGCTGTTCCACCGTTGGCTGTGCTCGCTTACGAAGGATGGTACATCCTTAAGAGAATAGTGGTTGGCCTTGCGCGAGACCCGGCAACCCTCTGGACCATCCTGTTTCTTATCTGGGCCGTCCTAACGTGGTGGCTTTGGGAAGAAAGACGAGAATATAAAAAGGAAATAGAGGGTTGGAAAACAGCATTTCAGCAACAACAGCCGAGCCGCTGTCCGCATTGCGGAGCAGAGATTTGATAGCGCAACCAAACTGCGAGAACAAGGCACTTACAAAGGATCTCAAAAATTAGAAAATCTGTCCCGGCTAAAGCATGCTTATTAAAATTGTGTTTTTTTGAAACGAATCCTCTTACCTAAATGGGGACAATGCAAGATTAGTTGGTGTCGAATTGCGCGGCCAGTTTCCTTCTCGCAGATCACTAGAAAATCCAAAGAAAATCAGCCGAAAATCATCGGTTTTTTGCAAATTGGTACTTGACACGTCTTGCGAAAGTGATATACGTATATATCATGCGGCGCTACTCCACGTCCCAGGTGGCCAAGATGCTCGGATTGCATCAACCGAATTTGCAACGGTTGATCCGTGAAAAGCGGATTCCTTTCCCCCCGCTACAGCGAGTAGGCAAACTGCGAATCCGACTCTGGACACCGAAGGACGTGAAGCGCGCACGCGAGGCAATTCGCAAGAAGTGAAAACAAACGGGCCTGCCGACTGCTTCTAACAGCCGACAAGCCCTAACCCAATTGCACAATGGAGGTGCAACGTGGCTTCACCGATTGTAAGTCAGTCTGTCTATTCACCTGTAGTTCCCGCAAGTCCCCCCAGGCCGCACGCATCTGTCTACGAGATCATTACCAATCAGATTCTCGCGGAACTGGAGAGAGGGTGTGTCCCGTGGCGCAAACCCTGGCGCACCTTGCCACCCGCAAACCTAGTCACCAAGAAGCCCTATCGCGGCATCAACGTGTTCTTGCTTGCGCTCCAGGGATACGGCTCGCAGTTTTGGCTTACGTTCAATCAGGCCAAGCAATTAGGCGGCAACGTTCGCAAAGGCGAACACGGAACCAAGATTGTCTTTTGGAAATTCGACACCTACGAAAAAGAGGCAGAGGGCGGCGAGATCGAGGAACGCAAATTTGCCTTTCTCCGCTACTTCACGGTTTTCAACTTGGAGCAAACCGAGGGATTGAAAGCACTCCTCGAACTTCCTCCCGCATTCCCCATCGAATCAGCCGAATCCCTCGTTAGCGGGATGCCGAACCCTCCCGCGTTCGAGCAAGACTCGCGGGCATCGTACATCCCCTCGCTCGACGTGGTGACAATGCCATCGCGGAAGGCGTTCGCTTCTCAAGAGGAGTACTACAGCACGCTATTCCATGAGCTAACTCACTCGACAGGGCACGCGAAGAGACTTGAGAGAGAAGGATTCGACGTTCCCCAACAATTTGGGAGTGAGTCCTACAGCAAGGAAGAGCTAATTGCAGAAATGGGTAGCGCCATGCTGTGCGGCGTCGCTGGCATCGAACAGAGCACTCTCGCCAACTCCGCCGCATACCTCAAAACTTGGATTGCACGTCTCAGAGCCGATTCCAAGCTAGTGATTTCCGCCGCTAGTGCTGCGCAGAAAGCCGCCGACTACATCCGAGGCGCAGTCACGGCGCAAACCGGGGGTGTGCAATGAGCACACCCGCCATCCCAGAATTGCTCTCTGACCCCTGCATCACTTTTCGCCTAAAGAACTGGCTGCGGGAGGCACTCGCAGCCGACCCTCTTGATTCGTGCTACGACGCCCAGTTGCTCGCCGATGTTCTCAGACAGCGAGTCGATGAAATTCTCGGAACGGATTCCGGTCATGCAAGCTGATCTCGCATTCCCGCAATCTCTCGTCGAGAAGTATCGGCCATTGCGCATCGCCGATTTCGTCGGGCTAGAACGTCCCAAGAAGGTTCTGGCCGCATTCTGCAAACGTCCCGTGTCTGGCGCTTGGTTGTTTGTTGGGCCGTCTGGCGTGGGCAAGAGCACGATGGCGTTGGCACTGGCCATCGAGCTACGCGCGGAATTACACAAGATTCCCTCGCAGAAGTGCAATGCACAAAGCATCGACGATACCGTGCGGCAATGCTGGTACGCGCCGATGACTCCTGGCGGCTTCCACATCGTACTGGCAGATGAGGCGGACCAGATGACAGACGCAGCGCAATTGTCGCTGCTATCCAAGCTGGATTCGACTGATCCGGCCCCCAACACCGTCTGGATTTTCACCGCGAACGATACCGAACGGCTAGAACGCAGATTTCTCTCCCGCTGCAAAGTCTTAGAATTTTCGAGTTACGGCCTGGCCGGGGAGATTGCAGCCTACCTCGATAGGGTTTGGCACACCGAAGGCGGCAACGGCAACGGGCCAGACTTCGAGCGACTGGCCAAAGACTCACGGAATAACGTCCGAGATTGTCTGATGCGCCTCGAAGTCGAGCTAATGGCTCTTTGATGCGAGACCACTGAAATCCTGAGTACAGGTTTCCGCAACCGATGCTCAACCCTAAACAGTTCAGAGCGCAGAGCTTATTCATCGCTTTGCACTCAATTTGCACACAAAGGAGCAGTTCCACCCCACATGGAAGAAATACTCACCCCCACGCAAGTCGCCCAACGCCTGCAAGTAAAGCCGTCCTGGGTTTACGAGCAGACGCGTGAACGCGCCGAAGTCCGCAATTCTGACCCCCTCCCCCACATGAAGATGGGCCGTTATCTCCGGTTCGATTGGAAGGATGTAGTTCACTGGCTCGAACGCCGGAAGAGCGATTTTAAGACACGGACGCCAAGTCATACGGAAGGAAACTAAGAATGGCTCGCCAACAATCAGGATATATCTGGAAGGTAGGAGGTTCTTGGTACGGCCGCTGGCGCGATGATGTCCTCGAAGACGGTCAAATCGTGCGGAAACAACGCTCCGCCAAACTCGCGGACTATTGCGACCGCTACCGCTCGAAGGCCGATGTCCGGTCATTGCTCGCGGAAAAGCTGCGTCCAATCAACGAGGGCAGGACACGGCCAGAAGGGACACTACCAGTAGCGGAGTTCGTCGAAAGTTTCTACCTGCCATTCGTCGAGGAGAACTTCAAACCCTCTACTGCGACGGGGTACAAGACTCTCTGGGAGACTTATGTCGCCGCGCGCCTTGGAAAAACTGTGCTTCGAGACTTTCGCACAGTGGACGCTGCTAACGTGTTGGCCGACATCCATCGCCAGCACAAGTTGGGTCGGACAACTCTCAAGCATGTTAAGTCCCTTCTAAGCGGCGTCTTCACCTACGCGAAGAACCAAGGTGCATTCGACGGTGTTAACCCTATTCGAGACGCGATGATTCCCAAAAAAGCTGCCAGGCCCGAAGAGACGCACGCTGCGAGTCCTGACGAAGTCTTGGCCATCATTGACGCCCTGGACAAGGCAGGTGAACGGAAAGCGTCCGCTGCTGTGGGGTTGATGTTCTTCGCTGGCTTGCGCCCTGGCGAGGCACGTGGTGTATGTTGGGAAGACTTCGATGGCAAGCGGCTAAATGTGCGGCAATCGGTGTGGCACACGCACACTACCACGCCTAAGACCGAGGGCAGCGCAAAGCCAGTCCCTGTAATCGAGCCTCTTGGCAGCATCCTCGCAGACCTTCGGGTGGCGGACAAAAACCCTTCCTCTGGACCAATCCTACGCGGCCCATCTGGGAAACCTCTTGACCTACACAACCTCGCCAATCGTGTGGTAATTCCGACCCTCGAAAAAGCAAAGATTGCCTGGCACGGATGGTACGCACTACGGCGGGGAGTTGGGACGGCAGTGACAGCGCTCTCAAAAGGCTCGCTAGCCGCGAAGGGATTGTTGCGCCATTCCAGCGTGAGCACCACTGAGCGCCACTACATTAAAGATGTGCCAGAAAACACGCTCGAAGCAATGAAACAGCTAGAAGCACTGTGCAAAGACCGTGCAAAGCCTGAGGGGAGCAAACCTAGCTAAGTCATTGAAAATTATGGCGCGCCTGGGGCGATTCGAACGCCCGACCTCTGGTTCCGGAGACCAGCGCTCTATCCAGCTGAGCTACAGGCGCGTGGTGAGCGCTTCTCCATTTTACGAAGCGCGCAGCATGCTTGAACAACATCCGAGCTAACATTCTATCCGGTATGGTGACCTTACGCTAGCGCACAATCGCGCACGCGATCGCGCTCGCCTGTCCGCCCGCGACGCTTCATCCTTTTGCGCGCGCCCGGATCTCTTTCGCTAGTTTTTCAATGTCTTCGGTTTTTTTGAGCATCGCAAGGGAAAGCACCTGCACGTTGTCCGTCTTTTCTACTTCGGCCTTCAGTTCACCGGCCAGCTCGTAAAGCTTTTCGACGTCCTTCTTAATGTTCTTCTGATTCTCCTCCAGGACGAGCTTGGGGTCCGGCTTGAGCGGAGTCGGTCCGTCATCCTTTACGTCCGGATCATGCTGAGACCGCACAACAGGCGCCTGCGCCAGCAACGAGCCCGCCAGGAACCCCGCCGGCACGCTTGCAACACAAGCTGCAGTCAGAAACTTGCGTCTCGATTCCTTCATTGGAATGCCCCTCGCTTGCTCGGCTTTTCCCAGAGCGCCGGACCACACTGTCTACGTCCTCTTCCAATGTTATACTCCCTCTCTCACTTAGATTATGTCCAGTACCTTCAATCATTGGCTGGAGTTCACGCTCCCCCACGCCCTTCATCTTCTGGGGATTCTCGTCATCGCGCTGCTGTTGAATCGGCTGCTACGCGCGGCGACGAATCTGGTGATCAAGACCGCGGGAACACAAGGCCGCGTGGCGCAGCTCCGCGAACAGCAAACTCGTACGGTGGCCGGGGTCCTTTACGGCGCGGGAAGCAAAATCGTCTGGGCCGTGGCGCTGCTGACCTCCCTCAGAGAATTCAGCATCGACGTTACTCCAGCGGTCGCCTTAGCCGGTCTGGGCAGCCTCGCCATCGGTTTTGGCGCGCAGTCCCTCGTGCGCGATATCATCACCGGCTTCTATATCGTCCTGGAAGATCAGTACGTCGTTGGCGACACCATCCAGATCGCCGACAATATCGGCCGCGTCGAGCATCTCACTTTGCGCCGTACCGTGATCCGTGACGCTCGCGGCGCCCTAGTCACCATCGCCAATGGCGAGATTCGCACGGTGAGCAACCTCAGCCGCGATTGGTCCCAAGCCTTCGTGGATGTTTCACTCTCTCCAGAGACACCCATCGAAAAAACTCTTCAAGCGCTGGAGTCCGCTGCGGCGGACTTGCGAGGTGATCCGGCCTGGTCACAAGCGCTCGTGGATGGTCCCAGGATCCTGGGTGTCCAGCACTTTGACCGCACTTCATCCACGGTGCGTCTGCAGGTGCGCACCGCGCCGACGCGCCAGGATGAAGTGGCGCGCGAGCTGCGCCGCCGCATCCAGCTCGAGTTTCAAAAGCAAGGCATACCCGTTTCAAGTGTCCAGCGCATCGAACTGGCAGGCGTTTCTCACTCCCCGCAAGAAGCGCCCCAGCAAGACGCGATGAGTTAACGCGAGGAGATTCCGTCATGGCCCAGATTTCGTTTGAAGAAGTCAATTTGATGCTGCGGCTCTACGACATGCGTCGCGAGACGCGCATCCGCCAGGCGCGCGCCTGGTTTGTCGAACACTTTCACCCGACTTCGCCCGAAGAGATGACGGAAAGATACCCGCAAGGCAGCGAAGAGAATACCTACATTCGCATGGTCATCAGCTATTGGGAGATGGTGGCCAGCATCGTGAATCGTGGCTTAATTAACGACGAGTTATTCTTTGAAAGCAACGGGGAGATCTGGGTCGTATGGGATCGCATGCGCTCGATTGTGCCGACGTGGCGGTCAGCGTTCAAGAATCCCCACTTATTCCAGAACATCGAGGATACCTGCAAGCGCCTCGAAGTCTGGCGCGAAAAGCACGCTCCCGGTTCTACGGCGGCGATGCGGCAGATGATGGGCAAGGCAAACGCGAAGATATAAGGGCACTCGATTTTTCTCGCTGAAATATTTTATGTTCGCAAGTGCACCCGGTAATCATCGTCTCTGTTTGACCGGCTCGCGCACCCGGTATTCCGACACACTCGCGGCCGCTTTCGGTTTTGCCAGCTTCACGCAATTGCGCCCCGCCTCCTTCGCCCCGTACAGCGCTTTATCGGCTTCGTGAAGAAGTTCCTCGACCGACCGTGTAGCCCATTCGTGACTGAGCAACAAGCCCAGGCTGATCGTGACCGAAACAGGACCGCCTGAGGTTTTCACGGGACGCTGCGCAATGGTGTTTCGAATCTCTTCCGCACGCGCGAACGCAAAGGCGGGATCGCAGTTGTTCAAGACCACGAGAAACTCCTCGCCGCCATAGCGGCCCACGAAATCGTACGATCGCACGGAGGCAAGCAACCGTTTCGCCGTTTCCCGCAAGACCTCATCTCCAACCAAGTGGCCAAAGGAATCATTCACTGCCTTGAAGTGATCTAGGTCGCAGAGCACCACGACCGTCGTCGCATTCTCGCGATGCGAACGCGAGAGCTCCTGCCCCATCAACTCCAGTATTACCCCGCGATTCCAGAGAGTAGTCAGCGTGTCATGCGACGCCTTGAATCGCATATCCTCCCGCGCCTCCACCAGCCGGTCTTCCAGATCGAGGATCCGCAATCCCGTCCGTAAGCGCGCTTTGAGCTCTGCGGTATCGAACGGCTTGACAAGATAATCGTCGGCTCCGGATTCCAGTCCCGCCACGATGTCTTCTTTCGCCTCCTTCGACGTCAATAGCACCATGTAAATGTAGGACTGCTCTTTCGCTTTCCGGACCTCCCTGCAGACTCCCGGCCCATTCAAAAGCGGCATCATCCAGTCCAGCAACGCAAGCTTTGGCCCATCCAGGCTGCACAGGATATCCGCCGCCTGGCGCCCATTCTCCGCCGTACATACCTGATAGCCCGCGCGTTCCAGCGTTTTCTGAAGCAGCCGTCGCGACATGGCTTCATCATCCGCAATCAGGATTCTCACCGGCATTCCTCGGCCATGCACGCTTCTAAAAGCGGTATCACCTTGCTTGCATCGTCCTCGAAGGCCGCAAAAGCCTCGTCAAATCCCTGGGAATCTCCCTGGCATCCCATCTGCTCCAGCCGGGCCACGGAACTGGCCGCTTGCGCAGCCGCAAGATTGGAAAGCATCCCCTTCAAGGTATGGGCCGCAATTGCAACGCTTTTGCCATCACGAGCTTTCACCGCTTCACGGAGGTCATGAAGATGACTTGGGAAGTCTTCCTTAAAAATCGTAATGATGTCACCCAGCAATTCGCAGTCGTTCTCCACGCGCGCCAGAAGTTCTCCGCGATCGAATATCTGGCAAGGCGAGGCTTGTTCGGCTTCTTTCATGACCTGCCTCTTCCATGCTTCTTTCCCCCGGTTGGCCGGTCCATTTCGACAGTGCTAAGGATAAGCACACAGCTTCCTCCAACCGACTAGGGCACGCTGAGGACCAGCTTCGCTCCTTGCTCGCCTTCTAAGTAATTGATAAGAATTGAGTTTAGCTGCAGGCCTCGGAGGGCTGGGTGGACACTAGGTCTGTTGCGGTACTGAGATGGAACGAAGGCATTCGAACCGTTCACTTTTGGAACTATCTGGTGCGGGAAGTCTCGCTTCGCCGGGTTGCAGAAAAC
>Ga0207052_10174_pt1 | contig 21620 bp, 22 predicted proteins | sample Alteio_BWMinCont_62_FD_153294 | JGI IMG/M metagenome (GOLD analysis project Ga0207052, IMG submission 153294) | Enriched cells from forest soil in Barre Woods Harvard Forest LTER site, Petersham, Massachusetts, United States -... | ecosystem: Environmental > Terrestrial > Soil > Temperate forest >...
CGTTAGCTGTTATTGAACCGGTTGAAGTAAAAACATTTTCGGATGTGTTGAGTTATGAAACACCGGCACCGCGTGGGCAGGTAAAATTAGTTTCGGCAGATGACCCTGCAAAACTTGTTGAATTATTGCATACTGAAGCAAAAGTTATATAAATAAAAATTTAAACCAGGTCTTTTGATCTTAGTAATTTAAATATGCCAGTTTTAGTTTATACGGAAAATGCAGACGGGAAATTCAAAAAATCGATTTTTGAAGCAGTTTCTTATGCACGCGCTATCGCCGATAAAAATAATACCAGCCTTGTTGCCATTTCCATTGGCGATGTCAGCGCCGGTGAATTAGCCAATCTTGGGAAATACGGCGCCGAAAGGGTGCTGAATGTTTCGAACGATAAGCTAAAGAATTTTATTAACCAGGCCTATGCTTCGGTGATTGCAGAAGCGGCAAAAAAAGAGGGCGCCGACATTGTTGTGCTTTCAAATTCTTTTTCGGGACGTGGTTTAGCACCACGCCTGGGTGTTAAACTGGAGGCAGGCGTTGCTGATGGGGCCGTATCATTGCCAGAGCAGGCCCATGGCAAATTTACCATCAAAAAAACAGCTTTTTCGGGCAAGGCGTTTGCTATTGTCGAGCTGACATCAACCAATAAAGTTATTGCGCTGATACCGAATTCGTACAAAATTGTTGAAACAGGCACGACTGCAAAAGTTGAAGACTTTAAACCGGAAACAAAAGCTTCGGATTTTAAAGCGATGATCAAAGATATCGTCCGTTCAACCGATAAAGTGTCTTTACCGGATGCAGATATTGTTGTTTCAGGCGGCCGGGGCCTTAAAGGCCCTGAAAACTGGCGAATGGTTGAAGAACTTGCCGATCTGCTTGGCGCCGCCCTTGCATGCTCAAAACCGGTATCGGACGCTGGTTGGAGGCCGCATAGCGAACACGTTGGACAAACAGGTATTGCAGTCAGTCCAAATTTGTATATTGCAATAGGAATTTCGGGGGCTATACAGCATTTGGCTGGTGTAAGTTCATCGAAAGTTATCGTTGTTATTAATAAAGACGCCGAAGCGCCATTTTTTAAAGTGGCCGATTATGGTATAGTTGGCGATGCATTTGAAGTAGTACCGAAATTGATTGCTGCAATTAAAGAATACAAAGCTACGGCTTAAAAAAAGGATCTGTTGAGATGGGTAATGATATGAAAAAAATAAAACTGGATATAGTTGGCTTATCATACAGCCAAACGCAATCCGGTGCCTATGCCCTTGTTTTAGGCGAAGTTAGCGGCCGCAGAAGGCTCCCGATCATCATCGGAAGCTTTGAAGCGCAGGCCATAGCTATTGAAATAGAGAAAATGACGCCGAGCCGGCCATTAACCCATGATCTTTTCAAAAGTTTTGGTGAAGCCTATCACATCAGTGTGCAGGAAATTATAATTTATAACCTGGTCGATGGGATATTTTACTCCAAACTCATTTGCTCCGACGGTAAAAAAGTTGTTGAAATTGACGCCCGCACATCTGACGCCATTGCAGTTGCAGTACGGTTTGAGTGCCCTATTTATACTTATGAATTTATACTCTCGAGTGCGGGTATAGTAATTGAAGGTAACGACTTTGTTTATCTCGAAAATATCAATGAAACTGCCGAAGAAAAAACGGCTGCCTCCCCTACCGGCGGCTTTACCTCATTAAGCGTTGACGAACTAAAAACAAAATTGCAGGAAGCCCTTTCTGAAGAATCGTACGAAAAGGCTGCTAAAATACGTGATGAGCTTAATAAGCGAAAAGCGTCGTGAGATGAGATTTGAGACGTGAGATTTGAGATATTAGACAAAACACATTCGAAGTTAAGCAACGGTACCCTTTCGCCTTTAACCCTTCACCTCTTCAGATAAAAAGTCCCTGTACCAATGTCCCGAAGCTTTAATGATGCGTTGCTGTGTTTTAAAATCGATATAAATTAATCCAAAACGAGGGTGATAGCCTTCGGCCCATTCAAAGTTATCGGTAAGTGTCCATATAAAATAGCCGCTTATTTTATAACCTTCATCCTTTGCCTTTAAAATTTGCTGTAAGTTGGCCTGGATGTAAGCTGTGCGTTTGGTGTCATTAACCTTATCATCAATTACTTCGTCAGGAAAAGCGGCGCCGTTTTCGGTGATGTATAATTTTTTTATCTGCGGGTAGCCATTAAACTTTTTTACCATGTGATAAATGGCCGGCGGGTAAACCTCCCATTTCATGGAGGTTAGCTCAACATTCCTTTTTTCAGCTTTAACAAGGCTTGCATTTATATAAGGGGTAAATAATGAGTACCTGACAATTTCGCGGGTGTAATTTTGTATCCCGATAAAATCAAAATCAAACTTTAAATTTTCTTCATCGCCAGGCAGACTAAATTTTTCTATATCCTTTAAAACCGGCATTTCGTTTACCGGGTAACCCAACCCTAAAACAGGCTCGATAAAAAGTCGGTTAATTAATGCATCTGCACGTCTGGCCGCGTTAATGTCTTTAATTTTATTTGAATACGGCTCAATATGTGAGCAGGAAAATGTGGTGCCTATTTGCGCCGCAGGTAAAATGCCGCGTAATGTTTTAGCACCCGCAACCATGCTTAAAATAGCATGATGTATTGCCGGAAGAAAGTTTTTCAAACCAGTTCTCCCCGGTGCGTGTATGCCAAAAAAATATCCTGCGCCGGTAAATACGGCGGGCTCGTTCATCACCATCCAATTTTTAACCCTATCGCCAAATGCTTTGGCGCAGATAGCAACATAAGCCGAAAACCATTCAATAATCTCCCGGTTTGTCCAGCCGCCTTTTATTTCAAGCGCCTCGGGTAAATCCCAGTGATAAAGGGTGATCCAGGGTTTAACCCCTTTTTCAATACAATAATCAATAACTTTATTGTAATGATCGATTCCGGCCTGGTTTATTTCACCTTCGCCGCCAGGTAATATCCTTGGCCATGATATGGAGAATCGGAAATTGGGTATATTCAGTTGTTTTATTAAGTCAATATCTCGCTGATACTGATGATAGAACTCACAGGCGTTGTTTGGGTTATCGCCATTTAATATCTTTCCTTTTTTTGCAGCAAAAGTATCCCATATGGACGTCCCCTTGCCGTCGATATCACATGAACCTTCGGTTTGGAGAGCAGCTGTAGACACCCCCCAAATAAAGTCTTCGCCAAAAAGTTTTTTACCTATTTGTATATCCTGAATCTTAGTTTCCATTAAATTGGGCTAACGCGTCGCCCAAATTGTACATTACATATATATAAAGCAAATTTTACAAACAATTAATCTTAATGGATGAAAGAAGATCTCATGCTCCTTAAGATCATACGCTCGCGGAAACTTTTTATGAGTTTTACCAGGTTCGAAATGAATTTCATAATCGTTGATATTAATGTGACATAAAGTTACTCTGCCGGTATAAGCTTATCGTATCAATAACATTATATTATTGTTAACAGTTTACCTTAAAAAAGCATTTTTGTTTTAGTGTTTATTTAGTTTTTATTTTTGCTGAATGAAAAACTATTTTGTCACGTTGTTCAATTACGACTGCTATGCAAATGAACTTATACTGAAAACTATTATTGACACCAGCAGCCCGGAAAAACCTATGCAGCTAATGGCCCATTTGCTTGCCGCACAGCAAGTATGGCTTAACCGCTGTTTGGGCTTGCCCACAACAACAATTCAATTATGGCCTGCTTTAGGCGCTAAACACGAAGACTTTGCTATCCAGTTAAATAGTTGCCACCACGCCTGGATAAAATATTTAAACGGGCTTAACAATGATGATTTTGAAGAAGCATTAGGCTATAAAAATACAAGGGGCGATAGTTTTGAAGATCAGTTACAATATATATTTGCCCATTTTATAAATCACGGCACACATCACAGGGCACAGATAGGTCAGCTTTTAAAGCTCGCCGGGCTTGAAAATTTACCTAATACTGACTTCATTGGCTATTTAAGGCAACTAAAAAATTAACAATGACACCGTTTATTTACAATATTTGCCAATAAATAAAATCAAAAAAATGAAGGGTACAATTGCTGCTATTTTTATAGCGTTTATATTGCTGGGATGTTCAGATAAAAAAAGCAAGGAAAAAGCGCTTTTGGACGATGTAATAAATATTCACGATAAAGTGATGGGCGCCGATGAGCAGGTGATGAAAAACAAAATGCAGCTTGATACCTTGCTAAAGCAAGATAAGTCATCTGCAAAAGACACCATTAAACTTTTGATCACAAAATTGGTTATGGCTGATAGCGCTATGGATAACTGGATGCATAATTTCGATCCCGCGCATACCGGCAAATCCGAAGACGAAACTGTGGCTTATATGGAAAGCCAGAAAAAACAAATTATGGCGATAGATTCGGCACTTAACGATGCTGTCGCCGGGTCAAATAAATATCTTTCAAAAACAAAAGGAAAATGAAGAAACTGTTTGGCGCTATGGTTATTGTATTGCTATGGAGCGCCTGTAAATTTAATAACACCAAAACCCTGCCCATATACGGCAACCGCCAGGCAGAAACAAAGGTTGTAAACGGGCAAACAGTTACTGATACCGTTTATCAAACTATCCCACCATTTAAATTTGTCAACCAGTATGGCGATAGCATAAGCGAGAAAAACCTGGACGGGAAAATATACGTGGCCGATTTCTTTTTTACAAGCTGCCCATCCATATGCCCGGTAATGCAGCGTAATATGCTGAACGTTTATAATGCATTTAAAGGGGGTGGCGATGTTAAAATACTTTCGTATACAATTGACCCTAAATACGATAGCGTCCCTATATTAAAAAAATACGCCGATAAACTTGGCGTTGCAGGCAATACCTGGTGGTTTTTACAGGGCAAAAAGGATGACACCTACCGCATTGCCGAAAAAAATTACCTGGTGGCTGTAAGCAAAGACAGTACGGTTGCAGGCGGTTATGTTCACCAGGGCTATTTTGTATTGATTGATAAAGAAAAACGCGTCCGCGGATCATACGATGGCACTAACCAGGAGCAGGTTGCCCAATTGATAGCCGATATAAAAACCCTGCAAACAGAACCTGTTACTGAAACAACTAAATGAAATTAAAAGTAATAGCGTGCATCGGGTTTTTTCTGGTAGTATTGATTATATCATGCCAAAGCGACCAGGAAATAGAATTTAAACGTTATTACTCTGCCGGTAGTTTAACTTATCAAATCCATTGTCAAAATTGCCATGGTGTAAATGGAGAAGGTTTAAATAATCTGATCCCCCCCTTAACCGATTCAGTTTTTTTAAAAACAAACAAAACCGTGGTGGCCTGTTTCATTAAATTTGGTTTAAAAGAAAAGATAACCATTTCCGGTAAATCATTCAATGAGAAAATGCCGCCTAATGATCTGCCCCCTATCGAAATTGCAAACGTACTTACCTATGTAACCAACTCCTTCGGCAATAAATTGGGTACAATTAATGAACAGCAGGTTGAAAGTTATCTTTCGAAGTGCAAATAGTTCATGGCTCATAGCAAAACAAGTGCAGCTACTATAAGCTATGAGCCATCAACCATGAACTAAAAAACACTACCTTTACGCTGCAAAACGTTCTATCGCTCCCGGCGCCTTGTTTGGGAGAGGAAAGTCCGGGCAACACAGAGCATCCTGCTTCCTAACAGGAAGGCGCCGGCAGCCGGCGACAGCAAGTGCCACAGAAAATAAACCGCCACGATTTATCGGGGTAAGGGTGAAAACGTGAGGTAAGAGCTCACGGCTTTCCCGGGCGACCGGGATTGCGGTAAACCTCAGGAGTTGAAAAACCAAATAGGTCCTGGAAGCGGAACTGCTCGTTTCCGTTACCCGGCTACAATCGGGTACGCCAGGATGGGTAGGTTGATTGAATCCCGATGGCGACATCGGGAGCAGATTAATGATAGAAATGGCCCCGCTTTAAACCGGGGCCAGACAGGACCCGGCTTACAGATTTGCTGCTGCATAAATGCCCCTTCCCGTAAAACGGAAGGGGTTACTTTTTGGTTGGTCATGGGGTCAATGGTCATTTTCTAATTGGTTTTGATTGTTTGGCTTAACATTTCAACTTTACAACATTTCAACCTTGCAACTTTCTAACAAATAACCAAAACAATATCATAGCAATAGTGTTTGTTTTTCTATACAATTACATAACTTAGCACAAACTGTCGAACAAAAACAAAACATGGCCAAAATTTTAATAATTGATGATGAACGCGCAATACGCAGCACACTACGCGAAATTTTAGAATACGAAGATTATATAGTTGAAGATATTGATAACGGGATTGATGGTTTAGAACTGATACAAAAGAACGATTTTGACCTTGTTCTTTGCGACATCAAAATGAACCGGATGGACGGAATGGAGGTACTTACAGAAAGCCAGATTATTAAGCCCGACCTTCCGTTTATTATGATCTCTGGCCATGGTACTGTTGAAACAGCGGTTGAGGCGAGTAAAAAAGGTGCGTTCGATTTTATATCAAAACCCCCCGACCTGAACCGTTTGCTTATTACAGTTCGTAACGCACTTGACCGGGGAAGCCTGGTGTCCGAAACCAAAGTATTAAAACGAAGGGTTTCAAAAGTCAGGGATATTTTAGGCGATTCGCAGGCTATTGCCAAAATTAAAGAAACTATTGAACGGGTAGCTCCTACAGATGCGCGGGTATTGATTACCGGTGCGAACGGCAGCGGTAAAGAACTTGTAGCGCGCTGGCTGCACGAAAAATCAAACCGTTCAAATGCGCCGTTAATTGAGGTTAATTGTGCGGCCATCCCTTCTGAATTAATTGAAAGCGAATTATTTGGCCACGAAAAAGGATCATTTACTTCGGCTATAAAACAACGTATCGGTAAGTTTGAATCAGCAAATGGCGGAACACTTTTTCTTGATGAAATAGGCGATATGAGCCATTCTACACAGGCTAAAGTATTACGCGCCCTTCAGGAAAACAAAATAACCCGTGTTGGCGGCGAAAAAGAAATTGAGGTAGACGTACGCGTAGTTGCTGCAACAAATAAAGACCTGTTGAAGGAAATTGAGGATGGTAATTTTCGCCTTGACCTTTATCACCGCCTGAGTGTTATTTTAATACATGTACCACCATTAACCGACAGAAAAGATGATATCGGTTTGCTTACACAGAACTTTCTTGAGGAAATTTGCAGTGATTACAGCATGCCTGTAAAAAAGATATCGGAAGGTGCACTGGAAGCATTAAAACAACTACCCTGGACAGGCAATATCCGCGAATTAAGGAACATGGTGGAGCGCCTGATCATCCTGAGTGACAGGACTATTACCGAAGGTGATGTAAAAGCATTTGCAAACCCCTCTGCACCGTCAGCAGCGGCAAGCAATACAACATCCACCCAAACCGATTACGACCAGTTTGGCAATTTCCAGGAATATAAAGATTATGCCGAGCGCGAATACATCAAGTTTAAGCTCGAAAAAAACAACTGGAACGTATCAAAAACTGCTGACGACATAGATATACAGCGCAGCCACTTGTATAGCAAAATTGAGAAGTTTGGGTTAAAAAGAGGCGAATGATTTTAGTTGGCAGTTATTAGTTTGCAGTAGGCAGTGATAACTGCAAACTGCCCACTGCAAACTTCTTTAACCAACTTGTTACCTAAATCGCTTTGATAATTAATTTAAAAAGGATTATCTTTCCTTTATCAATTACAACCTAATTATCAAACTATCATGGCCAAAACAAAAACAGCGCAGGCAACGGATGATTTCGATGCCGCCCCTACCCGATTATATTCATTAGACGCCCTCCGTGGGTTCGACATGTTCTGGATTATGGGCGCAGATGAAATATTGCACAGTTTGCGGGATACCACGCACTCCACCTTCTGGACAGTAATAGGAAACCAGTTTGAGCACCCTGACTGGAACGGTTTTCATGCCTATGATATGATATTTCCTCTTTTCCTTTTTATGGCAGGTGTTTCAACGGCGTTTTCGGTTGGCCGCGAACTGGAAAAAGGTGTTAGCCACGGGCAGTTGTTATGGCGGGTGATAAAACGGGCGTTGATATTGGTATTGCTTGGCCTTATAGTTAACAATGGCCTGCAAATGCCGGTGGTATTCCTGATTTTTTTCGTAATGGCCACAATTTTTATAATTGACCGACAGACGAAATTTGCGGTTAAATCTACTTTGTCTGCGGTATTCCGCTTATTAATAATCGTTGTAGTTGTTATGGCGGCTTATTACGCGTGTTACAATTTAGCCGGGGACAGCAAGTTTTTACAAGTAACGAATATCCGCTTTCCGAGTGTCCTCGGCAGGATTGGCATAGCCTATATGTTTGCCAACATTATTTTTTTGTATTCGAAAGAATTGTGGCAAATGGTGTGGTTCTGGGGCTTTATCATTGGCTATTACCTGCTGCTAAAATTCACTTCGGCCCCCGGCTTCCATGCCGGCGACCTTACACCGGAAGGTAATTTCGCCTCGTATGCCGACCGCACGGTATTGCCAGGCCATTTATATGTACCCTATCCGGGAACAAAAATAAATATGCACGACCCTGAAGGCCTTTTCTCTACCATCCCGGCTATCAGCACGGGTTTGCTGGGTATTTTGACGGGCTCTTTGTTAAAAAACAGGCAAGTAACACATGAAGTTAAGCTTTTGCGCATGACACTGATAGGGATTATTTTTATTTTACTGTCACTGGTGTGGAATATGGACTTCCCGATCAATAAAAATCTTTGGTCGAGTTCTTTTGTGCTGCTGGTTGGGGGTATCAGTTTGCTGCTGATGTCACTTTTTTATTGGGTGATTGATGTATTGGGTTATAAAAAGTGGGCCTTCTTTTTTAAGGTAATCGGGATGAACTCTATCCTGATCTATATATCGGGCCATTTTATTAGCTGGGGCTTTGCGAACAGAAGTCTTTTTGGCTGGCTTGGCCAGTGGATTGGAAACCCGTATAACGCAGTAATAATGGCCATAACTTTTGTAATTATCAAGTGGCTGTTTTTACGCTATTTGTATGAAAAGAAGACTTTTTTAAGAGTATAAGCCCTGGTGTTATAAGTAAAGATAAAAAATGTTGATTATCGAACCCCGAATAATGAATTACAAAGTAAACTTCGGAGTTCGACATTCGATATTCATTGTTCGATATTAACTTTATTGCTTTAGTATCTCGCCCAAATCTGCCGGGGAATAATTAACAGATTTCAGTGTTTTATTGTCTGCTGTTCGGTACACCAAAAACAAGCCGTCTATTTCTTTATGGTATGATTCAGTATTGGCAGTGTTTTTGTAATGATTGATAGTAAGGTCCGCCTCTTCGACTGTCTTGCAAGCTTTGCTCATGTTGGAGCGGTGGACCTCATCAAATAGTTCTTTAAATTTTTCGCCCAGGCCAAATTCTAAAATTGCGCCGGCAAGCACATATTGCAGATCGCACAAGGCATCGGCAACTTCAACTAAATTATTATCGCCAACTGCTTGCTGTAATTCTTTTAGCTCTTCGGCCAACAGCGAAATACGCAGGTCGCACCTCTCTTTTGATGGAATTACTGGTGCTGCTATAATTGGATGTTTAAAAGTAGCATGAAATTCGGCTACTTGGTTTAATGCATTTGTATCTTTTATCATGATGTATTGTTGCTGGTAAAATTTGTTTAACGCGAAGCCTAACAAACGCTGCTAATATATACAATAAGCCGGTTTTATAAGGAGCAGTTAATAAAATTGATAGCTGAAAAAGAAAATTATTGTCATACCTGTACAAAATTCAAAAAATATTAAGGGTGCATTAAACCGTTTAACATAAAATAAGTCTATCACAATAAAAGCAATAAAAAGCTATTAAATTATATAAAATCATGAAAAGGGCATTTAAATATTTGTTATTAACAAGCTTAAGCGGGCTGATGTGCCTGTTCTTAGCTATTCCTGCCAACGCTCAACATAGGGGCGGCGGTGGCGGCCATGGTGGTGGCGGTGGAGGTCATTTTGGTGGTGGCGGCGGCCATTTTGGTGGCGGCAGCCGTGCAGTATCTGCACCTTCACGTTCTTTCAGTGCGCCGCAGCGCAGTGCTTCCTTCAACAGGGGTGGCGGCGCAGTACGCAGTAACTTTGGTGGCAACCGGGGGGTTGTAGGTGCACGTGCCAATGTTGGCGCAAGGGGTTTTGTTGGTGGCCGGACCGGTGTTAGCGCACGAGGGTTCGTTGGTGGACGCGGATACGTTGGCGGACGTGGCTATGTTGGCGCACGTGGATTCGGCGGCGGTTATCGTGGTGGCTACTATGGCCCACGTGGCTGGGGTGGTCGTGCCTTTTGGGGCGGTCGTGGGGGATATTTCTGGCACGGTGGTTTTTATGCCAGCTTATATTGGCCACGAATTGGATTTAGCGTAGGGTTTTTGCCTTATGGTTACTATCCTTTCTATTGGGGTGACGCCGCATACTACTATAGCAACGGATTTTATTATCAATACAATAACAGTCAATATACTGTGGTTGAGCCACCTTTAGGTGCAGAAATAACAACTTTACCAGCAGGTACACAGCCCATTACTATTGATGGCCAGCAATATTATGAGTTAAATGGTGTTTACTATCAGCCTACGACTAATGATAATGGTACAACCGGCTATATAATTGCAGGTAAAGACGGTCAGTTAAGCACCGCTAACGGCGCTAATCCGGGTGCATATAATGGCGCTCCTGCTGATAACGGCGGTTATACCAATGCACTTCCTCCTAACGGTGGCGGTAACATTAATAACGCCCCGGCGGCTCCGCAAATAGGTGATATTTATGACCAATTGCCGCAAGACAGCAGAAAAATAAGGTTAAACGGTGAAACTTTTTATGTATCACCTGATGACTACTACTATCAAACTACCACTGCAACAAATGGCAGCACAGTTTACAAAATAGTAGGTACCCCTTCTGACGAGCCTGGCGGAAATCAATAAATTTTTCTATTATATATTATAAAAGGTGAAGGTTAACTCCTTTGCCTTTTTTTTTTGAAGGAATGCTATAAAAATGGTCGCTCCCATATACGGCTTTTATTGTTATGATAACATTTCGCAATTCAACAGAAATACCGACGGATTCAATTATTGCAAACAATAGTTTTGTAATCCGCGTATAAAGGCGAAAACTTATATTAGTCAACTAAGTACCCTATCAAAATCATGAAAATTAATACTAACACATCTAAAATCTTTTGTGCAGCATTAATTGTAGCCGGCATTACGCTTAACACAATATCATGCAAAAAAAATAGCGAAAGTTCAAACACTACAGCTACAACCACTGTGACTGAAGCTGATGCGGCGCAATTTACTTCGGATGCAGTTTCCCCTTCAAGCGGTGGCATGGCGAATCAATTGAGTGGTTCTACCTCATTATATGCAACAACCGCTTTATCATGCGGCGTTCAGAAAGATTCAACCATCTCTATATTAAGCCAAAGCGGCGTTACACCAGTTTACAGCTATACTTTCGCCTGGAAATATATGCTTAATTGTAACGGCAACGTACCAACCAACATAACTTTTAACTTTACAGGTAAAGGCAGTTATAACGGCGCGCTTATGTCGGCAAGTGATACCAGTAACGCGCAATTTGTACTTACAGGGTCTTCTTCGGCCTATCTTCTTACTGCCAACTATACACGTACGGGAAACGCCACTTCAAAAATTGCACGGCAATATACGTTTCATACCGTTTTAAATATCCAGTCGTCTAACATCGCAATAAATAAAACCACGCACGAAATTACTTCAGGCACGGCTACGGTAACTTTGGTTGCAACATCTACCTCTGGTAAAAAATTCACATTTGGGGGCACTCTTACTTTCCTGGGTAATAAAAAAGGAAGCCTGGTTTTAAACAGTGGCGTGGTTTATACTATACAATGGTTATAAAACAAGTTTTGTTAGTTTCATAAATATACTAGCAAATATTCGCCATCTATAGCAAAAGAAAACCCTTGCCAACAATACTGGCAGGGGCTTTTCGTTGGACGGGAAAATCGACAATTTATGATCCAATACGCCAATTATAGTTTTTGGTACTTAAAACAATTTTTGTCCTAAATCCTTTTAATAAAATCTCTGCTCCCGATAATTATGACAAAAGTACTTATGCTATGCAAGTGGATGTTACCGCTACTTATTTTTGCACTTTTAGCCCCAACATCCACCAAAGCCTATTCAGTCCTCACGCATGAAGCGCTTATAGATGCAAGCTGGCAAAAGAATATTTTGCCTTTATTAAAGCATAAATACCCTTTGGCCACTGATGATGACCTAAAAAAAGCGCATGCATACGCCTATGGGGGCTCCCTGATCGCTGATATGGGCTATTTTCCATTTGGCAGTACTTACTTCACCAATCTTGCCCACTACGTTCGCAGCGGCGATTTTGTAGAGGCTCTGCTTTCTGAAGCGCAAAATCTCGATGAATATGCTTTTGCTCTTGGATCATTGTGCCATTATATGGGCGATAAGTATGGCCATTCGCTTGCAACAAACCTTACGGTACCCATTGTATACCCTAAAATAGAGCAAAAGTTTGGGCACGTGGTAACCTATGAAGAGGATCATTCTTCACATAGCCGGGTCGAAATTTCATTTGACGTATTGCAAATTGCGAAAGGGAACTATGCTTCACAAGATTATCATGACCTTATCGGATTTGAAGTATCGAAACCTGTACTTGAGCGGGCATTCTTAAAAACCTATGGGCAGGATATAAATAAAGTATTCGGCGACCTTGATCTTGCTATTGGGACATTCCGATGGTCAGTAAAAAGCCTGTTGCCCACCGTTGTGCGTACTGCATGGGTGATTAAAAAAAATGATATAAAAAAACAGAACCCAAGCGCGAATGCGCACAATTTCCATTATAAGATGAGTAAAAAGGCCTTTAACAAGGAATTCGGATCGGCAAGGCAAAAGCCAGGCTTTAAGGCTGAAGTTTTATCATTCCTGATAAGGATTATCCCCAAAATTGGACCTTTTAAAGCGCTCAGGTTCCGTGATGTGGGCCCCCAGGGCGAGAAATTGTTCATCAGAAGCTTTGATACAACGCTGGTGCACTATGATGAGGCGCTTGCAAAGTTACGCGATGGGCAGATAACATTGCCAGATGTTGATTATGATACCGGTAAACCTACCGTGATAGGTGAATATGGATTGTGTGATAAAACTTACGGCGACCTGGTGGATAAACTTGCCGACAGTAAGTTCAACAACCTCACTGCTCCACTTCAAAAAAACATCCTGTCTTTTTACAATAATGCTGACACTGTACAACTTGCACAAAAATATCCGAAAGACTGGAAGAAAAAAAGCGAAGATCTGCAAAGTCTTAAAGCAGCCACACCAATAAAAACGGATAGCTTAAAAACCGACAAGGGTATTTATTATAAACTTAACGAGCCTGTAGCTCAACCTACCGGAAAATAACCATATTGTTAAATTTATTTAAGCCCGTATACATTCACGCTGTTTGAGAAAGTAGCCAGGTAAACATGCCCATCCGCAACAGTGGGCGATGAAAATTTTGCGTAGTAACCTACCCCATCGCCAACGGTCTGATTACTATTCCAAAGTTCCTTTGTTATATCGTTAGCATCAAAGGCCCTTAATATACCCGGCGCAACGCTGGTGGGATCGGAGCCTATGGGATACGATGCCCACACTATACCCGTTCCGTTAAGCGTCCCATTTGAGGATACCGATATATCAACGCCGGTTGGCCCAGTCGGGCCGCCGGTGCCCGCAACTATCTGGTTGGATGAAAAATTATTATTACCACGGTTAAAAGGAAAGGCGCGCAATTGATCACCCTCCGACCATATGTAAACAAATTCATTAGCGCTGCCTTTATAGTACGCCGGCTGGCAATGCATAGTTACGTTAAGCGGGATAGTTTGCAGTATTTGATTAGTACTGTATGAATATCCGCCCATGTTATCTTTATCAAGTAAATATATGTTGCCATCTTTGCACCCGGTTACGTAACACGCGGTGTTAGGGATCAGGAACGTGCCCATTACACCATAATCAAGATCATTTATATTTAGGTCAAGATAATTTGAAGGTGTAAAAAAACTGCTTACTTGCAACGTAGCGCCAGACGGGGTTAATTTCATGGCAGTTTCCGCACGGTTAGTGAGGTCAGACGGATTAGGGCTTGAAGTACTTTCGCCTGTTCCATTTCCCGGCTCTGTGTAAGGAACCGGTGTGCCTACCGTCCCGTTGCCTGTATCCACATACAAGTTGCCTTGTGCATCAGCTACTATACCCATACCACTTTCCCATATTCCACCCTGTTCTCCGTTAGGTGTGTCGCAATAAACAGTTTGTTGCTGTAATGTTTTTGAGTTATAGCCCAATATCCAGCCATGATACGGGTTCCAGTCGCAATGTGATGAAAATGAGATGTACACTACACCGCTTACAAGCGCCAAACCTTGTCGCTGATTATTTCGCCTTGGATCAAAACTTACTACGCCATTTACACTGCCATCACCTGTACCGCTTACGCTGCCCGATAGTTTTACAGGGCTGCCTGCCTGTTCGCTGCCTGTAAGGATATTAACAGCATGCAGGTATTGTACAAAGGTAGTTCCATCAGTACTGCGTGACACAAAGTAAATGGTTTGGCCTACAGAATCTATTACAGGCGTACCTATTATACCTATACTACCGGGAATGTCATTATAGGGGCTGCACCAACTGGAGTTCATATCGTTTGCACTTGGCGGGCGCATTCCAGTAACCGTAAAGTTTTTTTTCCAGTATAATTTCCCGTTATCACCATCATACGCATACACCGAATTGTTCACGGTAGCAATAAACACCACATTGTGAGTGCCCGAACTGATAGGCAAATTGCCAACTACGAGGGGCTGCGCAAAAACATAATCATCCACACTCAGGCTAAACAATTCACCAAACTGTTTTGCATTAACATTGGCCGTTGTAAGTTTTGTTTCCTGGTTATTTAATCCTGCACGGGTATTATCATTATGTTGCGTAAGGACTGAGATATGTTGCGTATTTACCGTAGTAATAGGTGTGCCGCCATTATTGTTATTGTTATTATTGTTGTTATTTGTTTGTACAGGCGTTTTTTTGCAACCAAGACAAACCGTAATCAGGAAGGTCACAAGAAGGAAATTGTACTTGTTCATTTAAATTGGTTTAAGGATTTATTCTTTAATTTAATTAAAAATAAAAGGCTTTATATTGGCATTAAAATATTTATAAATATAACGAAATAAAAGAATTAGCAATAATTGCCGGCCGGTTTTTGCTACTTGCTTATCTTCCTTACCAAATTATTCTCATAATCTGCAACATACACATTTCCGCTTGTATCAATGGCTACACCGACGGGTCTGTAAAAAGTGGCTTTTTCGGCATCCCCATCCTGTTTACCCCGTTCTCCTGTGCCCGCATACGTGGTTACCACACCTTCAGGGTTTATCATCCTGATAAGATTATTACCTGAATCGGCTACATAAATATTTCCACTTTTATCAACAGCGATACCAGCCGGGTGCGCAAAAGATGCCGCTCTGCCTTTGCCATTGGCCTTCCCTTTTTTAAGTTTTCCGGCCAGGGTAGTTACAACCCCGTCCTTACTTATCTTACGTATCATGTTGTTATAGGTATCGGATACATATAAATTACCTTTATTATCAGCCGCAATTCCCTCGGGTAAATAGAAAGTCGCCGACATACAAGGCCCATCTTTTGCACCAGGATCGCCGGTGCCTGCAATAGTGGCAATTTTCCCATCCTGGCTGATCTTTCGTATCTGATCATGTATCCAATCCGCAATGTATACATCCCCTGCCGTATCGGCTATGATGCTCATAGGGTTATCAAATACAGGCCGGATAGGTTTCTTCGGATCCGTTCCAACTGGCAATTTTCCTGCAAAGGTGGTCACCAAGCCCTCACCATTTATTTTACGAATGAGGCTATTATGCGTGTCCGCAACATAAACATTCCCGTTTTTATCGGCAGCAACTGCCACGGGGCTAAAAAAAGAAGCGGCGATGGCCTTACCATCAGCTGAACCTACGCTGCCGCTGCCCGCAATTGTAGTTACTATGCCTTCTGGGTCCACTTTACGTATTTTATTGTTACGCGAATCGGCAACATATATATTGCCCTTTTCATCTAAACATAAACCCATAAGGTTTGAAAATGAAGCGTCGATGCCTTTACCATCTGCCGAACCCATAAGGCCGCTGCCTGCAACGGTACTCACCGTTAAATGGCTTTGTTTTTTGCAAGCAGCAATAAATATTATTGCAATTGACAGGAACGCGATATTTTTTCTCATAGGTTTTTTTAGGAACGAGTTTAAAAGTATGTATTTCCTTTTAAAACTTCAATAATTTATTTTGCTGACAAAGCAGTCGCCAAAAAATATCGAAAATTAGGATAATTTCCTTTTGGGTGAGATTAAATGTTTGGAGGCTTATTTGCCGATACAAAAACTGTAACTAATTGACTGTAAATTAGTTACAGTTTTTGAGTTACAAAATAGCTACAGATTATTTCGGCTGCTTTAATGTGGAAAACTCACCCGCTTAGAGACACTAAATTGGACATTATTTTTGAAAAGCCAAATATAAAGGAGATTATTTTTCTACCCTATTTTCCGTCAAATTTCCGGCTAAAAATCGTTCCCTTTTCGGCATCTGCCCACCCAAAACATTCTCCCATCCATATTGCAATATATAATCCAACAACAATCTGTTTTTTAATTCGAGGTGACTTCCTGTGCCCGGTTTAACAATAATTAATTCCAATACCTTTATAACCAGGTTTTCCCTCGTCCAGGCGATACCCTTGCCGTTAAAATGTTCACCCAGCGCCTTCCCCAAATGCTGACAGCTTCCTATATAAAAACGACCGTTACATAACGCCAATACATAAATGAACCAATTATCAGAGCCACCAAAAAGGAAACGACGGTTATCTGCAACATAATACTTGATCTTATTGCTGGTAAAGTCATAAATATGTTGCAGCCTTTCTTTGAGCAGGTAAGTTTCCAGCACCAGAAAGTCCCCACCTCGCACATTTTCCCAGCCATAACGCTCCATGGCCTGTAGCGTCATCCAATTTTCGTAAAGCATCGCGTCATTTACGCTCTCCACAGTCACAGTTTGTATTTTTGCTATTCGAAGTGGCTTGTAGCGCCTCGTCCATTTGGCGCCCCTGCTTCCAAGGTGTTCGCCAAAGCGGAATTCAGGGTCATCCGACTGGCCTACGTAATATTTATTGTCAGCCAGCTCCAGTAAATATAGCTTCAGTTCAATTGCCATATCTTATTTTCAAAATGTTTCTGCCAAGATAAAGGCAAGACGATCTTGAAGTGGTAGATAACTTTTTTTGTTTTGTTCGGGCATCTCTGCCTATTGCCGTAGCTCCGCTGTGTGAAAGATGCCGCTTCCGATCCGTAACGCGGGGACAACATCGCATTTCTCGCATTCCGTCAAGAAAAAATCAGAAAGGTGCCTGCGGCTTAAACCTGCCGTCAATTCGACAAAACGATGATCACACGGCGTTGCAGTATGCTTAACTTTGATCCATGAAGAAAATAGGATTTCTATCATTTGGCCATTGGTCAACCAAATGAGCCCTGTGTTATTAAATCGTACAGCTATGGATACGCCTTTTGAAATGGAACAAATCTACGAGGCGCCCCCGCAAAGGGTATGGGAGGCATTGACCGGGGAAGCGCAAATGCGTTTATGGTATTTTCCGCAGCTTCAAAAGTTTGAACCTGTTGCCGGTTTTGACTTCGTGTTTACCAATGATGGTTCTCCTTATCAAAAAGAATGGCGGGTAACCAACGTCATACCCGGCCGGCTGCTGGCCCATAGCTGGACATACAAAAACTATCCCGGCTATTCGGAAGTGACCTTCGAGTTATTTGAAGAAGGAAATAATAACACTAAACTTAAGCTGACCCATACCGGCATTGCCAGTTTTCCGAACGACCCTCATTTCGCCCGGCACCGGTTCGAAAATGGCTGGAAACAAATCCTGGATACCAACCTGAAAAACCACCTTTTACATGTTATGACATCTAAATAACACTATTTTTTGCGCCTGTGCTTATCTTTGTATGTTAAAGATTTCATACTACCTTTCTACCGCAAACGCCAGTACACCTAGCTATACCCTCTGTAAGGCACCAAGTCTTTAACATACACTTTAAAATTTAATAAATGAGGCAACTTAAAATTAGTGAGTCGATCACCAATCGCGAGAACGCGTCGTTGAATCAATATTTGTCAGATATCGCAAAGATTCCGATGGTTACCCCGCAGGAAGAGGTGATCTTAACGCAAAAGATCCGGGAAGGCGACCAGGCAGCTTTAGAACGGTTGACCACTGCAAACCTGAGATTCGTCGTTTCCGTGGCTAAACAATATCAAAGTTCGGGGCTGACCCTCGGTGACCTGATCAACGAAGGCAACCTCGGTTTGGTTAAAGCGGCGAAACGCTTCGACGAAACCAAAGGTTTCAAATTTATATCCTATGCCGTATGGTGGATCCGGCAATCCATCCTGTCGGCCATCAACGAGCAATCCCGGATGGTCCGGCTGCCGGCGAACAAAGTCGGGGATCTCTCCAAAATTGCCAAAGCGGCGTCGCAGCTGGAACAGCAATATGAACGGCAGCCGACGCCGGAAGAATTGGCAGAAAGCCTGGAAATCACCGTTGAAAAGGTGAGCGATGTGCTGGGCCATTCCGGCCGGCATATTTCTTATGATTCGCCTTTTTCAAGCGAAGAGGATAATACTTTACTGGATGTGCTGCAAAGTTCCGAACCGGGGACGGATAAGGATATGATGACGGAATCTTTATCGATCGAGGTTGCGCAAAGCATGCGGGCGCTGGGCGAGAAAGAACGAGACGTTTTAACCCTGTTTTTCGGCCTGGGTGACGGGCAGGCCCATAGCCTGGAGGAGATAGGGGATAAATACGACCTGACACGTGAACGCGTGAGGCAGATTAAGGATAAAGCGCTGGCCAGGCTTCGCGCCAGTTCCCATATGTGGGTATTGAAAGGCTACTTGGACTAAGATTTTTGTAGCTTAGCCGGCCATGACAGACATCGAACGCTTCAACCTCTTCTGGCTTTGCCACGCGATGACCGCGCCGGTAAAAAGTGAAGAACAATATTATTATGACGCCCGGACCAAAAGGTTCTTCGCTTCCAGATCCTCCGGCTTATTTGATATGGTTGACCTGACCTTGGGGCCGCCGGTATCCACGGATCTTTCGGATCGCATGGCTGATATAGATTCGGAAGCTTTGGAGATCGTAGAGATCCCGCGGCTGAACGTGCAGGATAAAGTGGCGGTTCAATTACTATACTTGTCTAATTTTCCGGGCGTGATCCATGAAGAGGCGCTGCGGTTAGCTGCTGAAAAACAGCGGGATACTGATGGTTTTGTTTTAGACAGGTTATTGGACAAAGACGATGTGCTGGCGCCGATGCTCCCCTACTGGGATGATTTCAAGCTGAAGACCATCCAATATTACCTCGAAAAATTCACCGGACTTATCGGGATCACGTTGAAAATGCTTTAACTATCCCCCTTAATCAAACTCGGTCTCCAAACTCAGTTCCTGCCCTTCATAACGTGCTTTCAGCGGCCCCATATCCATCCTGACTTTCGTATCCGTCACCCGCGCATACAATTGGGTGGATTTGATGCTCTTGTGCCCCAGCAACTGCCCGACCGTTTCGATCGGCACCCCATTCGTCAGCGTCACCGTGGTAGCAAAGGTGTGCCGCGCCACATGATAGGTCAGTTTCTTTTTAATATTAACCGCCTTAGCGATATCCTTTAAGTAAGCATTCGCCTTTTGGTTGCTGATCGAAGGAAATAATTTATTCTCCTGCCGCCTGGGGTCGTCCTGGTACAACCTGATCAGCTTCAGCGCCGGCGGCAACAAGGGCACCCGGACGCGGTTATTATTTTTCTCCCGGTGCGTTTGCAGCCATTGCTCCCCATCTTCTCCGGTGACGATATCGTCCAGTTCAAGCTTGACCGTATCTGCGTAAGACAAGCCCGTAAAGCAACTAAAAACAAACAAGTCCCTCACCGTGCTCAAGCGCCGGAGCTTAAAGTTCTTGGCCGCTATCCGGCTCAGTTCCTCACTGGTCAGGAAATCACGGTAAACTTCCTCTACCTTCAGTTTCATGGCGATAAAAGGATTGCGGTTCAGCCAGCCGAGGTCCATGGCCAGCCGGATGACCGTTTTGACACGGCGCACGGTAGACGCCACGGTATTATTGACCCATTTGTATTCGGTGCGCAAGAATGCCTCGTAATCGCGGATAAATTTAAAATCAAGTTGGTCCAGCCGCATGTCATCAACGCTGAAGGTTTTTAACATGTATCGTTTTAGGGAGCGGTAGGTGCTGCGGTATTTACGGAGCGTGCCATAGGTATAGTTGTGGCCGATGAGCGAGGAAATGAACTCGGTTTGATAATCAAAAATATCGGATAGTCTTTTGACCGGGTGAAGCTCCTCCCCTTGCATAATTTTGCGGACGTCCGTGGCGGTAAATGCTTTGCCCGCCGAATAAAGTTCCTGCCTGGCTTCGTAGGCCCTACCCGTAAGCGTATCAAGCCAGGTGTTGACCGACCGGGGCGTTTCGCGGGTTCCGCGCATGCGCTGGATGCTATTGTCCCACTCCTGGGGAAGGCACTGGCGCTGGGTCGAGAATTCTTCGCGTTGTCCGTTGACCCTGACCCGGATATAGATTTGAGATTCGGGTTTGTCTTTTGTTCTGGATGGCCTGAGGTAGAAGCTTACGTTGAAGGTTTGTTTTTGCGCAGGGCTGATCGTTTCGATGGGCTTTTTTTTTCAGGGCCGCTTAACATGATATCGATATCTTCCTGTTTATAGTAATAAAGCCCGCCGATCTTGGTGAATGGCAGCGAACCGTTTACACGCAGGTTCTGGATCGTCGCGCCGGAAACTTTTAAGATCTTTTTGACGTCTTCGTTTTTGACCCACTTTTGGGCGTTTAAGGTTTGGCCTGTTGTTATAGGAGCCAATAGGGCAAATAATTCCTGCTTAAACTGCTCCAGGTCTTTCTTGGTGATTAGTTCGTCTGGTGTCATCGCTGCTAATTTAGCTGCGTTTATTATTCGAGGTGGTAGATAACGTGAAAATTGTGTTTTGGGCATTTGACTGGTGAAATTGCAGCCGCGCTTCCCCTAACACTCCCGTGCTGTTTCATGATGTCAAAATACGACGAATCGACGGAAAATCCCATCGCGCTGATTCCGGTACAAAGGTGCCTCGTACAAATTGGATATGGCCTGTTTTACACATTTAGAAACGTTTATATCCGTTTAAGCACATTCTTTCAATATTTCGGATATTTACTTTAAATTCAGCCGGTCAACCTTTGCCCGGCAAATGAAAGAAGATAAACTAAATGGCATTAAACCTTTAACCGTCATTCTTCTTTGCGTTTCAATATTGGGCATTGGGTATCTATGGA
>Ga0207052_10019_pt1 | contig 21591 bp, 5 predicted proteins | sample Alteio_BWMinCont_62_FD_153294 | JGI IMG/M metagenome (GOLD analysis project Ga0207052, IMG submission 153294) | Enriched cells from forest soil in Barre Woods Harvard Forest LTER site, Petersham, Massachusetts, United States -... | ecosystem: Environmental > Terrestrial > Soil > Temperate forest >...
TGCCACAGCCGACGTCGTCGCGTCCTGATTAACGTTCTGCGTCAGCGGCGATGAGGTGCTTGTCGCGAAATTGGTGTCGCCGGCGTAAATGACGGTGATGGAATGGCCGGCAATGCTCAGTGCGGATGTCGCGAAGGTTGTCACGCCAGAACCGTTGAGCGTTCCGGTGCCAAGGGTTGTCGCGCCGTCTTTGAAAGTGACCATTCCAGTCGGCGTTCCCGCGCCAGGTGCGTTGGATGTCACGGTGGCCGTGAATGTCACGGTTTGGCCAAAGACCGACGGATTGGCGGAAGAGACGACGACGGATGTACTGGCATCCTGGTTGACGATTTGCGTCAGGGGCGCGGATGTGCTGGTGGTGAAGTTTGCGTCGCCGCCATAGACGACTGTGACGGAATGGCTTGCGGTGCTGAGCGCTGAGGTTGCATAGGTTGCGACGCCCGAGCCATTGAGCGTTCCGGTGCCAAGGGTTGTTACGCCATCCAGGAAAGTGACGGTTCCGGTTGGAATCCCCGCGCCAGGTGCGCTGGCGGTGATCGTCGCGGTGAACGTGACGGGTTGGCCAAAGACGGATGGATTGGCGGAAGAGACGACCGCCGCCGTCGTCGCATCCTGATTAATGGTCTGGGTGCGCGGCGATGACGTGCTTGTCGAGAAATTGGCGTCGCCGCCATAGACCACTGTGATCGCATGACTTGCGACACTCAAGGCGGAAGTGCTGAAGGTTGTGAGGCCTGATCCATTCAGAGTTCCAGTTCCCAGCGTCGTTGCGCCGTCCATGAAGGTGACCAATCCCGTTGGCGTTCCCGAGCCGGGGGCATTGGCAGTGATCGTCGCCGTGAAGGTCACGGATTGGCCAAAAACGGACGGATTGGCCGAGGAGACGACGGCCGAAGTTGTCGCGTCCTGATTGACGGTCTGGGTCAAGGCCGAGGACGTGCTGGTCGTGAAGTTCACATCGCCGCCGTAGACGACGGTGATGGAGTGGCTGGCCGCAAGCAATGCTGATGTTGTGAATGTCGCGATGCCTGATCCGTTGAGTGACCCGGTTCCAAGCGTTGTTACGCCGTCCAGGAAGGTGACGGTGCCGGTGGGTGTTCCAGCGCCGGGGGCGTTGGATGTCACGGTGGCCGTGAACGTCACGGGTTGGCCGAAGACCGAGGGATTGGCGGAGGACACGACGGCTGATGTTGTTGCATCCTGATTCACCGTCTGGGTCAACGCGGATGATGTCGTCGTCGTAAAGTTCGTGTCGCCGGCGTAGACGACGGTGATGAAATGACTGCCAACGCTCAATGCGCCGGTGTTGAAGGTCGTAACACCCGAGCCGTTCAATGTTCCGGTCCCCAGGGTTGTCGCGCCATCCATGAAAGTGACGGTTCCGGTTGGAATGCCTGCGCCGGGCGCGTTGGATGTTACGGTGGCCGTGAATGTGACGGATTCACCGAAGACGGAGGGATTGGCGCCTGAGGCCACCGCCGATGTTGCCGCATCCTGATTGATGGTCTGAGTCAAGGCCGATGACGTGCCGGCCGTGAAGTTCGAATCGCCAGCGTAGACAACCGTGATGGAATGACTTCCCACGCTCAACGCTGAAGTGCTGAGCGTTGTCATTCCCGAGCCATCGAGCGTGCCTGTCCCAAGTGTCGTCGCCCCATCCATGAACGTGACCGTCCCGCTGGGGATTCCTGCGCCTGGAGCATTCGCGGTGATGGTTGCAGTGAACGCTACGGGTTGACCAAAGACCGAGGGATTAGCGGAGGAGGCGACTGCGGACGCCGTCGCGTCCTGGTTAATCGTCTGGGTGAGCGCCGAGGAGGTGCTGGTCGTGAAATCCGTATCGCCGGCGTAGATGACTGTGATCGAGTGACTTCCAACGCTAAGGGCGGAAATGCTAAACGTCGCGCTACCCGAACCATCGAGCGAGCCTGTTCCAAGGGTCGTCGCGCCATCCATAAAGGTAACCGTACCCGTGGGAATTCCCGCGCCCGGCGCGTTGGACGAGATCGTCGCTGTGAATGTCACGGATTGGCCGAAGACTGAGGGATTGGCGGAGGAGGCAACGACGGATGTCGTCGAATCCTTATTGACGGCCTGGGTCAAAGTTGATGAGGAACTCGTGGTGAAATCTGTGTCGCCGCCGTAGATCACAGTGATCGAATGACTTCCCATGCTCAGCGCGGAGGTGCTGAAAGTTGTGACGCCCGAGCCATTGAGCGTCCCGGTTCCGAGTGTCGTTGCGCCATCCATGAAGGTGACGGTGCCCGAGGGCGTCCCCGCGCCGGGGGCGTTGGATGTCACGGTGGCGGTGAAGGTCACGGGTTGGCCGAAGACCGAGGGATTGGCAGACGAAACGACAGTGGATGATGTTGCATCTTGATTGACGGACTGCGTCAACGCCGACGAAGTGCTGGCCGTGAAATTGGTGTCGCCGGCGTAGACGACGGTGATGGAGTGACTGGAAACGCTCAGCGCGGATGTGCTGAATGTCGTAACCCCCGAGCCGTTCAATGTTCCCGTCCCCAGGGTCGTTGCGCCATCCATGAATGTGACAGTGCCGGTGGGGACGCCCGCGCCGGGGGCGTTGGAGGTCACCGTGGCCGTAAACGTCACCGATTGACCGAAGACAGATGGATTAGCCGACGAAACCACCGCGGCAGACGTCGCGTCCTGATTGACTGTTTGCGTCAGCGTCGATGAGGTACTGGCCGTGAAGCTCGAATCGCCGCCGTAGATCACAGTGATGGAGTGACTTCCCACGCTCAGGCCGGATGTGCTGAATGTCGTTTCGCCCGAGCCATCGAGCGTTCCTGTTCCGAGGGTCGTCGCGCCGTCCATGAAGGTGACCGTTCCGGTGGGGATGCCCGCGCCCGGGGCGTTGGACGTGACTGTTGCAGTGAACGTCACGGATTGACCGAAAACCGACGGATTGATTGAGGAAACGACGGCGGAGCTGGTTGCGTCCTGATTGACAGTTTGTGTCAGGGCGGATGAGGTGCTGGTCGTGAAGTTTGAATCGCCAGCGTAGACAACTGTAATGGAATGGCTGCCGACAATCAATGCCGATGTGCTGAAGGTTGTTACGCCCGAGCCATCAAGCGTGCCGGTTCCCAATGTTGTTGCGCCATCCATGAAGGTGACAGTTCCGGTAGGCGTTCCCGCGCCGGGGGCGTTGGATGTCACGGTGGCCGTGAAGGTCACAGATTGGCCAAAGACCGAAGGATTGGCCGATGAGGCAACCACTGAAGATGTCGCGTCCTGATTCACGGTTTGCGTCAGGGCCGAGGATGTGCTGGCCGCGAAATTCGCATCGCCAGCGTAAACGACGGTGATCGAATGACCGGCGACGCTCAGTGCTGACGTTGCCAAGGTCGCCACGCCCGAGCCATCGAGCGTGCCGGTTCCCAAGGTCGTGACGCCGTCCATAAACGTGACGGTTCCCGTGGGAGTCCCAGCGCCGGGGGCATTGGATGTCAGAGTTGCGGTGAACGTCACAGACTGGCCAAAGACGGATGGATTCGCGGAAGACGCGACGGCAGCGGTTGTCGCATCCTGATTGACGGTCTGCGTCAGCGCTGACGAAGTGCTGGTTGTGAAATTGGTGTCGCCGCCATAGATCACCGTGATGGAATGGCTGCCCAAACTCAGGGCCGAGGTGCTAAAGGTTGTTATGCCAGAGCCATTCAGCGTCCCGGTTCCCAGCGTCGTCGCACCATCCATAAAGGTGACGGTGCCCGAGGGCGTGCCCGATCCCGGCGTGTTGGCTGTCACGGTTGCGGTGAAGGTCACGGATTGGCCGAAGACCGAAGGATTGGCCGCGGAGACAACAGCGGATGTGCTCGCATCTTGATTGACGTTTTGCGTCAGGGCGGATGACGTGCTGGCCGTGAAATCCGTATCGGCGCCGTAGACGACGGTGATCGAGTGACCGCCCACGCTCAGGGCCGAGGTGTTGAAAGTTGTTTGGCCAGAACCGTTGAGCGTTCCTGTTCCGAGCGTCGTCGCGCCATCCATGAACGTGACAGTTCCGGTCGGCGTTCCCGCGCCCGGAGCGTTGGATGTCACGGTCGCCGTGAAGGTTACGGATTGGCCAAAGACGGATGGATTCGCGGATGAGGCAACGGCGGATGTTGAGGCATCCTGATTCACGACCTGGGTCAGGGTTGAGGATGTGCTGGTCGTAAAGTTCGCGTCCCCGCCGTAGACAACCGTGATGGAATGACTTCCCACGTTCAAGGCGGATGTGCTGAAAGTTGTAATGCCAGAACCATCGAGTGTTCCGGTCCCCAGGGTCGTTGCGCCATCCTTAAACGTAACGGTTCCTGATGGCGTGCCTGCGCCGGGGGCGTTGGATGTTACCGTTGCGGTGAATGTCACGGATTGGCCGAAGACCGAAGGATTGGCCGAAGAGACAACAACGGATGTGCTGGCATCCTGATTGACGGTTTGCGTCAGCACGGAGGAAGTACTGGTTGTGAAATCCGTGTCGCCGGCGTAGACGACGGTGATGGAATGACCTGCCACGCTCAGGCTGGAGGTGGTGAATGTCGTCACGCCGGAGCCATCGAGCGTTCCGGTCCCAAGCGTCGTCGCGCCATCCATGAATGTCACTGACCCGGTGGGTGTGCCCGCGCCCGGGGCGCTGGCTGTCACGGTAGCTGTGAACGTCACGGATTGCCCAAACACCGAGGGATTGACCGAGGAGACCACGGCAGAGGTCGTTGCGTCTTGATTGACGGTCTGATTCAGGACCAGCGAAGTGCTGGCGGTGAAGCTTGCGTCGCCGGCGTAAGTGACAGTGATCGAATGCCCGCCGACCGACAGGCTGGAGACATCAAACGCAACCTGGCCAAAGCCGTTAAGATTGCCGGTCCCCAGGATTGTCGCGCCATCATAAAACGTAACCGTGCCGGTTGGCGTGCCGGCGCCTGGAGCATTCGCGGAAACCTGGGCGGTCAGCGTTACATCCTGGCCAAAGACGGAAGGATTGGCGGAGGAATTGACGGAGCTGGTCGTGCCGGCCTGGTTGACGGTTTGTGTCAGCGTCGATGACGTGCTGCCTGTGAAATCCGTGTCGCCGGCGTAGACGGCCGTGATCGAATGGCCGGCGACGCTCAATGCGGATGTCGAGAACGTGGTCACGCCTGAGCCGTTGAGGGTTCCGGTTCCCAGAGTCGTCGCGCCATCCATGAACGTCACGGTTCCCGAGGGGATTCCCGCGCCCGGCGCATTGGCGGTGATCGTCGCGGTGAACGTGATGGATTGCCCGAAGATCGAGGGATTGATCGAAGAGACCACGGCGGAGGTTGACGCGTCCTGATTAACGGTTTGCGTCAGGGCCGATGACGTGCTGGTCGTGAAATTGGTGTCGCCGCCGTAAACAACGGTGATTGAATGGCCTGCGATGCTCAAAGCCGAGGTGCTGAAGGTCGTAACGCCCGAGCCATTGAGTGTTCCAGTGCCAAGTGTGGTTGCGCCATCCATGAAGGTGACCGTTCCGGTCGGAGTTCCTGCGCCGGGGGCACTGGATGTTACCGTTGCCGTGAAAGTCACGGATTGGCCGAACACGGAAGGATTGACGGAGGAGACGACCGCCGAAGTTGTCGCGTCTTGATTCACGGTCTGGGTCAATGCCGATGAGGTGCTGGTCGTGAAATTGGCGTCGCCGCCGTAAACGACGGTGATTGAATGGCCTGCGACGCTCAGCGCCGACGTGCTGACGGTCGTTATTCCCGAACCATCGAGCGTTCCAGTGCCAAGCGTGGTTGCGCCGTCTTTGAACGTAACGGTTCCGGTAGGCGTTCCCGCGCCGGGCGCGTTGGATGTCACGGCCGCGGTGAATGTCACAGATTGGCCGAAGACCGAAGGATTGGTTGATGAAGCAACGGCGGACGTTGTTGCATCCTGATTCACGGTTTGGGTCAAGGTCGATGAGGTGCTGGTCGTGAAATTCGTATCGCCGCCATAGACGATCGTGATGGAGTGACTACCCATGCTCGGGGCGGACGTGTTGAAGGTCGTCACTCCTGAACCATTGAGCGTTCCTGTACCAAGCGTGGTTGCTCCATCCATGAAGGTGACGGTACCGGTTGGTGTCCCCGCGCCTGGCGCGTTGGATGTCACCGTTGCCGTGAAAGTCACGGATTGGCCGAAGACGGACGGATTGGCTGAGGAGGCGACGGCGGCGGTTGTCGCGTCCTGATTGACGGTTTGCGTCAACGTCGACGACGTGCTGGTCGTAAAGTTCGTATCGCCGCCGTAAACGACGGTAATAGAATGGCCGGCAACACTCAAAGCCGAGGTAATCAATGTCGTTACGCCCGAGCCATTGAGTGTTCCTGTCCCAAGAGTGGTCGCGCCGTCCATGAAAGTCACAGTTCCGCTGGGCGTCCCCGCGCCCGGCGCGTTGGACGTCACCGTCGCCGTGAAAGTCACAGATTGGCCGAAGACGGACGGATTGGCGGAAGGGGCGACGGCAGCGGTCGTCGCGTCCTGATTGACGGTCTGGGTCAGGGCCGAGGAAGTGCTGGCGGTGAAATTCGTGTCACCGCCATAGACGACCGTAATGGAGTGACTGGAGACGCTCAACGCCGAGGTGCTGAAGGTCGTTACCCCCGACCCATTGAGCGTTCCCGTGCCAAGGGTGGTTACACCATCCATGAACGTGACAGTTCCCGTGGGCGTTCCCGCGCCGGGGGCACTGGATGTCACAGTGGCTGTGAACATCACGGATTGCCCAAAGTCCGACGGATTGGCTGAAGACACAACCACGCCTGTTGTCGCGTCTTGATTGACGGTCTGGGTCAATGCCGACGAGGTGCTCGTCGTAAAGTTCGCATCGCCGCCATAGACGACAGTTATGGAATGACTGGAAACGGTCAGTGCGGAAGTGCTGAAGGTTGTTACGCCCGAACCATCGAGCGTGCCAGTTCCGAGCGTGGTCGCGCCGTCCTTGAATGTGACCGTTCCGGTCGGTGTTCCCGCGCCGGGCGCATTGGATGTCACCGTTGCCGTGAATGTCACCGATTGGCCAAAGACCGAAGGATTGGCGGACGAAGCGACTATGGATGTTGTTGCGTCCTGATTGACAGTCTGGGTCAGAGCCGAGGACGTGCTGGTCGTGAAATTCGTGTCGCCGCCATAGACGACAGTGATGGAGTGGCCGGCGACGCTCAAAGCAGCGGTGCTGAAAGTTGTCACACCCGAGCCATTAAGGGTTCCTGTACCCAGCGTGGTTGCGCCGTCCTTGAAAGTGACGGTCCCGGTCGGGGTTCCCGCGCCCGGCGCGCTGGAGGTCACCGTTGCCGTGAACGTCACGGATTGACCGAAGACAGATGGATTCACGGAGGAGGCGACGGCAGAGGTCGTTGCATCCTGATTTACGGTCTGGGTCAGGGCCGACGAAGTGCTGGCCGTGAAATTCGTGTCGCCGCCGTAAACGACAGTGATGGAATGGCCGGCAATGCTCAACGCCGAGGTGCTTAGAGTCGTTACGCCCGAGCCATTAAGTGTTCCTGTACCAAGCGTGGTTACGCCGTCCATGAATGTCACAGTTCCACTGGGCGTTCCCGCGCCCGGCGCGCTGGCGGTAATCGTCGCGGTGAATGTGACCGACTGCCCGAAGACCGAGGGATTGGCCGAAGAGGCGACGGCGGCGGTCGTCGCGTCCTGATTGACGGTTTGCGTCAGGGTCGATGACGTGCTGGTCGTGAAATTTGTGTCGCCGGCGTAAACAACTGTGATGGAGTGACTCCCCACGCTCAAGGCGGACGTGCTGAAGGTCGTAACGCCCGATCCATTGAGCGTTCCCGTGCCAAGGGTGGTTGCACCATCCATAAACGTGACAGTTCCCGTGGGTGTTCCCGCGCCGGGAGCATTGGATGTTATCGTTGTCGTGAAGGTCACGGATTGGCCAAAGACCGAGGGATTCGCGGAGGAGACAACAGCAGATGTGCTCGCATCCTGATTGACGGTTTGAGTGAGCGCAGACGACGTGCTCGTCGTGAAATCCGCATCGCCGGCGTAAACGACGGTGATGGAATGGCCGGCGACGCTCAGCGCCGACGTGCTGAAGGTCGTCACGCCCGAGCCATTGAGCGTTCCGGTTCCGAGCGTGGTCGCGCCATCCATGAACGTGACAGTTCCGGTCGGTATTCCCGCACCAGGCGCGTTGGAGGTGATCGTCGCCGTGAACGTCACGGATTGACCGAACACCGATGGATTGACGGATGAGGCGACCGCGGAAGTCGTTGCATCCTGATTGACGGTCTGCGTCAACGTTGAGGACGTGCTGGTCGAAAAGTCCGTGTCCCCGCCGTAGATGACAGTGATGGAATGACTGGCGACGCTCAATGCAGATGTGCTGAAGGTCGTCACACCCGAGCCATTAAGCGTTCCAGTGCCGAGTGTGGTAGCGCCGTCCATGAAGGTGACAGTCCCCGTCGGCGTCCCTGAGCCGGGGGCGTTGGATGTCACCGTGGCCGTGAACGTCACGGATTGGCCGAACACCGAGGGATTGACGGAAGAGGCAACCGCCGAAGTTGTCGCGTCCTGATTCACCGTCTGCGTGAGCGCAGACGATGTGCTGCTCAGGAAATTTCCGTCGCCCGCATAAACAATCGTGATTGAATGACTGCCCTCTGCCAGGCCAGAAGTCGAAAACGTGGCCTGGGCCGACCCGTTCAGCGAAGCGGTTCCCAATACCGACGCCCCATCCATGAACGTGACCGTGCCCGTGGGAGTTCCTGCCGATGTTGATGTCACCGTCGCGGTGAATGTCACGGATTGGCCGAAGACGGACGGGTTTGTGCCGGATGTGACGGCCGATGTCGTTGCCGCCAGGTTTGCGGTCAGCGCAAAATCGTTCCCTGATCCAGCGATGTAACTGGCCGAGTAGGTCACGCCGCCCAGCGCGGTCGTCGCGCCTTCGGCCAAACTCTGGAACGTGCCGGTAATCGCGTCGGCGGCGTCATTGTTGATCAGCGTCAGGATCGTTCCATCATGCGCGGTTCGCGTTCCGGAAATGACCAAGTTCCCGGAAACGCTGACCGTGCCGGTGACGTTAACCTGATCGATCGACGTCCCGGCCACATTGCCGTTGAGAACAATATCCAGGTTTGAACCAGACGCGAGAATCAGATTTCCGGTGTTGAAGATCGATATTCCGCCCGCGCCGGGTGCGAGAGTTCCGCCCGAATTGACGGTCACCGATCCGGTAACGATTCCCGTTCCACCCAGTGTGCCGCCGCTGTTGACGGTCACGGCCCCGGCGCCGGTCGCTGATCCGCTGGAGTTGTTCGCGTAGAGTGTTCCGCCGCCGATAACAGCGCCACCGCCGAATGTGTTATTGCCGATTAAGGCGAGGATTCCCGCGCCCGCCTTGGTCAGGCTATAGGCATTGCCGCCGTCATCGATGACCCCACCGACGGTCAACGTGCTTGCGGATGCAGTCACAATTCGATTCGCCCCCAGCATCACAGCGCCCGTGCCTAGATTCAGTGCGTTGCTGCCGGCAAAGGTGAAATCTCCGCCCCAGGTTTGTGCGTTGTTATTGGAAAGCGTGATCGCCCCGCCGCTGGTGTTGTCGATCGTTCCGCCATTAATCGTGAGTGTTCCTGAACCGACGGCGGCGGCATTATTAATGTCCAACGTCCCGGCCGCGAGCGTCATCCCGCCGGAATAGGTGTTTGCCCCGGACAGGGCAAAGACGCCGCCGCCAGCCTCAGTCAGGCCAAATGCGCCGCCGATGATGCCGCCTTCGGTAAGAGTGCCCGCAGTGACGGTCACGATGCGATTGGCGCCCAGCGCGACCGCGCCGGCGCCAAGGTTAAGCGCGTTGCTGCCCGTGAACGTGAAATCCCCGCCCCAGGTTTGCGCGTTGTTATTGGAGAGCGTGATCGCTCCGCCGCTGGTATTGTCGATCGTGCCGCCGTTAATCGTGAGTGTTCCTGAACCGACGGCGGCCGCATTATTAATGTCCAGCGTGCCGGCCGAGAGCGTCAATCCGCCGGAAAATGTGTTGGCCCCCGACAGGGCGAACACTCCGCCGCCCGCTTGGCTCAGGCTGAATGCACCCCCAATGATCCCGCCCTCGGTGAGCGTGCTTGCCGAAACCGTGACGATGCGGTTGGCGCCAAGTGTCACCGCGCCCGTTCCGAAATTCAGCGCGTTGCTGCCGGTGAAGGTGAAATCTCCGTTCCACGATTGCGCATTGTTGTTGACGGTGATTGTCCCGCCGCTGGTGTTGTCGATCATCCCGCCATTGATGGTAAACGTGCCAGATCCAACTGCTGTGGCGCTGTTAATGTCCAGTGTTCCGGCATTCAGCGTTGTGCCGAGGGAGAAGGTGCTATTCCCGGAGAGGGCAAGCGTTCCCGCTCCGGATTTGGTCAGCGTGTGTGCACCGGCGATGTTGCCGCCGACGGTTAGCACCCCAGCATTGGTGGTGATCGTTCGATTGCCGCTCAGATTGACATTGCCGGTGCCCAGGTTGAGGTTGTTGGTTCCGGCGAAAGTGAAATTGTTGCCCCAGGTTTGCGCGTTGTTGTGGGTGAGGGTAATCGCGCCGCCGGACGTATTGTCGATCGTGCCGCCGTTTATGGTGAAAGTTCCGTTCCCAATGGCGGTGGCGCTGTTGATATCCAATGTGCCGGTCGTCAGCGTCAACCCGGTGGAGAATGTGTTATTCCCCGTCAGGACCAGCGTGCCCGCGCCTGTTTTGGTCAGCAGGTGAGCGCCGGAAATCGCGCCGCCGATGGTGAGGGCTCCCGCGGTTGTAGTGATCGTTCGATTTCCGGATAGGTTGGCTGCGCCGGTTCCAAGATTCAGGGCATTGCTGCCGGCGAACGTGAAATTCGCGCCCAGGGTGAGAGCATTGTTGTTGGAAAGCGTGATTGCCCCGCCGCTGGTGTTGTCGATCGTGCCGCCGTTGATCGCGAAGGTTCCCGTCCCGACGGCAGTGGCGCTGTTGATGTCGAGCGTTCCCGTAGTGAGCGCCATGTTCGAGAACGTGTTATTTCCCGTCAAAACCAGCGCGCCGCCCGCGCCTCCTTTGGTCAAAGTGAACGCGCCCGAGATTACGCCCCCGACCGTCAGGCTGCTGCCGGAAACGGTGACAGTGTGATTGGCGCTGAGATTGACGGCACCCATGCCGAGGTTAAGCGCATTGGATCCGGTGAACGTGAAGTTGCCGCCCCAGGTTTGCGTATTGTTGTTGCTGAGGGTGATCGCCCCGCCGCTGGTGTTGTTGATCGATCCGCCATTGATCGTGAATGTGCCGGTTCCAATCGCTCCGGCGTTGTTGATATCCAGTATGCCAATGGAGGTCGTGACGCCGCCGGAAAACGTATTGTTCCCGGAAAGCAGAAGCGAACCCCCGCCCGCCTTGATGAGCGCGAATGCGCCCGAGATTATCCCGCCGACCGTAAGGGTGCCGCCGCTGACGGTGACCGTTGGATTGGCAACGAGCGTGACGGCGCCGGTGCCAAGATTGAGATTGCCGGTTCCCATGAATGTGAAGCTGGCCGCCCAGATCAGAGCGTTGTTGTTGCTGAGGGTGATCGCCCCGCCGCTGGTGTTGTTGATCGTCCCGCCACTGATCGTGAAAGTTCCGGTGCCGATTGCAGTAGCGCTGTTGATGTCGAGCGTGCCGGCGGAGAGCGTCGTCCCGCCGGTGTAGACATTATTCCCCGAAAGCACCAGCGATCCTCCGCCAACCTTGGCGATCGCGCCAGCGCCGCTGATGTTGCTCGCCAGCGTGACCGTGCTGCCATTGGTATCGAACGTGGCGGTGATGCCGGTGCCGATGGCCTGAAGGACGCTTGAGATATCCTGCGTGTTGCCGCCGTTCCATTGCAGCGTGCCGTTTGCTGCGAAGGTGATGTTCCCCGATCCGAGCGCGCCGTTGGCAAAGCTCAGGATTCCGCCGTCGATCGTCGTTCCGCCGCCATAGGTGTTGGCCGCCGTCAGCGCAAGTGTGCCGGCGCCGGAATTAGCGAGGCTGTAGTTGTTTCCCGAATCTCCGATCGCGCCACCGACGGTCAGCGTGCTTGCCGTGACAGTCACCGTGACGTTTTGCGAGAGTGTCACCGTGCCGGTTCCGAGATTAAGTGCGTTGCTGCCGGCGAATGTGAAATTTCCGCCCCAGATTTGCGTGTTGTTATTGCTTTCCGTGATTGCCCCGCCGCTGGTGTTGTCGATCGTTCCCCCTGCGATCGCCAGCGTACCCAAGCCCAGAGCGGTGGCACTGTTGATGTTGAGTTGCCCACTGGTCAGCGTCACTCCGCCGGAAAAAGTGTTGTTACCGGCCAGCGCGAGAGCCCCCGCGCCGGATTCATCGATCGAGTAGGCGTTGCCGCCATCGGACACCGCGCCGCCGACGGAAAGCACGCTGCCGGCGACCACCACATTGACGCTCTGCGTGAGAGCGATCCCGCCGGTTCCCAGATCCAAATTCCCCGTGCCCAGGAAATTGAATGTCGAACTCCAGGTCTCGGCGTTGTTGTTGGCCAGGACGATCGCGCCGCCGCTGGTGTTGTCGATGCTTCCGCCATCCAGTGTGAATGTGCCCGATCCGATGGCGGTGGAGCTGTTGATGTCGAGCTGGCCCGTGGAAAGCGTAAATCCGCCGGAGAAGGCGTTGTTGCCCGCCAGCGCCAGACCTCCCGAACCGGTTTTGTCGATTGAGTATCCGCCTCCGCTGTCGGAAATATTCCCTTCGATGGACAGGGCGCTGCCCAGCACGGCGATGTTGAGATTCGCGCCCAGCGTGATTGCGCCGGTGCCCAGGTCCAGGTTTCCCGATCCCAGGAAATCGAAGTCCGCGTTCCACGTCTCGGAGTTGTTATTGGCGAGGATGATCGCGCCGCCGCTGGTGTTGTCGATCGCCCCGCCATCGAGCGTGAATGCGCCCGCGCCGATGGCGGTGGCGCTGTCGATGTTGAGCTGTCCGCCGGCGAGCGTCATTCCGCCGGAAAATGTGTTGTTGCCGGAGAGGGTGAGGATTCCCCCGCCAATTTTGGAGAGCGAGTACCCGTTGCCGCCGTCGGAGATGGCGCCTTCTTCCGCAAGCGTGCCGCCCGCGGTGGTGACCGTCAAATCCGCGCCGAGGGTGACCGCTCCGTTTCCCAGATCAAGGTTACGCGTTCCGATGAAAGTAAAATCCCCGCCCCAAGTCTGAGCATTGTTGTTGGAGAGGGTGATCGCCCCGCCGCTGGTGTTGTCGATTGCTCCGCCGTTGATGGTTAACGCACCCGAGCCGACCGCGGCGGCATTGTCGATGTTGAGCTGTCCCGCGGAAAGAATGGTTCCGCCGGTGAACGTATTGGCGCCGGTGAGCGTGAGCATTCCCGCCCCTGTTTCGGTCAGACTTGCGGCTCCGGAAATCGTGTTGACCACCGCAAGGCTCTTGCCGGAGGCGATCGAGAAATTTGAATTCCCCACGCCCAGAACAAGGTTGAGCGTGTCGGTCGCGTCGCCGATGGTGACGCTCGATCCGCCAAATGGGCCGGTGATGTCGCCGTTGAGGGTGAGGTTGCGAGTGGTGGCGCTGTCGGACTCCAGCGTGAGATTGAAATTTCCCGTGTAAGCGAGATTCAGGCCCGCGGCCGTGGACCAATCCGCGCCGAAATACAAAGTCGTGTCTGCGGTGAGGCCCACGCCCGCGAACGAATCGTCGATGATTCCGCCCGCCCAGTTGGCCGTGTTGGTATAAAGATGGGCGGCGTCGTTGGTGTTCCCACTGGTCGCGCCGATCCAGGTCATCAGAATCCGGCGTTCGAGCGGCTCCAGCAATACATCGTGCGCGCGCAATCCATCTGATGCGCTGGTCTTCGTGCGCAGCCCTTTCCTCGATTTTTTCCAGAGCGATTTCAAATGCTCTCACTCAAGCGATACTCACCTGTGCCACGGGCATCCAACAACGCTTTTAATGCTTGTGGCTGCTGAATTTATCGGTGGAGATCGGAGTGCGGTGAAATGAGAATGATGGACGGCCGCATGGCCCATATTTGCGCGGTTTTCAGTTGTGATGGAGGGGATGATTTGCGTCTGATACGCGAAAATCGCAGCGTATTGATCCGGAGCCGCTGATTCGCCGTCCGGCTTCACCGTTCATGGGGCGGGCACGACATTGAACTGGGCGGAGCCGACGCTGTGTTTTTCGCCAACTCGCACGCCGGCGGAGGTAAGTTTCGCGGCAGCGTCGTCCAGGCTCGTTATTTTGCCGTCCGCAATCGCCTTGCAGATTTCGTCCGTCACCTGGGCATTCTCCATGATGACCGCCAGCGTGCCGGCCGGGTCGAGCCGGCGGTTTTTCTTATCCATGACTCTGGCCGTGACACGCATCGAACGGTCGATATCAAACCTCCATCCATCCGCCATCTTCTGAAAATAGAGCGGCTTGTCCGACCAGTTACGGATGATCGGCTGAATGTTCGCAGGAAACATGCTGATCATAAACGCGGGAATTTGCGTGGTGATGACGGCCGAGTCTCCATCAATGGCCGCATCCGATACCGCGCCGGGGTTCTGGTCGATTGCATACGCGACCATGTCCAGAGAGACGATATGTTTGACGGGCTCGCCATCGCCACCGAAGGATTGCGTGACCTGTTTCACCAGGCGATTCTGCGCCAGATTCCAGGCGAGCATGGCATCCATCCAATTAGGAGTCCGCTTCGGGTCGGCGGTGAGACACGCGTACGCTTTTGCTCGATCTCCTTGGTTAAGCGCAGTGAAGAAAGATCTCGCAGCGCTATTGGGCGTGGATAAGTCAATCGCGCTGGGAAAAGTGGCAGGCGGATTCGCCCCGGCCGGAGTAACCGGCTGCGAATCCGTCGCCGCGGCCGCCGGGACGGGCGTCGCCGCCACCTGCAGGCGCGTATTCTGCGCAATCGCACGCGAAATCATCCACCCGCCGGTTCCCAGCGCAGCAAGAATAATGGCAAGAACCGCCGCGATTTTCAGCTTCGCAAAAAACATCATAGTTTTGGCCCCCTTTGCAATTGAAACACTCGCCGCCGTGGATTGCGATCCAGTCCAGCAGACTTGAAGAATTCCCTGCGTCATCGCCCGCCGCACAACCGGCAAGAGCGCCACGCCGGGAATCTGCTCGGCCAGCAGAGTTCCCAGCGAAGTCGAACTGGTGGCGATCCCTCGCCGCGCAAAATATTGCCGGAGCTTTTCCACGCCCCGCTCGATCCGCTTGCGTGCCGCATCCGGGGAGACCCCCAGCTTGGCCGCCACATCGCTCATCGATTGTTCCTTGAGATAGTGCAGTACCAGCGCTTCCCGATCGGCCGGCTTTAGATGACACAGAGCCTCGTCCAGCATGTCCAGAAGCTCATTGTTCGATGCTGCTTCAGCCGCTTCTGTCGTCGTAGGTTGATTCATAGCCACCACCCGCTCGCGGCGTTGCCGGCGTTGCTGATTCTTCCGGATATTCGAGCAAACAAAACGGGACGTCGTCAGCAACCACCCCGATAGATACGCCTGCCCCAGCGCCCCCGCCTTCTGACTAAGCAAAATAAACACCGCCTGCGTGGCGTCCTCGGCCAGATGCCGGTCCTCGAGCTGCCGGCAACAAGCCGAAAAGACCAGCCCGACGTATTGCTCCACCAAAGCGCTAAACGCATCGTCCGACCGGCTGGCGGCATAGTCCTGAATCAGTGGCGAATCGTTCATTGGCAACACTTTCCCGCTTTACGTTCAAGCAATGTGCGCTGGGGGTGGGAAATGGACAACTATTTGGCGGGGATTCGTCTGTCGATACAAAAACTTCACACTTTTCCGCGCCCGCTAAGACTGCTCAACCAGGCTTTGTCCCAAGATCGGGCACCGACAACGCCGGTAGAACATACCCCCCTGCGCAAATCTCGATCCGCCAATCTTCGCTCAGCTCCTTTAGTCGCTGGTTTACCCAATCGACAGGAACCTGATCCACCCCGGCTTCTATGAAGGGAACATCTTCTGGGAACTTTGCCATATATTCCGTGCGAATTGTCTTTAGAACTTTAATTCGCCGGTCATACTCTGGTCGGTTCCTCCCCGAACCACCGCGCCCGGGTCCCCAAATTACGGTTAGAAACCCCAAGCGCTCTGTAGGCCCGCGCGCCCCCCTGCCGCCCCTTCCGTCGGGGGTTGCACAACTTCCCCCGTGACCCCCATAAATTCGTCCATCATTGCCTTGAATGAACCCACTGCCTCCTGCGCCGCCAGCACCCTCGCTCCCCCCGTCACCACCCATTCCACCAAATATAGCCCCTCTATCGCCAACTATTGTGCCGCCGCCCCCGTCGCCTCCTCTTCCAACTCTGCGCTTATTGAGGTTTAACGTAACCCATTTCTCATGCTCTGCTTTCCACTGGCGCAATTGCCCGATAGGGAAGTCAGCTCCGTCGTTCTTGTCGATCATTTCCGCACAGCTGCTACATAGAAAGATGCCGTTGCTTATGGCCTTCCGTTGCTCCGGCGTCATTTCCGGGTCATAGCGCGGCCCACCAATTGCCGCCGCGCAGATATGTGCAGCGATACCGACATACAGGAACTTACCTTCGTCTTCGCCAGAAGGAGCCAGGGTAGGAACACGGCAATCCGGGTTCGAGCAAATAAAAGCGGCACGTTTGCCCAATGCATCCGCCACAAACTTTGAAAAATTGTCGCGCGACTCAGGCATCAGATAGATTTCTCCCGACTCGGGAAGCGAATCAGGGCCGCCGCGAGTTCTAGCTACATCCCCCACCCTCGTCCGGGTCTAGGAAACAGTGGAAACGATGGCGTCCACCAATCCTTGTACCGCCTCAATCACCGCCGGAAACATCTTCTTGAGATGGCTCTTTGGCCAGTAGAGCCGCGGCGGGCAAATCCTTCCATATTCGTCGAAAGATGACCGGGCGTTTTGACCGTGGCCATTGTCCAGCAGGCGGAGTCGATTCCCTTGGCTTCTTGCCCACACCCTGTTTACTCCGATTTGGATTCTTTGGCTTCATCTTTTATTCATCCTCCGCGCCCGAGCCTCAAGCTCCGCTGCTCGATAGGAATCCTTTCCTGAGTTCTTCACGCCAGGATTATACTCGACAGGTAAGAATCGGAAATTTCACAACGTTAGCCGCCGCGCAATCGGATCCCTAAAATAAACCATATTCCCAATTGACTTTAGGGCACAGTTCGGGTACACTCTCCACCCGTTCACTGGCCCGAATTCCAGTGTTCCATTCGGAGGTCGCCCCCGTGTCCGCCAGATTCTTCTCAACCGCCGTTTTTGACCCCATAAACGCCGATTCGGCCAGCCGCGTGAAACAAAATGGGCATTAATATACGTGTTGCACTCCCCGTCTAGGGATGGTGCATTCGGGCCTGTCGGCTAGGCATTCCGCTTGCGAGACTTGCGGGCTTTTGGCTTGGCTTTAGCGGGGTGTGGCTTGGGGGCGTTAAAGACGATCCGGGCCGCGTCGGTGAAGCGCTCGAAGGGTGTGCGGGGGTCTGATGTTGGGCCTTCGCCGGACTGCGATTTGGGGGCCATGGGATTATTATACCATCAGTCTATTTGAACTTCGAGAAGACTGTGTGGCCGATGAGGTTTGACTTGGATATAGTTCGCGGAACATGAGTGAACAAATTGGGGATCGCGGCGTTGGGCTTCTGGTGGATGTTGCACGGGGGTTGGGAAAGACTGTCGATAATCTCGGTGATTTTCCTGATTTCGCAAAAATAAAAGATGGTTTTGTACGAAATGCTCATCGGCTTCTCGGCTCAATTATCATCCCATCTGATTTTGTAACGAAATCATTAATTATTCAAAAATTGGCCTGTGATTCCGCATTTGAGGCAACGGGAGAGAGAACCATTGATCCAAACGAGATGACGCCGAAAGAAACCGCAATTGCCGCAAAACGGTTTCAAGAAAAATGGGAAGCCCCGCAGAAAAAAATCGTGAAAGGATCGAAAGCCGAAGCGTGGATGAGTCGTATTTATTCGCAGGTGGTTCAAACTTTATCTGACGACTCCATGCGAGGATTTGAGTACCTTTTGGCGTCTGTCGCCGTGGGCTCGTGGACGATTTTCGAGGCGCTTTCGACCGATCTTTTAGTATCGGCCTTAGATCAGAGACAAGACCTGGCGATAGCAGCCATTGACCACAACAAAAGGGGCCTTGGCGAAGATTCGGCGGATGCCGATTCTGGCGGAGGAAAATCTAAGCTCAAGTTCATCCGTATGCTTTTGGACGAAGAACCGGAATCAATAGCCGAAGCCGGTACGATTATCAGGCGATCGCAAAAGTTTACCTTCGATTCATTGAAGGGAATTGTGGCCGCATACGAATGCGTTTTTTGTGGTCCAGCGGAAAAGATTACCAAATCTTTGAAGTTCCGCGATCTTGAGGCGCTAGAGGGGGTTCGTAACGCGGTGGTTCATTGCGGAGGCATCGCGGATCGGCGGTTTGCAATAAGAATAAAAAGAAACCGAGAGATTTACGAACGATTTTCGCTTCATGAAATCAAGGCCGGAGATCCACTGCCACTTGAAGGGAAAATTGTTGGAAATCTAGCGGAGACAGCAATCAGATCTTCGATTTCTCTAATGAAATTCGTACAGCATTGGATAGTCAGTCACCCCAATCCATCTAACCAAAATGCCTAAAGAACGCGAAGATATGAAGACGGTGGACACACCATGCGCCGAGTGCAATGGGGATTGCGGGAATTGGGTAGATGGAGAGATAGAGCCCACTTGGCGTATATGTCCAGAATGCGGCGGAAAGGGATATTTCACAAAAACGGTTTCGTGTTTTCCGCCAGCAACCTCTCGATTGAATAAGCGTTCATTTCGAGACAATCACGTTATTAGTTTGGCGCGCTTTCCGCGCCGGAATTTTCGCTTGAGGCGCGTGCCTCCAGTGAGTTAGCGGTCAATTCCTTGTAGGTCAACCGCTTCCCGTTAATGCCCTTCATTCCGAGCTTGAACCGATCCCCATCCTTCACGTCGCGGTAGTTGAACCGGAAGGCTTCCGAGTCGGCGTATGCGGCAAGGTGGAATGGCTCGACCGAAACGTGTGTTCCCTTGATGCACCTTTTGAATAACGACCAAAAGTTTTCCAGCCCGTTCGTATGCACGATTCCATCGACGTACCGCTCCATGTGGTTGACCCACCCGTGGATGTAATCCGGGTGCAACTCCCGATAGGCGTTCCAACTATCCGTGACGACGTGCGATCCCGCTTCGACGTTCTTGTGGATCACGTCATGGAGCGTGTTGCGCTTCACATCCGGAACGACTTGCGTTCGGACTTGGCTAATCGGATTGTGCCTGCCGTGCCGTTCTAGCAATCCCAAGACGATGGTTTTGGTAGACAACCCTCCGCCTTGAATCGCAGCGGCCCGCTTGTCCTTGTGCATATTCGTGGCCTTGCCACCGATGCCGGTTTCGTCGGCCTCGACTACCGCGCCATTGCCCCCGAGCTTGTCAAACGATCCCTCTTTCAGGGCGAAGCGGATTCGGTGCAACATGAACCAGCCCGTCTTTTGGGTAACGCCAAGATCGCGGGCAATCTCGTAACTGCTGATGCTATTTTTGCAGTTAACTTCCATCCACAGGCAGGCCAGCCACTTCTTAAGGGGAAGCGGGCTTTCTTCCATGATGGTCCCCGTCTTGAGGGAGAACCGTTTCTTGGGGTGCGACTCCCGGCATTCCCATTGACGGCGGGTTTGGATGTAGCGGACACGAACGCTACCGCAGTTCGGGCAGCAGACTTCCCCGCCGGGCCAACGGATGGTTAACATGAACGCATGGGCGTTGTCCGGATTAGAGAAGTATTCCACGGCTTCGATCAGCGTCTTGGGGCCTTTGATTCCAGTGTTCATAACCGGAGTATACTACATAAAGAGGGGGAGTGCAAGAGGTATATTAATGCCACAAAATGAAACAAAATGGAACAAAACCACCCCCTTTGCGCCTCCGCGATCCAAAAACCGCCGTATCCCATTAAATCCACAGGAGTTACGCAATGCACAAATCGTGCGAAAACTGGAAACGGAACATTGGCATGCATCTCGGCCCCTCTTCCATGTCGTGCCTCTCCAAATATGTTGTGTGCCTATTCAGAGCCGCTTACCATGCCATCACACCTTTTTTGGCGAGAGGACAATTCGGATGATTCGAAATCTTTTCACTCCATCGATTTGGCTTATCACACTCATCGTCGCGGGCGTCAGCAGCGCTTTCGCGCAGGGCCGGACGACATACAACTTCAATTCCGATTGGAAATTCATCCGCCAGGACGTCACCGGAGCAGACGCCGTCGCGTTTGATGATTCCAAGTGGGACACCGTCAGCACGCCGCACTCGTTTAATGATGTCGATTCCTTCCGCACGATCATCAGCCACGGCGGAGGGGACAAGGGAACCTACAAGGGGCTGGCCTGGTATCGCAAGACATTCAAGCTCCCGGCGGATGCCGCCGGACAGAAAGTCATCATCGAATTCGAAGGCATGCGACAGGCCGGGGATATTTTCCTCAACGGCAAGGAAGTCGGGCTCTACGAAAACGGAATCACCGGATACGGCATCGATATCACCAACAGCGCCCATTTTGGCGATCAGGCAAACGTCCTTGCGGTGAAGGTGGATAACACCACCGGTTACAAGGAGAAGGCGACTCAGACCGCGTTCGAATGGAACGCCAACGATTTCAATCCCGATCACGGCGGGATCAATCGCCGGGTCTGGCTGCACATCACCGGGAAAATTTTTCAAACCCTGCCACTCTATTACGGCTTGGGAACCACCGGCACCTACATCTACGGCCAGAATTTCAACATCCCAGCCAAAACATGTGATATCGGCGTCGAATCGCAGATAAGCAACGAATCGGGCGCAACCGCGAATGTCGTGCTGTCAGCCAAGGTTGTCGATAAGACCGGATTGGTTTGCGCCCAGATTGATGGAACCGCTACGAACATTGCTGCCGGCGCGAAGGCCGATCTCAAAGTCAGCGGCCCGCTCGTCGCGGCGCGATTCTGGAGCCCGGATGATCCTTATCTTTATGACGTCATTACGACGCTGACGGTCGACGGCAAAATCGTCGATTCCGTCAAAACCACCACCGGATTCCGCAAAACCGAATTCAAAGGCGGCGCCGGCACCGGCGGCGTTTGGATCAACGACAAATTCGTCTACCTCAAAGGATACTCCCAGCGCTCCAGCGACGAATGGGCCGGCATCGGAGCGGGATATCCCGACTGGATGCATGATTGGAGCGCACACTTGCTGCGCGAATCCAACGGCAATTACATGCGGTGGATGCACGTCTCGCCGCAGAAAATCGATGTCGATGCGTACGATCGCGCCGGCATCGTTCAGGTCTGCCCCGCCGGCGACAAGGAACGCCTGGTCACCGGCGTGCAATGGGATCAGCGAGCGGCCGTGATGCGCGCTTCGATGATCTATTTCCGCAACAGCCCGGGCATCCTTTTCTGGGAGGCAGGTAACACTATCGTCACTCCTGATGAAATGAATCAAATTGTCTCTCTGCGTCCCTCCTTCTTCTTCATCGATATACCAAGGGCAAATGGCTGCTTTGCCTGGCGGGATTTGCGC
>Ga0207052_10037_pt1 | contig 21501 bp, 43 predicted proteins | sample Alteio_BWMinCont_62_FD_153294 | JGI IMG/M metagenome (GOLD analysis project Ga0207052, IMG submission 153294) | Enriched cells from forest soil in Barre Woods Harvard Forest LTER site, Petersham, Massachusetts, United States -... | ecosystem: Environmental > Terrestrial > Soil > Temperate forest >...
GGCAGTTCACGGAACGCACGCGCTACAATCGCGTGGCAAAGAATCCGCCGGATGTGATTGAGAAGCAGTGGGAGCAGGCGTGCCGCAGTTCGTGGCGCGCGTTGCTGTTGGTCGTGAAGGCGAAGCTCGAAGCGGTCGCGGCCGGCATCTCCACCTTCGATCAGGAGTTCCTCGCGCACATCGTTCTGCCCAACGGACAGACCGTGGGCGAGCATTCCATCCCGCACATCGAGCAAGCGTACCTGAAGGGCGACATGCCGCCGCTGCTGCCTGGAGCGGTCGGATGAGGCATCTAAAAGGAAGGATTCCTGCGTGATCCCGTACCGCGATCATGTCGGAATTTGGATTCGAGAGGAGCGCGAGCGTCGCGGTTGGACGTTGCCAATGATGGCCGCAAAATCTGGCGTCTCGAAAGGTCATCTGTCTCTGATTGAACGCGGATTGACGGACCCGTGCACCCGCATCGTGCGGAACATCGCTCGCGCGCTTGACTTGACTGCATCGGACATCATGCAGCGATGGGAAGTCGGGCCATGAAGTTCGTCTCCTTCTTCTCCGGCGTCGGCGGCTTCGATCTGGCGCTGCTGCGCGCCGGTCACAAAGTGGTGGGCGCCTGCGAACTGGATCCGGCGGCGAGGCGCGTGTACGAGGCGAGGTTCGGAACTCCGGTGTGGTTTCCGCCCGACCTCACGCAGCTCCGAGCCGAGGACATTCCCGACGCGGACGGATGGTGCGGCGGATCGCCGTGTCAGGACTTCAGCGTCGCGGGCAAGCGTAAGGGATTGAAGGGCGACCGCAGCTCGTTGGTGATGACCTGGCTGGACCTCGCGCGGAAGATGAAGAAGCGCAAGCCGCAATGGCTGTGGATTGAGAACGTGCCCGGAATGCTGAGCGGAGAAGACGATGCCGAAGAAGCCGACGCTGGTAGTGACGGGGCCGAAGGCGCAAGTGGTCGCGCTGCGCGTGGATGGTCAATGGATGAACCCCCAGCGGGAATTGCTTCATGGATGGGCGCCATTCTCGGGGCGATGGCCGACTGCGGCTATCGGGACTTCGCTTACCGGACCTTCGACGCCAAGTTCAGCGGAGTGCCCCAACGCCGTCGTCGAATCTTCGTTGTCGGACATCATGGAGACGGAGCCCGTGCCTTCCCGATTCTTTTTGAGCCCGACAGCCGCTGCCGGAATCCTCCGACGCGCCAAGCGCCGAAAGCGCGATCTTCCGGCCGGTCTGCGCGAGACCTTGGAACAAGTGGCGAAGCAGGCTCCCTCCGATCTGACGACGGACGCCGCGGCCGGGTCGGCGACGAAGGCGATCTCGTTGTCGGACCGCTCCAAGGCGGCGGCAAGCGGGGCCAGAGCGTCGACGCGGAAGGCGCGGCCGGCGGACACCTCATCGTCGAGCCAACCGCCTATCAGCAGCAAGGAACGAACGTAGGGCCAATGGGCACGCTCCGCGCTACCGATAACCACACCAACGGAGTGCCCTTCCTCATCGTCGAAGGCGACTCGGCCGCCAGCACGCCGGACCTGCCCAGGCTGCGAGCGGGAGGCGGGCGCGCTGGCGAAGCGTTCATCTCGTTCGACCCCAAGCAGTCGGGCGCGGACGCCGGAGAGGACGTGTCGCCGACTCTTCGAGCTGGCGCGCATCGGCGCTCTCACGCGAACGGAGGCATCGCGCCAGCGGTCGCGTATTCGATCCCGGCTAACGGACCGCGCGGGCGCAACGGTCGCGAGACGGAAGACGCTGGCCCGCTCTCGACAAACGGAGCCGATCACACAACCTCAGATGGCACGCTGCTTGTTGAGGAGAAGCGTTTTTGGGACGGGTCGGATTTGGCCGATACGCTGGACGCCTCGGTTGCGCTGAAGCAGCAGACCATGCCGGAGAAGCGACGCTTCAACGCCGCGCTGGACGGCAAAGGCATCCGCCGCTTTACTCCGCTGGAATGCGAGCGGCTGCAAGGCTTTCCGGATGGCTGGACCTGCCTGTGCGACGCAAAGGGCGTCACGCAACTCTGCACCTGTCCCGATGGTCCGCGCTACCGCATGCTGGGCAACAGCGTTGCTATTCCCGTGGTCGAGTGGATTGCGAAGCGGTTCCCGCTCGATCCGAAAACGAGCGCTTGACAAACTGACTAATTCGTACTTATGTGCGCCTTACGGAGGTCTTAATGACTGAAGCGGTTGGCATGTTCGGTTCCCAGCAGGACGCCATTACGGCGCGCGCCAACGACCCGGCCAACGGTGACTTGCTGTTGGTGTCGCTGGTCGGCCGAGTCGATGATGAGGCGTCCACTGTCGTTCACCTCTTCTCGCGCGGAACCTCCTTCGACACCCTTGGATTCTTCGGCAAGGCCATCCGCATGGCGCGAGAGGAAGGGGCGCTAAAACTCTCCATTGAGAACATCCGCGTCCATTCGTTTAACGGGTTTTCAGGACTGCCTCGGTTTGAAGTCGAGTCGTACCTGAAGATTCCGAACGAGTCCTGCGCGATTCCAGACTCCTGGCATGAATTGCTGCGTCCGCAGGTTCTCGAAGAGCAGAAGGGGATGATCTATCAGTTCATCTTCGACTTGGGCCATCCTTCCCGAAGGTTGCCGCACCAATCGCGGATCACGATTCGGGGCGACAGTCCGCCATCGCTCCGCCCTGTTTGCGAGAAACTCGCGGCAGACCTGCACTCGACGGACGTGGAGGTCCGGCGGCAACTCCAGTTCGTTCGCGGGTTCCGAGTCGAATGCACCTATCACGATGGCGCACGCGGAAGTCAGTGCGTCTTCAAGGCTGACCGCGAAACCGTGGTCGACGAACTGGGCACCTATGGGGGCGAATCGTGAAAGCCTGCGAAGCCCACAACAAGTTCGCCTGCGCCAGGTGCGAGAAGCCGAAGGGCATCTGCGACTTCAGTGTTTGCCTGCGTCGCGCGGAAGTCGAGGTTGAGGAACTGAACCGGCACACCAAGGGGGTTGAGCACGTGCGGCCAATGTGCCTGATCCACGCCGAAGCGATGGTCAAAGCCAATGGCGATGAGCAGCCGACCACGCTCAAGCCCTTGCAAGCGGAGGTGGCCTGATGTCCACCGTTCCGCGCGTTGGCCGTCCGCTCGCGAAGAAGCCGAAAGCTGGCTACCACCGGCCCACGCTTCGGCTCGCGCCAGCGCTCTACGATCAGGTCAACCAGGAGGCGGAGCGGCAGTCGGTCTCCAGTTCGGAGTTCGTGCGCGTGGCGATTGAAGAGCGGCTTGCGCGGCGAGCGACTCCGAAGGGACGGCGTGCGGACATCGTGTGGGCGCGCGAGGAGTTGGAGACCGACAACAGCGCCGTTTCTCGGGAAGGCTACCCCTTGCTGCGGCTCATTCTCCCGCACGACACCATGGTGCAGGTCCGCGCGCACGCAGCGACCGGCGGCGAGACCTATGAAGACTGGATGGCCGATGCCGTGACGATGCGGCTGGAGCGGCTCGCCCAGGAAGGGAAGGGCGCGAAATGAAGGAATTCGTTTGGTCAACTGCTGATCGCGCGCGGCTGAAACCGGGGCTTCAGGTTCTGTGGCGTAACGAGACAATGCAGGAATGGGCGACCGTTACTGACCATGACCCTTTGATTGGCGTCGCCGGTGGCGTTGAGTTCATCTACGCCCGCACGCCATCGGGCGGGGCGCCGTTCCTGAAGTACTGCGATCCGGCATCGTTGCGAGAAGCCGAGCAGGAAGGGAAGGCATTGCGATGACTCAAATGACCTTGGGCGGCGTTCCCGTCAATTCGGAAGCGGAGTTGCAGCGCGTAATGCGCGACCAGGCGCGCGAAGACGTGCAGCGCTTCCGGTCCCAGCCGACTCCGTTCGAGGCGACGCTTCCCATTCGCGGGCTCACGCTGTGGCGGCCGTGGCCGTGGAGCATGCACGGCCGGATTAACATCGTGGGCGACAAGCAGGAGTTCACGCCCGGACCCAAGCGCATCGAAAATCGGCGCTGGCACATTCCGCGCGAGATGCTGGGCAAGTGCTTCGTCGCAATTCAGTCGGGCCAGACCTTTGACAACGGCGCGGTGAAGTTTTTGGAGAAGCGCGGTTGGTACGATCCGGGACCAGCGTACCCAAGCGACTGCATTACCGGCGTCGCCTTCATCGCCAACGAGTACGGTAACTGCGAGCGCGGCTGCAACCGTTGCCGAAGCCCCATCGACTCCCGCGCGCCCCTGAAGGCCGACCCGTTCTACATGGGAGCGGTCGCGCACGAATGGACCGGCCGAGTGCCGCTCATTCGGCCGGTGCCGTGCAAGGGGCGTCAGGGCTACTTCAGACTGCCTCCTGCGGTCGAGCGGCAGGTACGCGAGAGCTACGCGGAGACCATCGCCGCGATTGGTTCCATGCTGGAGCCCGGCCCTCGTCTGAGCGCGACCATGCCATCGGAGCGTGCAGAATGAGCGTCGTTACCATTAAGGCCGCGCAGCTCAAGGTCGGCGACCGCATCGTCGGCGCGGATGGAATTTCTTTCTCGGCGAACCCTCGAATAGTGGAGGAGATTAGTTCGATCTCGTCTGAGACCATCGATCTGATGCTCGACTTTGGGACAGCCACCAACCCATCAGAGTCGGACAAACTCGGTTGGACGCTGAAGCCCTACCGCTACTGGCTTGACTTCGAGGTGAAGGTGGAAAGGGGAGGCTCGCTGTGAGCAGCCATCTTTTCTTCAACGTGCCTATCTCATTGGAAGAGGTCGAAATCGCGACCATTAAAGCGACGCTGGCCTTCACCAATGGCAACCGGCGTGAAGCGGCGAAGCTGATGAGAATCTCGCGCCGCAGCCTTTACAGCCGAATGAAGCGCTACGACATCAATCAACGGTCGGCGGCGCCAGTCGATGCAGGAGAACGAGCAGCATGAGCACTCGAATTGCTTTGTGGGCTCGAATTGCTTTGTGGGGCGGCTACTCGCTCGCGGCCTTCGCGTTCGTCGCGCTCCTTTGGCAGAGCGCGCACGCTGTCCAGACCTGGCAACACTTTCAGGTGGAGGCGGCGCGCGAACAGGGCCACCTTGACGAACGTGCGCGCGGGTTACAGCAGATCGCCGCGGCGCGAAAGGAGTTGCTGGATCATCCCGACAACTTCCTGCGCTTCAGCAACGTGGAGTGGGAGGATCGCGGCGTCGTTAACAGCTATCGCGAACTGACCGCCCTGACGATTACGAACGCCTCTACCTTCAAGTTGCGAATTGGCGACGCGGCGATCTCCTGGGTGGACGAAAAAGGCGGAGTCGCGGGCGCAACCATTTTTCGAGCTGCTGGCGACTTGGCTTCCGGCGCCACGGTCCGCTACTCAAAGGCGGACGAAACGCTGGAGTCACCGACCATCGCTGGAGCGCTTGCGCCTGGGAAGGTGAGCGTGACGACTGTGGAGATTGTAGATCCGCCAGCGTCGGTCGCTCAGGCGCCGCACGTGCCTGCCTATCCGGGCGGTGGGCCGTGAGCGAGACATCTTCCACCGTTCCTATTCGCATCGAAGGTGCGGTGCAGGCACATTGCCCGGTCTGTGAGTTGGAGGCCGAGATTCATCCCTCTACGTTCGCGCCTGGCGTTCCCTTTGATGGCAAGCGCGTAGGCGTGTGTGTTTGCTTCTGCGAGACCCTATTGTTGATTGAGCGTCCCGCATCGGTCCGCCCTTTAACGACCGAGGACAAGGAACGGTTGCCGATTGAAGTGGTCGCGTGGCTGAACAGCGTGCGCCGTCAGATCCGAGAAAGTAAGGCGGTGAAGTCGTGAGTGCGCGTAGATTTACAATGGCCTCGGGCGCCAACGCCGCTGCTGGTTTCCTGTTCGCAGCAGGACTGATTACCCATTCCCCAAAAATCTACATGGCCGGATGGGTGGCGTGGGCTGCAGTTCCCTGCCTGCTTGTTTACTTCTCGTTTCGCAAGGAAGTGAAGTCGTGACGCGCAGCCGAGAGCAGAAGGCCGCCTTCGAGAAGATGGCGCGCGCGTCCGGCTGGCAGCCGACACATCAAATCGAGTTTACCGACGACGCCGGCGGCGTGCTCGTTCAGTTAATGGAGCCGAACAGCGCGGCCGAGTCCAACATCATCCGCTACGCCTACACTGCCGAGGAGTGGTGCGGCCACGGCCTGAATTCCGAACTCTCCACTGAGACGTACACCGAATTTGTATTCCACCCGAAGCACGGCTGGATGCGGCGCGTGGCGATCAAGGATGTGCGCGAGGCTCCACGTGCAGACTGAGGCGCTGGCGCGAAAAAAATACTCGCCTCGGAATTGGTGCGAGCCGTGCGGCAGGATTGTTCGCGGGTTCAAGTGCGGCAAGTGCAGCGCCCGCTTCGTCCGTGGTTTGAAACAGGTCGCCCGTACCTCGACCGAAAACAACCCTTGGCGCTGCTTCGATTGCGGACGCCAGTATTCGGGCCGCTCCGATCTGGGCTGCGCGCGCTGCAACGCCATCTTCATTAGCGCGCTGCGCGAATTCCTGGGACTGGAGCCACTGGAGCATCGGCGCAGCTATTCGACTGAGGCATCGGCATGAGCAACCCCTTCGAGTTTGCCGTTGCGCTGAAGCCGGAACTGTCGCTCGTTCGCGCGCACGTGACCGGGATGGTCATGGGTTGGGAAATTCAGCTCGCCTGGCGCGATACCCAGCCTCCCCACTCGCGCGCGCTGATTCTTTTCCATCGCTCCACCTCGCTGGCGGTCGTACTGGACGAGATGGCTGAAATGATTCTCGACTCCGGATCGCGTCCGGTGCCTGCCATGGGCGACCTGGCCGAACTGACGCTCGACACGGGCACCATGTCCGAGGTCGCCGAAGCGCTGTCCGCCATTCAATCCGAGCCGCTTCGGAACTGTCTGCTGGATCGCATCGACGCGATGGGGCTTGGAAAGCAGCAGCCACACGTCAACGAACGAACGCGCCTAATGTTTGAGGCGATGGGGAAGAAAAAGCCATGAAGCGACAGCGAAACAACTTAGTTATCTCGATGGGAGGCGGGCAGCGCATCGCAGAGGCAAGGTCTCTGGCTGCGAGGCTTCGACAGAAGGCGAAGGATTCTGGGCATCCGAGTTTCTCCGCCTGGGCGCGCGCTGTGCCGCTCAAGGCCGCCGAGGAAGAGTTGGCGCAGCAAGAAAAGGTTGGCGGCCAATGATCGACCCGCAGCCCGAACAACTCGCCGAAGTCCTTGTGCCTGCTGGAGTGGAGTTTGGATTCTCGGTCAGGCCGCCAAGGACTGCCTTTGTTACGCGCTTCGTCTCCCTCGCTTCTGAAGGCGCGTTTCGAGTCGTCGGTTTCTTTGTCGGCGCCCACTCCTACATATTGACCGACAAGGAAAATACGACTGGAGGAATTACGCTCGAAGAGTTCCTCGTCAGATTGATGGCCCATGACTCGATACATGTCGCCAATGGATTGAGCATCTCGCTTCAGGTCAGGAATGTGGCGACCGCGCCTCGCACCTTCGCAGGCCGCTGGGTCTGGAACCTTCGATGAGCGCCGACCTTTGCTACATCTGCGATCGTCCGCGCGCGGAGCCTTCGCGAACCTGTCTGGCGAAGCACGGCGACGAATTGAAGCAGGTTGGACCTCCAGCCGTGGAGCCCGCACCACTGAGCAGCGGCGTCGTCTTGCGCGTGGAGTTGCCTCAAGGCGTCTACTTTCGAGCGAAGGATCGCGCCGCAGCGAACAAGGAAAGCATGGACGACATCGTTCGGCGCGCGCTTCTCTACGAAGTCGGCGATCCGGACGCGAACGGGCGAGCGTCGGTCATCTTCAGATCCGTAGGCAACTTATTGCTGGGTACACACAGCTGTCCCTCTTACGCCATGTTGCAGGCTTCGGTCCCTTTCTATTTCAAGCCGCTCCAGTTCGTGTGCGACGAAGAGGGGGTTGACCTTCAGGGATTGTTCGTCGGCAATAAACTGCAACTGCCATGGTACTCCAGCCCAGGCAAGCCGCTTCCCAGTGAGCACTTCGCTAGTTACGCCATCGGCTCCAAGGTGCAGACCTACGCTTACGACACCGCTGGACCGGGGATTCCGCTTTACCTGAACGTATTGAACAAGGGCATCCAGCGGCCTTTCATGGCGACGCTTCTGGGCAAGCGCTGTCCCGAGGATGGAGGCGCGTCGAAATGATCCTTTGCGCCAGCTACGCAATCCTCGCCGGCGCGATGGCTGGCGGAAGCGCGCTGCTCTATCGAAGCTCGAAGCGCCTTGCCGCTGTAGCGCGGAAAAATCTCGAATCAGATCTGGACTGGCCCAAGGCGGAGCCGATGTATCGAAGGGCTATTGCGACACTTCTCTTGTCCGGCCTTTCCCTGGTTGGCTCCGCGTGGATCTTCTCAATGGCGTGGAGAATTGGCCGATGAACCGCCGCGCCTTCCTCGCTTCGTCGCTTTCCGCAACGGTCGGAGCCGCCATGCCGCGCGTGCGGATCGAGTTGGTGACCTGCCCCAACTGCGGAAAGGAAGTGAAGGCGGTCGGGAGCAACGGGAAATATGCGTTTCTGCGCGTGAGACAGCATCGGCGCTTGGACACCAACAAGCGCTGCATCGCGTCTGGCGAGCAGTGGGCAGCCGAAGCGCTGCGCGCGCGAAGGGCGGTCCCGATTCCATGACCCGCGCCCTTTACGTTCGGACGTCGACTGGCAAGCAGGATGGGTTGGCGCAGCTCCACGCGCTGCGCGAGGCGGCGAAGGCTCGCGGCTGGGAGGTTTTCAACCGACTCGCGCCAGTGCCGGATCGGGCCGGATGGGAAGAGTTTGTGGACCTGGGCGAGTCGGGAGCCCAGCACTCGCGGCCTGCGATTGACGACCTGTGCCGCCAGGCGAAGGCCGGCAAGGTGAACGAGTTGCTGGTGACGGAGCTTTCGCGCGTGGGCCGCGACGCCGCGCACGTGATCGCGCTGATGGATCTGTTGGTGCTGAAGTGCAAGCTGCGCGTGTTCACCTCGAAGGGCGAGGAGATTGACCCCTCCACTCGCGCCGGCCGCCTGCACATGATGATTCGCGCGGTGTTCGATGAAGACGAGCGCACCGGCACTCGCGAGCGCATCAATCGAGGCATCGTGCGGGCGAAGGTTGAAGGCACTCGCAGCGGCAAACCTTTCGGCCGGCCGCGTCGCGACATTCCGCCCGACAAGGTAGCGAAGGCGATTGAGAAGCTGAAGGCCGGGCTCGCCGAACGCGAGGTCGCCCAACATCTGCACGTGCCGCGGGCAACGCTCATGCGCGCCGTGCGAAAGGCAGGAGGCTGAAATGAGGGCTGACATTTCCGATGAATCGCTAGCCCATCTCAAGGAAGCGGGCGAGATCGCGGCGAAGGAACTCTTGCAGGCCATGAAGGAGCGGCAATGGGATATGGCTCTGAAACTTGCAGACTTGTGGCGTCAGACAGGTGCAAAGGCGTTGATCATCAGCAACTGGAACAACAGACCCCCGCTTGACTGAGGACGACAAATGACCGCCATCGACCAATTTGAGGCGCAGCACGCGAAGTTCAAGGCGGAGTTGGATCAACTCGCGAAGCAACGAGGTATCGCGCCGCAGACTGCCGAACAAGAGAAGAAGCAGCGCCGGCATCTTTTCTTCTCGTTCTCGATTCCGCCCTACTTGAACATCGATGGCGGCGCATGGGCGTTCAAGATGCCGAGGGATTGCAGGTTCTATCGCTGCATGTTCACGCACGCTGGCTGGATCATCCGGCGGCTCGATGTGGACGGAGGGAGCGCATTTCGTGGCCCGATGCTCGCGCCGCAGATTCCGACCGACGTGGCGACGCCGAACGCCTTTGACGTGGAGTGGCCGCCAGTGACCTTCGCGGCCGGCAGCGAAATCCTCCTGGTCATCACGCGCGGCGATGCGCCACGGCTGATTCGTCCGACCGGATGGCGCTTCTGGCTGAAGCGGCGCTGGCATCTGTGGCGTGAAGGCGTTGATCTGCTTGCACCTCACGAAATCGCTGGCGCGCTGGTCGTTGAGGCGTTCGATGAGTAAGGCGAAGTCAACTCGCGTTCGGCGTCGCCCGATCCTGAAAGTGCTGAAGGTGGACGACGTGTTGTGGGGCGCGATGCACAATGCCGCGAAGGCGCTGGCGGAAGCTGCGACCGAGCACGCTCCGACAACGTTCGAGTTCACGGACATGGCGGTTCACTGCCTAACGAACGCAACTCATTCTCGACTGCCCGATCATCTTCGCACTGAAATCGACTGGATGACCGTTCGGGACAAACTGATGGGTCTTTGCTACCTGCTTCACTGGGCTGGCAGCCGCAATGGAGATTCGGACGACTTGAAGTCACAGGCGAAGGAAGCGCTGGGACGCCTGTACGACGTGCTCGATCTGCTCTCCACGTTCCCAGTCACGAAGCCGGCGAAGAAGAAGCGAGGCCGCCATGTTCCTTGAAGAGAAGTTGCCGGTCGCGGCGCAGTCGACTCGGCCGCCCGGCAAGTGGACACAGATCACACACCTCAGCGAGAACGACCCGGATGGCTGCTATATCGAATGGCGAAGCGAAGACCTGCCTCCCGGTTGTGACGATGAAATTGGGCGTTTGCACGATGGGCGGATAGTTGGAGTAGGTACTGATGGTGACCTGCTGTGGGATTGCGTTGATAGAGTCTCCATCGCCGAAGTAGTCGCCGTGATCGAGCGCTACGGTTGGCGCGTCACCGCCGAATGGACCGACGCTCGAGGCCACACATCCGCATGGAGCCGCGATGCGTGAGCAACGATGGTTCGATGCTGTTCCGCTGTTGGTCCGCGCGCTGATTCCAAACCTGCTTACTCTCGCCGGGTTGCTCTTTGCCGTTGCTGGCGTAGTCGTTGGCATTCGCGATGGATGGCCGTTCTTGCTCGTTTCGTCCTCGTTAGACATGGCCGATGGCTGGAGCGCTCGAACTCTCGACGCAGTGACGGAGTTTGGAGCGCAATTCGACTGGCACGCCGATGTGGCTATTGCCCACATGTTGTTGTGGCGATGCCTGCCCATGGAAACTGCCGCTCTCATGTCCGGAGGGTTGTCTATGGTTCAGGCCGGAGGACGCGGAATTAATCAAAAGTGGTCCGGTAGGTCGGCCGTGTTTGTCTTCCTGCTGCTAGCTGAGCACCTCCATGCGTGAAGCCCTCGCCGCCCGCGCCGGGACGCGCGCCACGTACACCGCCACCTTCGTTCGATTCGGATTGAAGCCGAGTCCGCGTGGACAACCGAAGACGACCCTGCTCTTCATCAACGTGGTCGACGCACAGGGCGCGTCAGTCACGGACCACTTGTGGTTCAAGCTGTCGGCCGCCTTCGCCCGGCTCGGGTTGCGCGAGAACGATGTGGTCAACTTCAAGGCGCGCTCGATGAGTTACGAGAAGGGCTACCAGGGCGACCGCAACGAAACGGACTTCTCTGGAATGGAGACCGATTACAAACTCGGCTTTCCGACCGATGTGCGGATTGTCCATCGCGGCGGAGTGATCCCCGCTGATTCAGACCACCGCTGCCACGCGGAAGGCTGCACAGTCCCGACACCGCCGCGCATGCTCATGTGCTCGGTACATTGGGCGATAGTGCCCAAGGCGATGCAGGGGGCTGTGTGGGACCACTATCGGCCAGGGCAGGAGGTGGACAAGCGCCCCTCGCAGGAATGGCACGAAGCCGCCGACGCCGCGATTGCGTTCGTGGCCGCCAAGGAAGGGCAACGCTTCACGCAGGCGCATAGGAGCCTGCGTCGCCGGATGGAGTCCGCACAAGCGGACCTGTTTGGCGGAAAGCCGCCCCAGACTCACATCGAGGTCAAGGCTGACCACATCGCCGACCTGATCGGTTCAGTGCTAGGCGAGGCCGACCCCTTGGCTCAAAACGTCCATTCCGGCGAAGGTGGCTGAAAGCGCCCTAAACGGGCGAATTGGGGTTCGGGAGCGGTTGGACCGCAAGTTGAAGGTTTTGGGCCAAGAGATTCTGGGGAGCAAGACATGAGCGCCATCGATCCCGGTCCGAACGAGCTCGTGTCGCGTAAGGAGCAACTCGCGGCGCTGATCGAGCGCGAGCGCGCCAGGCTGAAGACCTTCGAGGAACTCGCCGAAGAGTCGCGCTTGAAGTTGAAGGCGTGGGAGATGGAGCTTCGGACGGAGCCTCTGCACATGTTCACGGTCCGTCCTCGCCTTCGATGGGACCGCGACCACTTTTGGTTTGAGAACGAGCCCAGTAGCCAAGAGTGGTGGGTAGCCGACCCTGACCTTGCGGACATCTCCTGATGTTAAATCCATTCCGGTCGCTCCGCGACGCTTGGGAAGAGGCAACTCGCGGCACGTCGATCCCGACGCCTGACTTCTCCAACGCCGAGGCGAGCGTTGACCGCATGTTCGAGTCCGTGCGCGACCTTCAGCGTAAGAACGGAGTCACGCCCGTTGACGACATGGCGGTGCAGCGCGCGATCAGTGGGGCTGCGTCACGGTTTGGAATTCGCCGAACCTCGCTCTACAAATTGTTCGACCTGCGCCGGACGGAACTGGACCTGCGCTTCTGGGCTCCACACCTGACTGACGAACAGATTTACTCCGCAGTCCTGGCATTTCGCGACGCCCTCGAAGACGCGACGCCAGCCGGAACCGTGATCACGGTCAGCCACACCAACCAACCCAACCCAGCAACCCAAGGAGCGAGCCATGGCGAAGTTAAGTGAGCGGGAACTTGAACTTCAGGAGCGCGCGACTGCTGCGATGGAATCGATTGTCGAAGGTATTCAGCAGCCAGAGCGAGCGAGCGATCGCGGCGTCCCGGTTACTGTCACCGGACTTACCTACGTACATGAACTGCCCAAAGTGAGGCTCGCGCAGTGGACCAATGGCGCGCGCGGCTTTTCGCCATCTCCAGCGTCAGCGCCCTCTCTTCCGGCCGGCTCGTACACGGTCGCGCAGACTCAAGAAAGTGTCGTCTTCATTCCGCAGGCCATCTCCGCCGATGAATTGGTGGTCGTGGCGAACAGCACGCACGGCAAGGTCATCGCCGCGGTGCGCGACTTCTGGAAGCTGCGCGAGAAGTTTCTCTCGCACGGCATGATGCACAAGCGCGGCATCCTGCTCTACGGTCCGCCCGGCTGCGGGAAGACCAGCACCTCGCGCATCCTGGCGCAGCAACTCGTGAAGGAGGATGGCGGCGTGGTGGTATGGGGCGGCGAATTGTCCTCGCTGGTCGTGGCGCTGAAAGCGTTTCGCGAGGTGGAGCCGGACCGGCCGCTGGTCGTGGTGCGCGAGGACGTGGAGACCGACATTCACAGCTACGGCCAACTGCTGCTCGCGTTGCTGGATGGCGAATGGTCGGTGGATCGCTGCGTGTTCATCGGCACCACCAACAGCCCCGAGCAACTGCCGCCGACGCTGCTGAACAGGCCGAGCCGATTCGACATGCGCTTCGAGATTGAGTTACCAACCGAGGCGCAGCGGCTCGCATACCTGGAGAGCCGCGATCCCGACGATGACCTCTTTCGGGTGCAACTCGCGTCCTGGGCGAAGAAGAGCGAGGGATTCTCCTTTGCACACCTTCGAGAACTGTTCGTGTCGGTCGTTTGCTTCGGCCATGGCGTCGACGACTCCATTAAGCGCTTGCAGGGCTTGCGCGAGGTGCCTGATAGCGAGAACTTTGGACACCTTCGACGGCGCGGCCGAGCTGGCTTCGGCGCTCCGCTTCCCATGCCTATGAATCCCAGCTACGTCGATCCCGACTTCCGGCCACTGTGAGGATGCGATGGCGAAGCGACCTCCGAAGAAGAAGGCCGATCCGATCGATCTTCTGGAAAACGTCGACCAATTGGCTCGGCCAGCGATTCAGGGCGCGGCGGCTGTAATGGGCGAGTTTTTCGGTCTACTGCCCAAGGGCACCGCAGCGATCGCCATGCAACGAGCTGCGGTCGATCACATCCGAACACGGATGCTGGTCGATGCGGGATTGCGCGACGCAGGCATGTCGGTGCCCGACTCCAAGGTCGGCGACCTGATCGCGAAAACACAGAAGAAGCCGCCGGTCGGGTTGCTGCCATCTCACGAACCGGAACCACAGACCGCCGCCGGCCGCGCGAAGTTAATCGTGAACCACTTCCCGAGTTGCTCGGGCATCTCGAACGACCGAACGCTCTGCGGCAAGCAAGAAGGTCTATCGGCCGAGCCGGAACTGATTCTTCATCGCAGCTACGACATCGCCAACCCCATGCGAGTGACCTGCGTTGACTGTCTTCGCTCCATGTCCGCGCAGTGCCTCGACCGCGCGGTCTCGCTGGGACGCAGATTCACGCCCGAGCAGTTGGAAGCGGCGATAAGGTTGCTTGGAGACCCCAAGTGATCGCGCTGAACCTCGCTGGCTACATTCGCTGGCCGATGCGCCACAAGGCCGCCGACTGGACCGGAGGAAGATCATCGGGACTGTTTCGCGTCGATAAGGTCGGAATCTGCGCGACCGAAAAGCAGATCGGACGGTTCCGAATCTACTGCGACCTTGAAGGCGTTGGCGTCCTGAACGCAAAGGAAGTCACGCATCCGCTGCGTCGAGTAACCTGCGTGAAGTGTCGGCGACTCGATTACATTCCGCGCCAGCTCGAAGAGAAGCCGCGCGTATTTCAGGCGCTACGGCGGATGGCGAAGGCTGCGTAAATGGGTAAACCGCTCCATCCTCCGCACAACTGCCCTTGCGGCTGCGGCGAGCAAATTTCGTGGCGCTTCCTTATGTGCCCGCGTGCCTGGCGCGAGGATGTGCCGCGCGAGTTGCGGCGCGCGCATAGCGCGAACGGGCGCGCGTCGAAGGCCGACCGCGGCGACCGGACGAAGTATCTCGCGGTGCGTGAGACCGCGTTTCAGTGCATCGCCCAAGCGCAGGTAATGAAGCGGCATCGACTCGCTGGCGCGAAGGCCGAGTTAGCGCTGAAGATTCCCGGCGCGCCGCCGGAAGTGTTGTCGCTGATCGCTCGCGAGATGGCCGAAGACGCCGAAGCAGCAGCGAACGGATAAAAAGTCTGATGGGCGTCCTCACAACAGCGCCAGTGTCTTTCGTAGTCAGTCCCCATTCTTCTGCGGCCCACCAACTGACCGGCAGCATGCTCTTGAACGGCATCCAAGTTGCTCTAAATCTTAGAGCGGAATCCCCAGTGGATCTCGATTTTGGAATCATGTCCAGCGAGCAGTACGCGCAAATGCCTTTCGCTACGGCCCTCAAGCACTGGCGTGGACCCTCCGTCCAAACCTTCGAGACGTTTACAGGATTCGGGTCATGGGTCTTATTGATTAGCAATCCCACGCCATACCCGGTGGCTGTTCGCGGAACCATCGGAATCGGAACCGCTTAGCCATCGCCCCTCGGCGCGAAGAGCACGCGCACCAACGCGAGCGCCCGCGCCTGGTCGACCTTGTTCTTGCCGTGCAGCAGGGCTGATCGCTCGCGAGATGGCGGAAGACGCCGAAGCAGCAGCGAACGAAGCGGCCTAGTCCGCCAACGGTCGTACCGCACGCAACCCGCTTCCGGCCGGCCGGTCGGTCTCCAGCACTTCCTTCTTCATCGTCGGAATCGGATGATCTGGACAGACCACGTAATCGTTTCGGAGTTGCGCGCCATGGGGATCCTGCTCAACCCAACTGAGGCTTCGCCATCCGGGCATGCTCGACAGCAGAGTCCCATCGCCTGACCCCACGTCGATGGACCGCTCACAGCCCTCCACGTCGCAGCGAACGATGATCATTCACGCCGCCGCCGACACGCTGAGTCCAAGAATTTCGGCGGAGCCTTCACCCATGGAGGCGATCCATGGCAGCAGATCCGGTTGCCGACGCAGCCGCGCGCGCGCTTTCGTCAGCCGATGAGCAGCTCGACTCGCTCCCTCTTTCTTGCGTCCATTCGCCTGGTCGATGAGCAGCACGATGGCTGTGCCCAGCATCCACGTCTCGCGCGTCACGTTCGGCGGAGGCGTTAGTTTCACGTCCATCTTCAGCAGCACGCCCACAATTTCGTCCACGCTCATGGTCGCGATGTTCCGGGTAGAGAACGCGGACTGCACCGCCGTGAAGAAGGACGCGATCGACGGATCGAGTTGCTCTTCGAGCGCCCAGATGTCCGTCTTCATCCGCCATCTCCATGGGGCACGCAATAACCAGCGCTCGCGTTGCAAACCATAAAAGGCGGGCAATCGGGAGAGTAGATCGAGCAAGCCTGTCCGCTATCGACTTCGCCAGCATCAGCTAGAGCGCCAGCGTCCAACTCTCCTGCATCCGTCCCTGCGTCTACCGATGGGATCCCGTACTCGCCGCCACGTGGCCCGCCGCATCCACTGGACAGCGAGTAGGCGCACACCCAAAGGACCGCAAGCGTGAGTGGAATCATCTTCCCCATGGCGTCTCCTATAGCACTTGGGCCGCAATCGTCACCGGCTTAGGTGGCGGTTGCGAGACAGCGTAGAAAAATCCAGCGAGCAGATGCACGTCGTCCAGCGCCGGTCCGATTTGTCCTTTTGAGAGAGCCGCAACGATCATCGTCGCCAGCGCAGCCGCCTCCATGGCCTGCTCGGTTGTCAGTGATTGATGCCTCGTCGAGAGTCGCTGGATCGACTCCGCCACGTCCGCGATGTCGAGAATGAGTCCGCAGAGCATGTCGCAAATGTCTTCTACGGTCGCCGCGAACCGCATCTTGTCGACGCGTGGATTCTGCGCCTGCGCAATCTCCGCCGCGAGGATGCCAACCGCGATCTTGCTCGCCTGTAGCAGCCCACACACGCCCGATGGCGTTGGACCGCCCAGCAGAATGCTTTCTGATGCAATGGAGAGGCGCAGCGCAAAGAAGGGATCGGCACGTGCGATCTCGGCGTTCACGTCCAGCCATTTCTGATGCGATTCGTCCGGCGTGTAGGCGCGGCCCGTGACTGGATTCTTCGCGCCATCGAAGAACAGCGCCTCCATTAGCGGTCCGAACGGCGCTTGCAGGAAAATGGACTGCGAGATGCCTCCTGCGAGGTCGGCTGCCGCTCGATCCGGATGGCCCGCCGCCGTGTCACGGCCGGCCTTCGCCGACGCCTGCACCATCTCGACCGCGATGTCGATGGACGCTTCCGCCTCGGCCGGACCTGAGAACGCAAATAGGACGCGCAGGATGGTTCCGGCGCCTGCTCCCGCCTTCTTTCCAAACGCCTTGGCGATAAGACCCACGACCGCATTGATGGCCGTCGTCTCGCCCTGGTTAATGGTGTGGTCGACCGTGTGTTGAATGTTGGTCAGCAGGTCGCCGACCTGATGGGGCGGTTCCGTCAACTCGAAGAACTTCTGCCACGCTTCCTTGCTCATTAATCACCGCCTTTAGGGTAGCATGCTGCCCATGGCGAAGCTCACCTTCACGATGCAGGTCCACGTCGAGGATGACGATGGCTCCCGTGCCGATGTGACGTATCAGTCGCATCCTGATTCACTGATCGAGGTCGAATCGACTGCTCCTGGCAAGCTGGCCCGCATGCTGGCCGGCTCGCGCGAGGCGCTGTTCGGCGTGATCATGGTGGGCCAGAAGGTCGCGATTCCTATGGTGCCCAGCGGCGACGTGCAGGCCAAGGCTGACCTGGAACCGCAGCGCCTTGTCGAGACGAGCGTAGTGCCGCCTCCGAAAGGAGCCTGGGCGCGCGACCCCATGAGGTTGGGCTTCTACTCGTTTGCGTGTCCGAACTGCGGTTCTGTGCGTGGACTCGACTCTGGAAAGGCGAACTTCGTCCGTAACGAGGACGGCTCGCGCACCATCGCGGAGATGTTCAAGTGTCCGCAGTGCCGGACGAGTTGCCAACTCACGCTGGCGGCAGCGCCGGCGGACGATCAGTAGGGGCGAGTTGCCTCGAAAGCACCAACGCGAGCGCCGCTACATCGTTCAGTATTCGCACTGCCTCTCGCCTGTGCTGCGAGTTCCGACCGGCAAGCGCTGAACGAGCCATCGCAATCCCACGGGCGCTCCACCGCGCGAGAATCGCGAAGTCGATGGGCGTCACCTCGCGCTTCGCCGCTTCGGCGATGTACTGATCACGGTAACTGGGAGAGGCAAACTTGATGGCCGGCGTCACGGTCCACCGCCACCCATGCCCTTAGATGGTGCGTCCACGGGCGGCTTCTTTGGCATTTTCGTTCTCCGCGACCGCAAGCGACATTTCCTTGAACTGCGTGCCTTCTTCAATCACGCCTTCGATGGCGTCCGGCGTCAGCAGCAGCCATTCCCCTTCGACTCCGAGCTGCGCGGCCACGTTGTCGCCGTAGGTCTGCCGATGGAGGATTACGCGGTCGCCCACGTTCACGGGCGGCGCTAGCAACACGCCCTTTTTCGAGATTCGCCCGCGGCCCACCGCTCGAACGATGCCCTCGAAGCCAGCGCGGTCCTTAATGTTAGCGGTCGTGAGTCCATGTGTGCGCTGCGCATGGTCGGGCAGAATGATGCTGCCCACCTTCCTGGCGGGCTCCACGCGCTCAATGAGCACGCGATCCTGCATCGGCCGGTCGATTCGTAGCTCCATTGGATTACTCCCGCGTGGCGTCGAAGAGCAGCGAGCCAGTCAGCTTGCGCGGCCGGTCGCCCACGTTCTTCACGTTCAGGGTGAAGTAGCTGATCGGCCCGACTGCCTGCATGTCCAACCGCAGCGGCTTCGCTCCCGGCATGAACAACTCCGAAGGAAGGCCGTGCTCCCTTGCGATGTGGACGCCCACCATCATGTTGCCGGTGAATGCTCCCATGATCTGAAAGGCGGGCTCGTTCAGCAGGAAGCCGTGCGGCGCGATCAGCGCCTCCGGCCGAATCTGCACGGTCGCCTCTTGGCCCGGCTGAATTTCAATCGACTCGAAGTCGACCGAGTTCATTCCGTCCGGCAGCAGCGGATCGCGCTCCATCTTGGGCAGCATGTCGACCATGCGCTCATAGATAAGCACCGCATCGAACTTGGCCGACGCGGATCCCGTTCGCGTGACGTCGACGTATAGCTTGCCGCCCAACTGCGGAGTCGGAAGATCGGTCACATTCTGCACGTCTAGAATCGGCTTCCAACCATGCTTCCAGTTGCTCAGCTCGAAGTCGGGCGTCAGCCTGATCATCTCGCGGAACTTCACGAACATCTGGAAGCCGTTGATGGTGAGCGTCTCCTTCTCGCCCTTCGCGAGCACTTTCGATTGCAGACGCATGCCCCATGCGGCGCGCCGGCTGGAATCGTTCGGCTGATCGAGTGCGGAGGCGGCAGCAACAGCGCGTGGAGAGTGCGGAGGGAAGGTGCGGGCCGGAACCTCGCCCTCCATGACCTGTTCGCCCTCGATGACTCCGTTGATGAGCAGTTCGAAGGGCGTTCCGTTCACGATGCGAAGGCGCACTTCCTTGCCCGCCTCGATGATGTCGAACTCCATGCCTGCACCGAACGTGTCAAAATAGAAAAACTCGATGGGCATCCCGACGGCGCCGCCCGGAACATAACGGCCCTGCATCTTCCCGCCGAATGCAATCTCCTTCACCACGACCATGTGTCCCGGCGTGTAGTGCGGGTTCTGCTTCAGCGCGATCTCTCGAAAGGCGTCCAACTCGTCGGCGCTCTTGATGATGCCGTTCTCTCCGAGCAAGCCTTCCTTCTCCAGCGTCAGGCGTAGCGCCTTCTTCAACGCGAAGTCCACATGTGACTGCATCTTCGCTGGCGATCCAGCCGAAATCAGGTTCATCCGTTCCAGCAGCACCGATCCGAAGGTGGCTATGTGCTCGAATTCGTGAACAAGCTCGATGGCGCGCGCATGGTATCCTTGAAAAATCTTCGCGATGACGAGGCGCGTAGGCTTCATCGTCACGCCCGCGGGCGCACTCACAATGTCGCCGGTCTCGCCCGGCTTAATGACGCCGATCAAAGGCAGCATGGTCATTCGCTTCTCAACAGGTTCGGTCATGGTCGCACCCATCCAGTCGGCTCCGGTCGTGGAGCAAGAGCGGCGCCCATCGCGCCCATCGGCAGCAACTCCGCCAGGTCGAAGTTCAAGCCCGAGCCCACGAAGAGCGCGAGGTTGCCTGGTACGAATCGGCCGGTGAACAGTCCGCTCAGGTCGCCCGGTCGTAGGTTCAGGAAGTCGTAGCCGATGAGCACGCGCACCAAGCCGTTGTAGACGCCGACTCCGGCCAAAGGCGTGAAGGTAAACGCTGGCGCGGAGGATGTGGCGGACTGACCGACTCCGAGTTGCGCGGCGGCCATGAGCGAAACCCAACGCACCGAGCAGTCGCCGTTGGGAACGAAGTTGAGGTTGACCGAATAGCCGGGCGCGAGGCTCACCTTCTGCACCTGGGCGGCCGGAAGCAGGAAGTCCACGCGATCGAAGGTGCCCGAGAGACCGTGCGAGACCGTGTAGGTCGGGCACTCAGCGCGTGCGGCGAACGGAAGCAGGAGCGCAGCAACGAGAGCAACAACCGCAGCGACAAGGCCGACCATCTCGCGAAGTCCGAGAAGCATCTACGCCTCCACCGTCAACCACGTCACAGTGCAGTAGATCACGTGATGCACCTCGCCATCCGAGTGAACGGCAACGAGGATGTGTCCCGTCCCGTCTTCGTCGGCGATGGTTACTCCGTTGCCGTGAACGCCGGTGCTCTGGACGATCCAACTGACCTTCGTGTTTGCTTTCATTGCGGTCTCCTGGTTACTACGCCGGCGTGCGATTGATGCCCTTCTCGCGAAGCATCTTCTCGTACTTGTCGGAGTCCATGTTCACGAAGTCGGGGCAGGGCGGCATTTCGTGCTTGTTCATCAGGTTGCCCATGTTGAACCGGAAGTCGATGATGACCTCCTTGCTGCACGGGCAAATGTAGCGTGCGGAAGCGGTCGTCTTGTCGTCGATTCGGATCTGCGCCATGTGAATTGCCCCTGTGCGCCAGCGTTCGGCGGTGGGGCGACCCTAGCATAATCCGCTGGACAGGAAGCCTATTCATCGCGTAGGGTCGGGCCATGTTCATAAAACGGACATCGCGGACCGCCACCCTTTAACCGCCCCGTGTCTGCTCGGGGCCGAGGCCCCGATGTTCCACCACACCGCCTGTCACCGCCGAAAGCGCGTCGCCATCGTGCTCCACGATGGAACGCGATTCGTTGATCGCTTCCTCGACCGAACGAAGGGGCGCATCCTGTTCGAGGTTCGTGGATTCGTTCCGCTGCGCGCAATCCGCTCATTCGGAATCAACGACGAAGCGAAGCGGTATTCGCATCATCATCCTGTTGCGCCGGGGTAGCTCAGATGGAAGAGCGCTCGCCTTGTAAGCGAGAAGACGCAGGTTCGAATCCTGCCTCCGGCTTTGCGCTTGTAGCTCAATCGGAAGAGCAATGGCCTTTTAAGCCGGTGGTTCCGGGTTCGAGTCCCGGCGAGCGCACCACTCATGTTACGGTTTCCACGGGGCTAGGCCGGCCAGCCGAAAGCGCGTCCCTTCGCGCGTTGCCCCGAACTTAATGAAGGAGCGCGCGAAGGGACGCGCTTTCGGCTGGCCGGCCTAGCCCCGTGGAAACCGTAACATGAG
>Ga0207052_10173_pt1 | contig 21185 bp, 18 predicted proteins | sample Alteio_BWMinCont_62_FD_153294 | JGI IMG/M metagenome (GOLD analysis project Ga0207052, IMG submission 153294) | Enriched cells from forest soil in Barre Woods Harvard Forest LTER site, Petersham, Massachusetts, United States -... | ecosystem: Environmental > Terrestrial > Soil > Temperate forest >...
GCCCATTACAACGTGGCCCTTGCCTACGAGAAAATCAAACAACCGCGCAAGGCCCTACAGCATTGGCGCGCCTATGTGAAGCTGGATACGACAGGCCCCTGGGCCGTCCACGCCCGTAATCAGATCAAGCGCATCCTCCAGTCTGACCCTCTGAAACTGGTGCGTTCCCCCGACTGAATTTCCATTGTTCTGGCTGCTTTTCACGGAACTCGATAAAGATGGGCTGCGTATCCTTAACCATGAAGTCCTTGCTGTGTTCAAAATCGATAGCTCTGCTGTGCTGCATCCTGGCCACAACGTTCCTGCTCACTGAAAAGGCATTCGCAGAAGAACACGACTCGATGAACTGTCCGGGGACGTTATCCGCGACCCATGCCGCTCTGGGCAAGGACGACCAGAACAGCACCAGCCATCTGTTCATTAGCCGTCAAGTCGCCGCAACGGCTGAGTTCGAACTGGATATTTGTGCGGCCGACGTCACCCTCACCAGAAGTGCGGACAACACATTCCGGGTCACGGTGGAACTGCAGAATCCCTCGCAACAACACACCGCCGCGGATTACCTGAGGAAACTCGACATTACTTCGGACCGCGTTAGGCTTCAGTTGCATCTGATGCGACCGCTCCGCGCCAAGGTGACGATTGAGGTCCCCACCGCGACACCAGAACTAACCGCAAACCTGGGGCGTGGCGAGCTGACATTGGCCGCAGACCAGATTGCCGGCAAGCACGTGACCATCAACGTGGGTTACGGCCGGGTGGATTTTCAAGGTAATCCCGATGCATACGAAACTCTGCAAGTGAACGTGGGGCTTGGCAGTATGCACGACAATCGCAGGGACGGAGAAACCCATCATTTCATCGTTGCCCGGTCGTTCGCAGGTACGGGCAGAGGATCGATCACGGTTAATGTGGGCGCGGGCCGCGTGGATTTGAATCCTGGGCAAAGCCAGCCAATCTAGCGGCTACTGCCTGCCAATCTTTCCGCGGATCACCACGATAGATGCCGGCGGCAAGTCGTATGAAGTGTCCCTACCCGCATCTTGTTTGGCATGCAACACCGGGCCGTCAGGATCTGCCCGGCCGGGCAGATACGCCACGATGGGCCATGCACTGGGCTGCTCCGCGTGCGCAGAGAAGCGCGTCGTGGCGGCGTGCCACTGATACTGGTTCCTGCCAAATTCTGCGGTTTCAACCGGACCGGTGAACCCACTGGTACCGTGCCCCGATTGATCTTCAAAAACAACCTTTACTTTGTGAGCATTGTGTTGATCGCGATTGACAATCATAAGAGACCAATTACCGTCTGGTCGCTTTAAGGCATAGGCGGTGACCAGGGCGTGGCCGGCGCCATCGTCCACGTCGCTCTTCGCGGCAAACATTTCGTGCACACCCGTTCCCGGCTGCACCCATTCCAGGTTGATCATCTGCGACGCAAAGAACTGCGAGAGTGGCTGCTCGATCTGATATCCGGGTCCGACCGTAAACATGCCGAACGTCCCCGGGGAATCATTGCACCCATGCTCCATCAATAACGGCAAGTAATGAAAATGATAGACGGCCGCGCCTCCCGCGTTGAGGAACGAACCAATGTAATCCGCCAGCCACAGACCTGCGAATAGATCCATGGAAGTTTCGCTGGCCGCAGAGGAAAAGTTTGATTCGGTAATGAAAACCGGAATATTCGCTGGCAGACCGTCTGCGCGCCAGACTTGCATGATGTGGCTGACAAGGTCAGGCTCGTCGTACAAACTACCCCACGGGATGCGGCAAGGATCATAGGGATAATGCTCGAACGAAAAAAATGCGAGATCGTTTATGCGATCATGAGCTTTGAGGTAGTCCAGAAAACGCCTCAGCCAGGAAACTCTGCCGTTTGCATCGGGCCAGACTTCGATGTCTTTGTTCTCTCCGGTGAACGACGGCCCACCCAGTTTCAGCGTGGGATCAACTCGGTGCAACGCCGTCGCAAATTGCAGATAGAGCGCTCCGTAGTCCTCCGGTAGGTCGAATTGTCCGTCCGGTTCCTCGCCCATTTCCACATAAGAAATAGGATAGTTGCGGGCCTTCAGGTAGGCAATCTCAGCGGCTGCGTTGTCTGGTGTGTCATAGAGCATGGCAATCGGCACCACGGCAGGCAGGCCGCGCGTAACACCGCTGGTAAAGAAGAGATCGAAGCCCACCTGCGCCTGAGTCGTTGAGCCCTCGTCGGAAGGCTCGTGCCAGGGATCGACCGAGGAGCAATAAGTGGTGGTCTGTTCCTGGTCCGCGGTGTGCCGGACGATGTCGTGGAACGCGCCATCTGCGGTCGTGGTTCCAACGTAGAGTTCATTGATGGCGTAGCCGACGCAGTTTCTGGGATCGGACGGCCCATGAGAATCGCAAGTGTTTGATGACTCAGTCATCCAAATGCGAAGGTAGCGAACCGGCACAGGCATGGGGCTCAGTCGAATCGTCTCAGATCCGCCGCCGAGGCTAACGTCACCTCGAGCAAAGGCCTGCCACACTCCGCGAGTTGGCGCTTTGATGGGATCTTCCCCGGTCCAGTATTGGACGAGATAGTGAGTCGCATAGGGCGCCGCCCAAGCGATGCGAATGCTGTCCACCGCTTGAATCTGCGACAGGTCGATCACTACCCACTGCGGGTGCAAAGCGTCACTCTCGCCGGTGAAACGCTGAGTTAAGTAGGGATTACTCTTCCAATAGGAATGTTCATCGCCATCGGTTATGCGCGAGAAGCCGGTGTTGTCGGTGCCGTCGTTGCGGGTGAAGCCGCGGTGCGGCAGCGCATATCCGAAGGAATAGCGAATCGGCTCGCCAGGGATTGCCGAGCCAGTGAAATAACCTTTGCCGCTGGGATCGCTCCAGGTTCCGTTTGGGTTCCAGTGCCAGGCCTCGACTGCAAGCTCGGTGTTCTGACGATAGCTTACGGGCTGCCAGCCGGCAGCGAACACTCTTTCGAGCGAAGCAGGCTCCAGGTCTTTATTAATCGCCTCCACAGGGATGCGATCGACGCCCGCGCCCAAGGTCTGGTTGGGCACGAAGCGATTGGTGGCATGGCCAGGAGTGATGTCGACCTGGATGGTCTGAGCAGTGGCGATGGCGGATGCGAGAAAAATGGCGGTGACCAGTTTCTTCAAGAGTCTTCTCCGATTGCAGGAGTTTCGCGCGATCAGTGTAATTGCAAGTGAAAGCATTTAATAGGGCATCTTTTGAGCTTCTAAAGTCGAGCTCAGGGTCCTGAGCTGACAAATGCTAGAATTCTTGGTTCGTCAGTCTGTTTCCAAAGGTGCTCTCATGCCCGATGCGCTCCTGCAAGCCGCTGCTCCCTCCCCGTTGACCACGCTCACGGAGGACGAAATTCTCTTTCGCGACAATATTCGTCAGTTTGCCGAGGACAAAGTGCGTCCTCTAGTGAAAGAGATGGACGAGAAGGGTGTGTTTGAGAAAGACCTCATCCACCAATTTTTCCAGTTGGGACTGATGGGGATCGAAATTCCCGAGCAATACGGCGGCAGCGGAGCCAAGTTCTTCGAAGCCATCTTAGCGGTGGAAGAATTATCGCGAGTGGATGCCTCCGCAGGCGTCGTGGTCGATGTTCAGAACACCTTGGTCAATAACGCCTTAATGCGCTGGACCACCGACGATCAGAAGAAACGATACTTGCCGCGTATGGCGGCTGACACTTGCGGAGCCTATGCGCTGAGCGAGGCCAGTTCGGGCTCCGACGCTTTCGGACTGCAAACCAAAGCGGAACTGAAAGGCAGCGACTACGTCCTGAACGGGCGCAAGCTGTGGATCACCAACGGCAAAGAAGCCGGCGTATTCATTCTGTTTGCGACTATCGATTCCGCTGCCGGATACAAAGGCATCACGGCTTTCATCATTGACAAAGAATTCCCCGGATTCACCGTCGGCAAGAAAGAAGACAAGCTGGGCATTCGCGCTTCTTCGACTTGTGAGCTGATTCTGGAAGACTGCCGCGTGCCCAAAGCAAACGTCCTGGGAGAAGTGGGCAAGGGCTACAAAATCGCAATAGAGACTTTGAACGAAGGCCGTATCGGAATCGGCGCACAGATGGTGGGCGTGGCGCGTGGCGCCTGGGAGTACGCCGCAAAGTATGCCCTGGAGCGCAAGCAGTTCGGCAAACCAATCGCTGAATTTCAGGGAATTCAATTTCAAATCGCGCAGATGGCAACCGAGATCGAGGCGGCACGCCTCATGGTCTACAACGCCGCCCGCATGAAAGATGCTGGCGTGCCGTTCGTGAAAGAAGCGGCTATGGCCAAGCTCTTCTGTTCGCAGGTCGCCGAGCGCGTGACGTCGCTGGCGGTAGAGATCTATGGCGGCTATGGTTTCACTAAAGATTATCCCGTGGAAAAATACTGGCGCGACGCCAAGATCGGCAAGATCTACGAAGGCACGTCGAATATGCAGTTAGCCACGATTGCCAAGCTGGTGATGGGGAAGTAACAGAGTGGCCCGGACTCACCGGCGCGCGGGCTTCGATTGCGACAGCTCCCGAACTAAATGCCGGAAATCGACAGGCGCTTCACACTCGATCAAGACGCTCTCTCCCGAGCGGGGATGGACAAACTGAAGGCTGGTGGCATGAAGAGCGACGCGATCAATTCGCTCCTCCGACGCTTCCCCAGGGTGGTATTTTCTGTCGCCGATCACGGGGTGGCCTATCGCCGAAAATTGCACCCGGATCTGATTTTGCAATCCTGTCACCAGTTCGACCCGAACCAGAGAAGCATCCGCAAAAAGACGTTCCACGGAGTATCGCAGTTCGGCGCGGGCCGCTTTGGGGTCTCGCTCGGTTCTCAACTGTTGATGCATTCCTTCCCGTCGAAAGTAGTGCACCAGCGTCCCTGACTGCGCTTCCAGGCGGCCGCGCACTACGGTGAGGTATTTTCTTACCGGCTTGTGCGCGAGAAACTGTTGTACGAGGGCATCGCGATCATGCCTGGTCTTGGCAAACAGCAGCGCTCCGGAGGCAAAACGATCAATGCGATGCACGATCCATGCCCGCTCATGATTCGATTCAAGGCTCGCCGCCAGCACTGACAAAGCCGACGGAGTTTCGGAGCCCTGGATCGGCACCGCCAGAAGTCCGGCTGGCTTGTTGAGGACAACCACGGCGTCGTCCTCGTAAAGCACCGGAACTTCCCTGGAGAAACGAGGTCGGCGGCGGTTTGCGGAGGCTGAAACCCGACCTGACTTTCCAGTACGATTGCGAGGCTTTCGAGGTGGGGTCTTCATGGGCTGGTTACTTGGCGACGGAGCCATTATCAAGCCATTGGTTGGACAACCGCAAACTCCGAGATTAGCTCCGGTTCCGCCCATCCCGTGGAACGCCCTATCGCGCGCCTCGACCTTCCCCTCGGCGAGTCACCTTCGTAACGCATCCTGGTTACCTTTATTGTGCACCCACTTGCACCTGCACCCACCTCCCAAGTGTGAAAAAACGAACCTAAGTTATTTGTTGGGAATACCTTAACAATTTCCCACCTGATGGCGTTCCAGCTGCACTTGCGGATGTGCCTTCTATGCTGTTTAGCGGCGCAGATCGGGGTGCCCATTGTTGAGCTGGACGTCAGATAACGCGCTTCTGGTTCCTACCCAAAAGCCCAAAGCCAAGCATTCCATGCTGCCGGTGTTCGTCGTGCTGTTCCTGGTCTCCTATGGCCTGATGACCCTTCTGGTCGTAGAACAAGGACGCACGATCGACAATCAACGTTCTCTGATCCAGTCGCTCTTCGATGACAGCTCGAAACTAGCCCAGTTGAGAATGAAGAGCACACAAGCCCAAGCCCAGGCCCAGGCTGCGGCTAAAGCCCACTCCCAGGCGCAGACTCCGTCGACCCAGGACAAATCGCGAGCTCATGCCAAGAATGACCCTAGCGTAGGCAAGCTCCCGAAGCCTCCAAAACCACCCACGGACACTGCCACCATGGAAGATGAGCGCAGAAGCGTAATGCGCATCTGAATTTTCGGGCCAGGAAACCCCCATGAAGGTCCTGGCGACGTTGTTGTTAGTGCTGTCTCTTCCCGGTACGCATCTGGCGCCGCCGCGCCCATCCGTTGATCATCCGGCGTCCCGCGCAGCCGCCAACCACGGCCAATGGTATCTGGCCGACACCGGTCACGCTGTCTTCTGCTACGGCCCCGTCAGGCTGGTGAAAGACACCACCGGCGGCCTGCAGCGCGTGGCTACCTTCTGTCGCGGCGATAGGGCTATGGTGCCGTTGAAGGATTAGCTGCTCTGCCTTGGCTTGGAAGCATGGGTCAAGTTATCGAGAGCGTGAGCGCCCCTTCGCGAACCGGGTTCGGCCACGGCGGTCGGATGCTTTGGGGATAAAAACATCGGTGGAGAGTCTGAACCGAGCGCTCAACTTCCGCACTTGTTCCAGCGTAAGACCCCGCTGCCTAGTCATGAACATCGAAACCGCGCTCTCCGATCCAAATTGAGGAATCAGGTCACGCTGCGTAAGGTCCTGCCGTTCCATCAGAAACCGCACAACTGAAACTGGATCTGCCGCTGGAATGGCGTAATGCTCCTGCTCGTAACGTTCCAAGAGCAAGGTCAGCAGTTCGATGGCTTCCACTTCAGTCGTGGAAGGTCTTTCCAACGCCGTCAGCCGAAACAGAGCGTCGGTATACATCTCAAGTTCCGTGTCATTGTGTATGACACGGGGAGCGCCGTTCGCGATCATTTTCGCCGGGTTAGCCAGAACTGTGCTCATTGGTTTCCGTACCTCCTGTCCCAGTTTCTGCGATTGCCGTATTCCTTGTGCGTCAAAAAAGACCGTATGTAGATATGCCCATCGGTTTGCCTTTCACGCGTCGTCTTGGCGTAGTGAATGATGGTGATGAGCCGATAACGATTGTGCCTGATGTTAAAGACCACGTAACCATCCACAAGATCGGCATCCCTGAACATGCAACGAACTTCCTTAAAGTTGTGCCAGCGGACCGCCTCGATGATGGCCGTCCATGCTCGGATTTCGTTCGCCGCATCTGGGTAGGCTTCCATTGCCTGCTTCAAATGCTTACGCGTAACAACGTGCACTCAGTCAGCATACTTCACAATATGTGAAGTCGTCAAGGATGCAAACTGACGGCGCTTGGAACTTTCAGGGTCTCGCCTAATATGCTGTCATATCAATATTTTACGGATTCTTTGTTTCTGCCGGAGTGATGAAGTCATCGTAGCGTTGAAGGATCAAAAGGGGCCAGGGCGTAACTTAATCCTGTACATTCTCTTAATGCCCAAGTTTGAGAAGCATATTTTCATTTGCGGGAACCAGCGGCCGGAGGGACATCCGCGCGGCTGTTGCGATCCCGCCGGCCAGGCGCAACTGCAGAAACTATTCAAGCAGAAACTCGCCGAGCGCGGCCTGAAAGGCAAGGTCAGAGCGAATCAGTCAGGCTGCCTCGACCAGTGCGAACACGGTCCGAACCTGGTGGTTTATCCCGAGGCGGTTTGGTACGGCGGGGTAAAGCTGACCGACGTGGATGAGATTATCGACGCCCACATCGTCGGCGGAAAACCGGTCGAGCGATTGCTGATGAAAGACTCCTGCATCAACGCTGAGAGTTGCGAACACAAGCCGAGAAAGGTTTAGTCAGCCGGCTAACCGTCTCAATCCCGCGTCAACTCCCCTTCTTTCACGCCGGTGATGGTAACGAAGCGAATCGTGCCAGCGGCGTCTTCAAACACCAGCCCGGTTCCGTCAGGGTTCACAACTGCGGTAACCAGATGGCCATATGACTTGGGAATGCCGCCGTGGGTTGGAGTCTTGTCATAGCGGGCTAATTCGCCCTCTTTCATACCGGTCATGCTGACGAAGCGGATCACGCCCTCGGCATCTTCAAAGACCAACCCAGTACCGATTTGATCCGCGATTCCAGCTACCAAGCGGCCATACGATTTCGGAACGCTGCCCTGGACCGGTTCGCCGGCATACGCCACCGTCGGCTTATGAACTCCCGCCATGTATCCGGTGATCAACAACAAGGCGCTACCTAAGACGAGAAAAACTCGCTTACGCATATTTCCCACACCTTTCTTTCATGGTTGGTTTCGACCGCCAGAGAATTATCGTTCGGCGTCTATGGCTCGACCAGAATTTTGTGCATCATGCCGAGATCCTCGTGCAGCAGGATATGGCAGTGAAACACAAAAGTGCCGGCAATCGTTGGATCGCGAAAATCCATACGCACCTTAACGCTGTGATATGGAGTCCCCGGTCCCTGCCAGTACGGAACCTCAACCGTGTCACGATATTCCTGGGCCGGGACCGGCTTGCCATCCACCTCCAGCACCAGAAAATGTATCTGGTGCATGTGGAAGGCATGGGTTTCGAGGGCGCGGTTCTCTATCGTCCAATCCTCGACCGCACCCACTTTGGTGGTGATGACCGGTTTCTCATCTGCCTCGAAGACCTTCTGCTTTTGTCCATCGACTGTGATGTAGAACTGGATGGGCCCGTTGGTCCCGCCAAATTCCTCAGAAAAATAAAGCTTCCGTTGCGTGGTCGGGTTTTGCTTGTCCAGGTCGGCAAACTTGAGGTCCTGCAAGTGAAGCGCCGCTCCGTTGGACTTTGTCTCGTGCACCCTCGCCGGGCTGTTGGTGAGCTGCACTTGGGCAAGTATTTGCGGGAAATCGGGGTTGCCGGTCGGGCCAGTTCCGTAATTCAGCGTGTTAAAGGTTGCAACTCCACCCGCAGGAGGAGCTTGTACGATAAATTCTGCTCGTCCCGCTGGAGGCACCAGAATCGTGTCCTGCATCCGGGTCTGGGCCAGGGGATAGCCGTCGAGCGCGATTACTTCCATCGGCTGCGCTTTGCCACTGATCTGAAATTGCAACGGCAGAAAATCCTGGATCGTCGCATTGGCGACCCGCCAGAACTGCTTTTCGCCAGGCGCCATCTGAATGATCGGGTTGGGGTGCGGGAAAGCCGCCACTTGAAAATTGATCGTCAACTGATACGGCCCTGGTATCCACGGAACCAGGTATTGCTGGCGAATCGTGAACACGCGCTCGGTGAGCCCCGCCACTTCCGGATGGATTTTCTCCATGCCTTCCACCACCAATGCTCCGGCAGCGCCGCCGTTTACTTGAAACTCGGTGAAACCGTGGATGTGTGGATGGTACCAATACAAGCCGGGGGGTTCGTCCTTGGGAATCGGGATCTTGAATGCGAAGCCCGGGGTACCGGGCTGAATCAATGTGGTCAGCACATCGTCCTGATGGCAAACTGGCGAAACATTCAGGCCATGGAAGTGGACGTTAGTAGATTGCAAAGTCGCCTGGCCGGTATCGCCGCAAGCCTGGGCGGCGGGGACAGAGTGCATTTTCATTTTCATCCCCATCGAGTCATCGCCCTGAATGCGATCTACGACGCGGAGTTCGAGCGTGTCGCCCTGATTGAGACGCAGTGTCGGCGCCTCGGCGACTCCCGTTGCCGTCTTGTAGTCATAACAATAGTGGGTGTAGCCGAAGTCATCGACCGAGTGCCCCATAACGAATTCGGCAGACAAAACACCGTTCTGTGGAACGAGGCTCAAGGCGTCCTGCACCACGGTGCCGGACTCCGGGCGGGCGGGACACAGGGCCTGACCCGCCGCCTGAAGAAAAGCGCCTCCGCAGACCACGATCACTAACAAACCGTTGCACACAAAACGCATATCCGACTCCTTGAGTCCGGCTGGAATCAAACCACTCCCACGTTATTTTATAAACCGGCTAAAACGACCGGGGCGGAAATGTTGCAATCGAAAGTAACCCTTTACTCTTCAGATCCGGCTTGGGCGAATGGGGCGCTTCTTTCAGCGAACACTTCCCGCTGGAGGAACTAACTTCAACCATCCCGATGGTGCCGGGGGCGCCAAACTCGGTCACATACACCCCTCCGCCATTTCCCGCGGTAGAGGCCAACGCCAATCCTCCGAGATACGACCAGTGCGATGAATATCCCTTCAAGAGATCCGAAGTGCAGCCGGCCGAAACCTGGCCGGTGCTGCTGTTAAAAAAAGCGGCGCTGACCCGGTCACCTTGCGTGTCGCTGATGAAGAGCATGGTCTCGTCAGGACTCAATAAAATGTTGCTGGCGCTGATGCTGAATCCATTGTTGTAGGCCACGGTTTTCGTCAATTTGCCGGAGGAAATGTCGGAAACTTCGACGACCACCGAGGTGGAAGTGTCGCCGAAAACCGCATAATGGCCGTCCTGAGTGATATCGATGGCGCTGGGATAAGTTGCCCCTTGGGCCGCCGTAGCCGCAGTCGAGTTCTGCTCGTCGCCATTCGATACCGGCGTGCCGGCGGAAATATTGAACGATTCGATGGAGCCGTCTCCGTAAGTAACAACCAGCAGATTGCCGTGCGCCGCCATCGCATCGAGGATCCCGCCTTGCAAGCCGATCACGGAGAGGTCATTAATAAAACTAAGACTGCAGTTCGGCTCAATCTGAAAAGTTCCAATGTTGCTGGTGTCGGTGTAGCTGGCGTACAGATACTGGCCGTTCGTTGTCAGGCCAATTCCATTGGAAACGCCGGTATCGTTCGCGGAGCCAAAGGTGCTGCTGAGCACAGTTAAATTGCTCACCGCAATTCCGACGATGTCGCCGGTGGTGGCTTCGGACGCGTACACGCACTGATTGTCGCTGTTGTTGATGACCGCCAGACGGTTCAGTCCAAAATAGCCGCCCCCGATGCCATAGCCGCCTGTGGGAACGCTGGTTTGCGAACTGAGCAGACCGTCGGCTCCGATCGAGTAAAAAGAGACAGTGGTTACAAACTGTGACAAGTCGTCATTGCTCACCAGGTAGTGAGGTGTGCCCTGTCCGGCGGCAACGATGCTCACCAAACAAGCTACGATCAGTATCGCAGCTGCACGTGATAGCCCGGATTTTGCCGAAGTCCTCATAATTCTTTCCTCATGACTGACAAGTACTCTGCTGAAACAAATGACGGACGCGCGGGTATAAGCGGCAAATGCCGCATCCAGCACGGAAGAAATGAAGGCACTGCCAAAACTGGGCGAGATCAGGGGAGCTTCCGCTTCGACCAAGCTTGCGCAACCAGCATCTTTCTACCGCCACAAACGGAATCAATATACATCAACGCGGCAACTACTACATGCGCCGTTTTGCTTGCCCCGAACCCCGGCTGTTCTCCCCTGAGTAAAAAGACTCTATCGGTTTCGCGAGAACGTTCGCATCTGAGAAGCCGCCGATCGTCAGTAGATCGATCCATTCGCTTGCGTACTGACGATCTTTCCGTTTTCCGCCGAGAGGGCGTAAGCCGTCCCTCCGTCCCCAGTCCACGAAACAAAATTAAAATGTCCAAGTTTCGGAACTCGGTAAACGGCGACATTCCGAAACGTGAGAGGTAGACCTGGGCGGCAAATCCGGGGCGGTTCCATCGGACGAAGGAAGTAGGCGCCCTTTCCGCTCCCTGCAACCGTTCCCTTCCCATCCGCTTCCACCAACACTGCCGACCCTTCGTCAATGGCGACCTCGCGAGGAGTGTGCGACCATCCATCCTGCATGATGCGAGCCAGGAAACCTAACGTCCGTCCCATGCGGTCCCGCTTCGCGAAGTGGGAATCTGTCAGCAGATTCTGCAGATGGGGAGTCTTCAAGAAATCGCGGACGAGGGTTACTCGCTCAAAATAAGGATTCGGTAGAACGTCGGTCGAAGCCAGATCCGGGTCATCCGGCTTATCTCCCAGCGCGCCATACACAAACTCTCCCAGCACAGCCAGGCCTGCGCTGGTGCCGCCGATCGCCTTGCCCGCGGCGATATCCGCGTTAATGGCATCCTCAACCGGAGTTCCCTTCCATCCGCGAATGTAGTTCGCCTGGTCGCCACCGGCAATGAATACGACTTCCGCTTTCCTGATGATCTCTCCGACGGATGGATCCTGTGCAACTTCCCGACTGGGGATGATAAGCGTGGCGACGGAGTTCAGCTTGCACAATCCGTTCACGTAAGAGTTGTAATCGTCATCTCCGGTTGCCCGTAGAACGAGGAAGTCGCCGCCATCACCTTTATTGCAGAGCCAGCGAAAAGCTTCATCCAGGTCGCTGCCCCCACCCATCATCGCGATCCCGCCGGTTGGTTTAGTTTGGACGTCTTCTTTGTTTCCGATGCGGATGTATTGGTACGAGGCGGCACGGGCAAGAGTTCCCGCGAGAAATAGGGTTGTAAGCCATCGAAAACATTTCGTCATGATTCCCCGCACTATACCGCAACTTGATAAAACCAGCTCCCGCCGCTCCGCTTCCTGCTATTCTGGAAATCTTCGCCAGTGAGGGACTGATGAAAACCAAGCTACCGGCTTTGCCGCTCGCCCTGTTATTCGTAATCTCCGCCGCCGCACAAACCACATCTCATTTTGACGGCCAGACTTGGTGGGACCACATCAAGGTCCTCGCCGATGACAAACTCGAAGGCCGCGATACCGGAAGCCCCGGCGAGCGCGCCGCGCAAGCCTATGCCATCGAGCAACTGAAGAATGCAGGCGCAGCGCCGGCGGGCACCGACGGCTTCTACCAGCCCGTCAAGTTCGTCTCCCGTCAGATCGTCGAAAAAGACTGCAGCTTTACCCTCGTTCGCGACGGCCAACGCGAACCGCTCACGCTCGGTGAAGATGCCATCATCGGCACTCGTGTGATGCCTGCTCGGAAAGTGGAGGCGCCGCTGGTTTTCGTCGGCTACGGTCTCCAAGTCCCCGAGAAGAATTACGATGACTTCGCCGGCCTCGACATCCGCGGCAAGATCGTCGTGATTTTCTCCGGATCTCCTTCCGAAATCCCAGGCGCCCTTGCCGCGCACTATCAAACTGCGGCCCAACGCTGGAAAGTGTTGCGTGCCGCCGGCGCTATTGGAACGATCTCGTTGATTAACCCAGCGTCCATGGATATCCCGTGGTCCCGCATCGCGCTCAACCGTGCCCATCCCACCATGGATCTCGACTATCCGGAGTTCCACGAAACTGAAGGGGCCAAGTTCACTGCGACCGTTAACCCCGCCAGCGCCGAGAAACTCTTTGCCGGCTCCGCACATACTTTCGCGGAAATCGCCGCCCTGGGTAAGGATCGCAAGCCGCTGCCGCACTTTCCGCTCGCGGTTTCGCTCGAAGCCAGAACGAAAGTGGAAGTCACCAGGGTTAGATCGGCTAATCTGGTGGCTAAAATCCCCGGCACTGATCCCGCCTTGAAAGATGAATACGTCGTGCTTTCCGCACACCTCGATCACGTCGGTATTGGAGAACCCGTCAACGGCGATCGTATTTACAACGGTGCCATGGACAACGGCTCTGGCAGCGCGCTGGTCCTCGACATGGCTGCAAGCTTCAAGAAGAAACCCGAGAAGCTACGCCGCTCCATTCTGCTGGTTCTGGTTACAGGCGAGGAAAAGGGATTGCTTGGCTCAAAATACTTTTCTGCTCATCCGACCGTTCCACCAAAATCCATCGTGGCTGATGTCAACACGGACATGTTCTTGCCCATCGTGCCCTTGAAGCTCCTTACTGTGCTCGGGCTCAACGAGTCCGATTTGGGCGATCAGGTGCGCGAAGTCGCAGAATCGCTTGGGGTTCAAGTTCAGCCGGACCCTGAACCGCTGCGGAACCTTTTCGTCCGCAGCGATCAGTACAATTTCATCCGCCACGGCGTGCCCTCGGTGGCCATGAGCGTTGCTCCCGACCCGGAATCGCCCGAACAGAAAAAGTTGTTCAAAGACTGGCTGACCTATCGCTATCACGCGCCATCTGACGACGTGAACCAACCGGTCGACCTTGCTGCCGCGGCGAAATATGAGGAGATCGTCAGGGCTTTGCTGATCAGCGTGGCCAATGATGAAAAACGTCCGCAGTGGAAGCCAGATAGCTTCTTCCGTCGTTATGCGCAAACGCCGTGATAACGCTGTCAGACTGATGGAGCAGAGTTCGCACCCCTACTGCTGAGGGTGAGGAATACTCGGGGTTAGGAGAAATGCATGAGTTTCTCCATTGATTGTGCCGGCGCCCGTAATTTGGCCGCGGATATTGATGGCACTCGCTCGAATGAGGTCCCAGCCAGAATTTGGGGGAATGAGCAGATTCAGATTCTTCATTTCGCCTTTTCGATTCCACAGGACGGCGCCGCCACATGAACCCACAATCGTGCCCAGATCATTGATGGCAAGTGCATAACAATCGCCGGGTGGTGCAAGCTCCTTGATCCCTTCTTTCTGAGTCCAGATGACGGCATGGTAGCTGTTGTAATTGTCTGAGTAATTCGAGTAGCCAACGATCTCATCAAGATTGTTAATGCCTGTCGCATAACTCGAAGTTCCGCCCGGCAGCACTCCAAGGTCTTGCATCCCATCGGGCTCGGTCCACAGAAAAGCGTGGTCATTCAAGGCCGCGTTATCTGAGTTGCCGACAACCTTCCCAAAGAGGTTAAGCGCCGTGGCTTGACTGTAGTTCCCTCCAGGAAGAGTGCCAAGGTCTTTCATCCCTTCGGAACTCCAGAGAACGGCGTGGAAGTTCTGCGCGCTCTGAGGCTCGTAGGCAGAAAAACCCGCGATTGAGCCACTATCGTTGATCCCGAGGGCGCCACTGACAGCACCGCCGGGCAGTGTGCCCAAGTCTTTTATACCGTCCTTCTCCGTCCACAACACGGCATGGAAACCGAGAGTTGACAGGTTAGCCTCGCCCACTACTTCATCCCGATCGTTAATCGCCAGTCCGAGGCTGGTATCTGAGCCTGGCGCTGGAAGCTGCACCATGCCCGTGTGTTCAACCAAAAAAGCATGCCCATAGGGGCCGATGTTGTAGTTCGCACACTGATAATTGGCCACACCGGAGCATCCCGCCACGTGCCCGAAGAAGTTGATCCCGAGGCCCGCGCTATACGTATCCCCTGACAGCGCTCCGAGATCCGCGATTGTGTACTGCTGCGCGATTGCGAACGGCACAAGGAATACCAACACCAACGCGCAGGTTGTAGTTGCTGTCGCCCTCGTCATAACGTCCTCCAATCGCATGGGCTATGCGAATTCTCGTTTTCATCGGCCGGCGACTTCAGTGCGCGCCCAAGTCGGCATAGCGATTGAAGTTGGCAAGCGCCACCTGGTCACCACCGGGAATATAGAAACCGAATTTTCCGCCTGAGACGTTAGTGCCGCTCCACTTGTCCACTGCCACCCAACTGTCTCCGTTCTTTAGCTGATGATCAATTTCCGTGGACGAAATGTGAAGCTGGATCGTGTGGAAGGACTTTTTCTCGCTCTTGAACGGAACCTTGAGTTCGTCGGTCTTCTGTCCGTTGCGCAGCACGCTGCGGTAAAAATTATTCTCGTCCATTTGGAACAGGATGTAATCTTGGGCGTCCACGTAGTTCACCACCCATTGCAGGCGGTGGCCCTTCCGCAGCATGGCAGAAAAAACAAATGTCCCCGAGGTAGGGGACGCATTGTACAAGACGAAGTCTCCGCCTTTATGAACAAAGGCTCCGTTATCCTGCTTCCATCCGGCAGGATCGTCCCACTGCGACATTCCACTCGGCCCCAGCGGCAGATCCACAACCTTGGACTGCCCAGCAACGATTTCGATGGTTGAAGTGCGCGTCAGATTGTCTGCGGTGCGCGCGCTCAGTGTGTAGGTCCCCGGCGGCAGGTTGAGCACTCCGCCGGAAGTAACCTTGATTGCAGCTTCCCCCGCCTTGGTCAGGGTTACGGCGGCATCGGCAGGGGTGAACGTGATCTTTACCCCACCAGTGGCGACTTCCAATGCTGTCTCTGCCGGTATGAGGGCCACATTCGATCCGGCCGCAAATCGCTTCTGGAATCGCTTGGGCTTGAAACGGTCTTTCCGCAGCTCAATCACGTGATCTCCGGGAGTGATGTTCGCAGCCGTGAAACTCCCGTCCGGGCTCACAGCCCCAGCCGGCGTTTGATCGATCATGACCTGCGCTCCGGGTGGTCCCCCTTGAATAGACAGCGTCCCGAAATGCGGGAGCGGTTGCAGATTGAACGCCAGTCTGCGTTCCTCGCCTTTACGAATTCGAAGTTTCTGCTCGGGGATATCCTGGAAGCCGTTCTTGGTCACCTTTATTACGTAGTCTTTCGGTTCCAGATCCGAAATTCGCAGCTCGCCGGAGCGCGTAGTTTCTTTCAGCGGCTGGCCGTTAAGAAAAACGCGGGCCTTGTCCTCATTGCTGACGATCACCAGCGTGCCGACGTTCTTACCCGACTCCAGAAAGGCCGTGAGAGACGGTATGGGACCGGCGTTGACATCGAGCTGGTACCGGCTACTGCCCTGGCTCAAAGTCAGTTCATGAGAGCCAGGCGTTACCTGTGTGAGCTGCCAGCCGTCCTGACCCATATCAGCCGCAGGTTTCCCGTCAAAGCTGAGCTTGACTGCAGGATCGCTGGCCAACACCTGCAGGCGGCCACCTAGATTGCTGACCACCACCGCCAACACGCCCCTGGCCGTAACCGGTCCCTTGAGGACTGGCGCCCCGGCGCCGTCAGTCGCAAATGTGAAGGAGGCCTTGCCCTGAGGCCCGTCAAATTTGAGAGTGTGTTCGCCGGGCGCGATCTTATCGACAGCCCACTGTGCCCCTTCGAGGTCCGCCGGCGGTTGGTCATCCAGCGCAACCTTTCCGCCGCCAGTGTCCGACGAGAGTTTCACCACGGGCAGCGCCGGCGCCAGGGTCAGGTCGAGCGAGGTCGCCGCTCCGGCCTTCGCATCGAACGTCGCGGTTTTGGGCTGATAACCCTCCAACTGCGCTTCGATTTCATAAGTTCCCGCCGGTAAATCGAGTTGCAGGTCCGACACGCCGCGGGCTTCCTTATTGACGCTTATCGCCGCCCCGGCGGGAGTGGTGTGAACCGTAACGCTGAAGTGAGCGACAGCCTGCTGCGTGCCGGCAGAATGACGGGACCTCAGCATCAGACCAAAGAACAGCAACACGGCAATTGCCGCCGCCCCCGCCGCAGCCATTTGACCGCGCGAAAGTCCTGCCGGAGTTGGACGCGTGGTCGCCGGCGCTGATTTCGCCGGCACCGGCTGGGTCGTGGACACTGCCGGAACAGAGGGCGCAGCGGGTTTAGCCGACTTCGGCGCTACCGGCGTACTCTTTTCAACTGCCGGCCGCCGCGCGATGTTCGGCGGAGCATACACAGACATGGTGTTCTGCCCGGCATCTGGCGGCGGTGAGCTGATGACTTTCTTCGGTGGATCCGACTTGCCTTTTTCGCCGCCTTGACTTGGCTTCTTTCCCGCCACCGCGGGCACGTTCAAGCGCTTCAGAAGCCCATTCGCAGAGGACAAAACTTCCTCATCCTCCAGATGGCGGCTGGCCAATGCTTGCACGCGTTCGCCGAGACTCTGCCTGCTCTTGACATCCGCAAGCGCTTCCACCTCCTGCTCCATACGTCGTAACTCTTCCACATCGCGCCTTCGGGCCTGGCGGCGCTGCGTCTGGATTTCACGCTGGAGTGTGTCCTGAATCTGAACCAGCCTGGGCTCACGGGGATAAGCTGCCAACACCTCCTCGACCCGCGCCATTGCACCCGCGAAATCTCCCGCGGCCTGCATCTTGCGTGCTTGCGAAGCGCATTCGCTCACCAACTGCTCCCGCTTCTGATCGGAAATTAGTGTGCGCACTGTCTTGGCGAGAGGATGACCAGGATTCAGGTCAACCGCCTGTTGCGCCAGGCGCTCGGCTTCCTGCCAATTGCCCTGCGCGATCAATCGAGCTTGTTCGACCAGCGCATTCGACAGCACAGCCCGCGTCAGCGCGTTGTGCTCGTCCATTTCGTAAGCATCACGCAGAAGCTTGATGCCTTCCGCGGTCCGGTTTTGCCCGCACAATTCCTGGCCTTCGGCCATCAAGCGATGCGCCTCGGTCGAGCGCCGGATTCCGTCGCTGGCCAGCTTCTCCAGTTCCGTCAGTTCGGACTCATTTGGAAATTCAGTCTTTGCCTGCTGTAGTAAGTCCAGGGCACGGCCGTAGTCACTGGATTGCATACAGGCGTCGATCTGCTCGACCACTCGTGTTTTAGCCTCGATACGGCTCTGCTGCTCACGGCGTTTCTGCAGCCGCTCCACTTCAAACTTCAGTCCGGGATACTGGCTATAGATGGTGCGCAGAATCTCCCAGTCATTGACAGCATCGACGAATGCACCCTCCTCTTCATGATGGTGCGCACGCGCGACGATTGAGTTCACCAGGTCGCGCTTGTCCTTCACCAGCCGCAGAGCGCGCTCGAAGTGCGTCTCCCCGGGATGCTGCTCCAGGGCTTCTTTCAAAATGTTCACGCGTTTATCCAGGTCAGCCTCGGCCTCTACTTGCCGGTCGATGGTGGCAATGAACGCCGAAAGTTGCTGACGCTGCTGCTCCTCAATGTCGTACTTGAGCGCCTGAAAGAGCGCGTGGTTTGGATACTTCGCCAGGTAGGCTTCGCAGGTGGCGAGCGCCTTGCTGAAGTTTCGGTCGCCGAGATGCTTCTTGGCCTCGACATACGCGGTGTTCATCGCGTCATGTTCGGAGCGGACCTCGTTGTAAAAGCTCTGGTAGGTGGCGCCACGCTCCGGAGCCGAAGCATCGGGGGCGCGCCGGTCCAGTTCCAGGACCACCGCCAGCTTGCTGAGTGCGCTGCTGACGTCTCCCTTTTGCCACGCTTCCATCGCCGCGCGGTGAACTTGGGTCTTCTCCTGGCGCAGCTTGTTGTATTCGTGCTCTCCGCGATCAACCTCCGCAATGAGTTGCAACGCTCTGCCTTCTTTCGGCCGGAGCTGCAACACTTTCTGCAGAGCTTCACGCGCGTGCGGATAGGCGTGATTATCCATGTGCTGGCGCGCCAGCCGGTACCAGTTCTCGATCTGCTTCTCGCTGCGGCGGTTTTCTATCTGGCTCTTCAAAGACAATGCCTGAGCGTTGTCGGGCTCCATCTCAAGTATGTCCTGAAGCTTTTGCAATGCCAGCGGATCCTCGGCCTCTTCGAAGCGGGCTTTGGCTGCTTCCATCAGCTGTGCAATCGTCTTGCGCCTTACGGTAGTGTCGAGCGTTTGTCGCAAGGCGCTGATCGAACTGTCAATATGTCCTTCCGCTTCCAGTTCGCCGAGAATCTCCCCGGCAAACTGGTAGTCTCCCGTTTCGAGCGCTTTGGTGGCGCGCTCCAGACGCGGACGCGTACGCGAAGGATCAAAGAACTCGATCTCCTCGTTGCGCAGCGCTTTGTTGAGGATCTCACTGAACTCGCGTGCGCTTGCGTAACGGTGCCAGGCCTGCTTCGCCATACCCTTGTGCACCACGCGCCCAATGGACTGGCTTACCGCCGGATTGATCTCCGAAGCCGGCGGTGGGACTTGTTTGCGGATGGCTTCGACAATCTCGTCTGCCCGGGCCCGCTGGAACGGTTGCCGGCCGGTGAGCGCCTCGTAGCACACCACACTCAGCGAAAATATGTCTGACGCCGCCGACAGCGGCTTCATTTCGATTTGCTCCGGGGACATGTAGACCAGCGTGCCTTTTTGACCGCGCGTGTGAGTATCGGTCATGTGCGCGACACCGAAGTCGATGATCTTCACCGAGTCGTCTTCCATCACAAAGATGTTGCTCGGTTTCAGGTCGCGATGTACCAGGCCGCGTTCATGTGCCGCCTGCAACCCTCGACAGGTCTGGGAAATGATTTCGACCGTGCGTTCCACCGTCAGCCGATGGCTCGACTTGCGGATAAACGTATCCAGCGTCGTACCCGGCAGCAGCGGCATCACGAAGTAGGGTTTACTCTTGCCATCTTCTTCGAATTCGCCAATGTCGAAGATCTCGACAATGTTGGGATGGCTCATGGAAGCGAGCACATCACATTCTTTATAGAAGAGTTGCAGCGATGCAGGATCGGGGATGTCGAGGATAGTCTTCACCGCCACTTCGCGGCGAACTACGGTATCGTAGGCGCGATACACCAATCCCATGCCGCCTTGCCCCAAAATCTGTCTTACTTCGTAGCGGCCGGCCAGTTTTCGCTGGACTGTGGGATCCTCCATGACCCTCCCCCCGGGAGAGGTCAACGATCTTAGCAGGCATTAGCCATAGGCTCCAAGAGCAGGAAGTTAGGGGTGGTTCCGTATTGGGCAAACCCTTGGCATACAAATCTTTACGATTGAAGTGTCCGCAACCTGGCATCTTTCCAGTTACACTATGTCATCGAAACATAACAACAGATTCTGGGTTTTGGTTTCTTGGCAGTCAAAGCGGAGCTGTCTCGTTCCTGACAGAAGGCTGATCCGTAAATGCACATCGGATTGTGCGCCGCTTGTCTATGACTCTTCTTAATAACTGTGGAGGATTCTATGAAGCAGTTCGGAATTGCAATCATGCTTTTATGGGTTATGGCATTGTCGGGCTGCGGCAGCAGTTCCAATAGCTCGATCAATGGGAACTGGACGGCAACTCTGACCAGCGCGAACGGAACCCAGGCTTTGGCCTTCACGGTCTCGCTGGCTGAGAGTGGCAGCGCATTGAACGTGACCAACCTTACCTTTACAACCTCATCCTCGTGCTTTGCTTTGGGAACCACTGCCACCGGTGCTTTCACCGCGACCGGCACCTCGGGCGGCGTCACCACCGGCACGTTTCAACTGACGATCCAGTCAGGAACCGGCAATACCAATGGGGCCAACCAACTCACGCTGCAAGGAACTCTGACAAATAATACGATTACCGGCAACTGGACCCTGACCGGAACTGGCGCAGGCTGCAGCGGATCAGGCACCTTCACCATGAGCAGCTAGATTGTCCGGATTGCGGCGGAGAGTCGAGCCCGCAGAGATTGAAGCTGAAGCGTTGTCCCAAGCATAAGTCGAGCGCGAACCTGCGTGCGTGAGGAGACTTTTCACTCCACACCAATTACTCATCTAACGCGCGAAACCTCCGTGTGCGGAATAATTTGAGCTTTCTCTTAGATTTTTCGAGTGCCCGCCGCTAAAGCAAAGTATAATGCGACCCCGACGGAGCTTGGGCCTTGCCACAGCTTTCTCACCCATTTCCGGGACGATTCCCAGGTTGCCGCTGTTGGGAAGGGTAACAATGGTGCTTCCCGCGGTCGTCCATTTTGCAGTTGTGGGGTTGTAGAGTTCGGAATTGGTTCCGTGCTCGGTATCGACAACCAGGACG
>Ga0207052_10178_pt1 | contig 20970 bp, 21 predicted proteins | sample Alteio_BWMinCont_62_FD_153294 | JGI IMG/M metagenome (GOLD analysis project Ga0207052, IMG submission 153294) | Enriched cells from forest soil in Barre Woods Harvard Forest LTER site, Petersham, Massachusetts, United States -... | ecosystem: Environmental > Terrestrial > Soil > Temperate forest >...
CGGATCTCTGACCATTCAAAACGGAGCTAACGACAACGCATCGGGCTTCGCTTTTGGCAATGGCACGGGTGCAGCAGGCACAGTCACTGTCGATGGAGCAACCCTAGATATTGTCGTCAGATCTCAACTTCCTAACACCGCCACCGGCAATCTCTCGCTAGGTACTGGCGGGGGAACAGGAACGCTAAATATCTTAAATGGTGGCGTCGTAAGCGCAGTTGCCACTTTTATCGCGTTAGCGAATCAGGGTGGCGCTTCAAATGCGATGGCCACTGTTAGCGGAATGGGATCGCAGTTGAACAACACTGGCCTGCTCGGCATAGGCGGTTTTAGTAACGGTGTAGGTACGCACGGAACGCTGACTGTCGAAAACGGAGCCACAGCCAATGCCGGTCAAATTGGGGTTGGCGGCGTGAACGGAACGCTCACGATACAGAGTGGAGGAAAGGTAAGCTCCAGTAACTACGTCAGCATTGCCAACAACGGCAGTGCCGCATCGGCAGCGACAGTTACAGTAGATGGTATGGGAGGGGGATCGAAGCTGAGCGGTGCTGGCGTCTTCGTAGGCTTTATCGGGAACGGCACGTTAACAGTTCAGAAAGGCGGCGTGGTGAGCGCACCATTGACCGTTTTAGGCGCAAGCGGCAGTGGCGTCGGCAATATGACCGTAACCGGGAGCGGCTCGCAGTTGAATCGTTCCAATGAACTTGACATAGGAGGATATGAAGGAGGCTTCGTAATTACCTCAAGTGGACAAACCGTTGGTGCGTCTAGCGGCCAAGGCATGCTGAATATTCTTAACGGCGGTGTGGTAACCGCCGCCAATACCACCATCGGCCAGCAAAGCGGGTCGTTAGGGACGGTGACAGTTGATGGCACTGGAGGCGCATCCACGTTGAACACGGGAAACCTGACGGTCGGCACAACAGGCGGCACAGGAATACTGACGATAGCGAACGGCGGCACCGTTACTGTTACGGGGAATGCCAACATTGGGCAGGCTGGGGGAAATGGAACCCTGAATATTCAGAGCGGCAACATGATGACCACTGTCTTCAATGTTGGCAACGGCAGTGGGTCACTGGGAACTGTGACTCTCAATGGGGTCGGCTCGTCGTTGACTACCTCTTCTGACCTCCGCGTGGGCTTCGGAGGACAGGGGACGTTAAAGGTCGAAGGGGGAGCGACGGTAAGCAGCCAGGGCAACTTTATTGTGATTGGCAATAGTGTACAGGGCTCGGTAGGCACAGCGCTGATAGATGGGGTGGGATCACAACTGATTGGCAACTCGTTATTTGTAGGTGTCACTGGCGGACAAGGGTCGATGACGATTCAAAATGGAGGCATTGTAAATGCCCCATTAACCATAATCGGGAGTGGTAATAATTCGTCAGGGGCCTGCAATGGCTCAGGCACGTGCGTTATGGTTGATGGCAAAACAGGGCCTTCAAAACTTATTACGTCTGAACTCGATGTGGGCGGTTACGAGGGAGGCCCCCTTGGGAGTGGCCAACTAGTCGCTTCTTCTAGCGGCCAGGGGGCGCTCAATATTCAGAACGGAGGTACGGTAAGCGCCGCCAATACCACCATCGGCCAGAACACCGGGTCGGTGGGAGCGCTCACAGTTGACGGCACGGGTGGCACATCGACGTTGAATGCGGGAAACCTGACTGTCGGCTTGAGTGGGGGTACGGGTACGCTCAATATCCAAAACGGCGGAATCGTCAACGACACGTTGACAGTTGGCAACGGCGGTACCGGGACAGTGAATGTGACCAGCGGTGGCATGTTGAATAGCACGGGGAACGTTGTCGTCGGAGCCGGCACGGGAGGGAATGGCACGGTGAACGTCACGGGCAGCGGTTCGCAATGGAGCACAGGCAGCGGAACGGTCACCATTGGCACGGCGGGTGGTACTGGTGCTCTCAATGTTTTGAGCGGCGGATTTGTCTCCGGCCAAGGGAACGCTTTCGTAGGCCAGAATGGTGGCACGGGGAACGTTACGGTCGATGGTGCGGGGTCGAGTTGGGACATGAAAGTAAGTTCTCTAAATCTCGGACTCTCGGGGAACGGAACGCTGATCTTTAGCAACGGTGCGACTGTGAGCGCAGACACAATCAACGTTGGCTGTGGCGGATTATTGGAGAATGGGGGCGGCGCAACAAGTTATCTGGACGGCACCCTGAACACCCTTTGCTCAACTGCGATTGTCAATTTGAACGATCCCACCACAACGGATTTGCAGGGCGACTTCAACGATAACGGCACCCTGGATGTTTACATTGCGGGCCTGAACAATTATGACGTGCTCAACGTCAGCGGAGCGCTCACGCTCGGCTCGTCCAGCGTCCTGAACATCTTTTTCGAGAATGGCTTTCAACCCATTGCCGGTGAGAATTTCGATTTCCTGAATTTTGCCAGTGAATCCGGGTCTTTCGGGGCAGTAAATGTCTATGGCGGCTCGGGCGGAGTTGCGTTTGGCAACGGTGGGATTGAATTCGATGCTACCCCGGAGCCTCCCACCTGGGCGCTGATGCTGGGCGGTGCCTTGCTGCTGGCCGTGGCTGCCGGGCGAAAAGCGATTGCAGGAGTGGCTAGCCAATGCTAAAGGGAACACTGAGCGGAGTCGCAGTTTTCGTTGTCCTGGCGCTTGCCTTCATCGGAGGCATTGGTTGGAAGTCCCATGAATCTGCCGTCCGTTTCGACACACCATATCAGGCGGTCCTGCTGGATAACGGCCAAGCCTACTTCGGCAAACTGACCCAAGCCGATTCAGAGCATCCGATTCTTTCCGATGTGTACTACATTCAGCAGCAACAAGACCCGCAGACGAAAGAAGTGCGCAGTATCCTCGTGCGGCGAGGCAACGAATGGCATTCGCCTGACCACATGGTACTGGAAGCAAGACATATCATCTTCATGGAACCGGTCGGTACAAGTTCCAAGGTGGCTGGTCTAATCGCTGAATTGCAGGCCAAGCACTAGGAATCCGTTCGGAAGGAACTGGCATTCTGGCACGAGTCTCCGCGAGAATCCCAAATGCCGGGGCCAGCATCTGACGTGAGCGGCGCTCCTCAACCTGTGATGACATTCGCTTTTGTTTCGCCTATGATAGTCCCCATGTTTCAGGGACCGGCAAGCCGGAAAACCTTCGTCGTGGCCTGCAAGCGGTGCCAAAGGGACGTACCATCCGGGCAAAGTGAATTCCCATTCCAGTCCATCGTCGTTACCTGCCCGCTCTGTGGGGAGCAGCGGCGCTACCTGCCCTCCGAGGTCATCCTAGGCAGGCCGCATCATCTGGTAGCGCGGCAGGCGCGGACGGGGGAATGAGAACAGACGGTACAGATTGGGCCGATATTCGTCCCCGAAATTGGAACTTTCAGGATATCGGCGCGTCCAACAGCGTAGCATCGGTCCTGGAGGGTTGCTGGCGGATCTCGCCAGAGGTTGGGCCGAAGTTGCCAGCGTTCAGGTTCATTGCATTGACGCAATGGACCTTCCAGCATGAAAAAAGCTGACATCTCAACAATCCGAATACTAGCCGTCGAGTGTCCTACCTGTGGCGCGGAGCCGGGCGAGGACTGCGAACTCCATACCGGCGAGAAACGAAATTCGCCCCATCGAGATCGCGTATTGGCTTCCCTTAAAGATTAGGGCAAAAGCGCTAAGAACAGGCGACGATTTCCGTGCAATGAAACCGGGCAAATCCCGATCCGCTTTTAAGGGCAAATCCCGTCTTGACGAGTGGAACGTAAGTGCCTTATTTTATTTGCCAGGAGCCTGACAAACGATCTCTTGCTGCCTGTCCCGGCTCCCTTCCTTTGAAAAGGAAACCCGCGTCGCTGCTGTCCTGTTGACGGCGCGGGTCTAAAGACCGTTCCAAGAACGTTGAACCCCGGTCGTCCCGAACTGCCCACATCAAAGCAGCAATCAATCGGCGGAATTTTAGGATGCCGGAGCCGCCCGTCGGTGATCCAGACCCGCAAACCACCAGATGGCGTATCAGAGACCGCCGGCGCGTTGTACGATGGGCCAACGACTACGGCCATGTGTGGACGCTACCGCCTCACCAGCAAAGACAGGGTCATCGCTAAGCACTTCGGCTCGGACACGGACATTGAATGGTCTGCCCGCTACAACATCGCCCCAACCCAGCCGATGCCCGCGATCCGGCAGGACCCGCGACAACCCAAGCGCGTGCTGAGCCTGCTCGGCTGGGGCCTGATTCCATCATGGGCAACGGATTCGTCCATCGGAGCCAAGCTGATAAACGCGAGAGCGGAAACGGCTGCCGAGAAACCCGCATTCCGCGATGCGCTCCGGGACAGGCGCTGCCTGATTCCTGCGGATGGATTCTACGAATGGTCGCGGGCAGGCAGGACGAAGCAGCCCTATTGCTTTGAAGTGAACCGTGGCGAGACCTTTGCGTTTGCCGGGCTGTGGGATCGTTGGAATGGACCGGGTGGTTCACCACTGGAAACCTGCACAATCCTGACGACCAATGCGAATTCGCTGCTAGCCGACATCCATGACATGATGCCGGTCATTCTCAGGAGTGAGGACTATGACCTGTGGTTGGACCCAGGATTCCAGCGGACGGACGCGATTGCAGACCTATTGCGTCCATATGAGGCTGGCCTGATGAACCGCTATCCATTGAGCACGCGGATCAACCGGGTGGAGAACGATGACCCGGAATGCTCGGTGCCGATAGAACTGCCGGAGGGACCGGCACAGGGCGGTCTGTTTTCGTTCTAAATCTTTAAGACACTCGCTTTTAGTTCAAGCGGGCCAACGGGATATACCGTTTGCGTTTGGCAAGGCGAACGAAGCGTACCATTTGGACATGAGCAGACTCTATCCTGAATGCCCCGATTCAGACCCTTCTGATCGGTCCGTGCCTGTCGATATCCTCTTTAGACGAGAGTCAGATGAAGACGAAGAGGAGGAAGAGGAGGAAGAGGAAGACGACAGCAAAGATGACGATGATGACGACACTGACGAAGGCGGCTATTCAGAGTGAGCGTGCCCCAAGAACCCATGCAACCACATCACCACAAATCCAGGACTACCGGCCCACTTGATCCCGGTTTAGCAAGCGAAGCCAAGGCTATCGTCGCCCTCGCGTTTCGTAACGGTCCTATCGAAGATTTACATGCAGGTATCGCGTGCCCGACGTGTCAGAACGATTCCCAGTATTCGCGGATCACGGATGCGGAAATGAAAGCGATATCGTGCAGAATGCCGTGAACCACATGTACCGCCTCCTGTGGCTAAAGGCTCACGATCCCGTGGCTTACGACCGGAATATGCGGTTGGGGAGCCGGCACACGACCACTTGGGACGATCCTGAAATATGAGCGTGAGGTGGACGGAAGAATTTGCCCAGGGTCCGGTGGGCTAAGGTCGAATACCAAATCGCCGCTGCGATTCTACCTGCCTCTCGGGATGGCTGCCGCCCAACGAACCGGGTTCGATCTATTAAAGGAGAACCCGGATGTCCAAAAAACTATTTGCACTTGCTCTCGGCTCGTGCCTGATGGGAGCGGTGTCTCTGCCTGTCGTAGCGCAGAGCACCACCGCAGCAACCCAAACGGCGAAACCGAAAGTCGCCAAGAAGCATCATCGCGCAGTTAAGAAGAGCAGCAAACCTGCTGCCACTGCCCCTGCTGCTTCGGCCACTCCCGCAAAGTAAAACAACAATTGGGAGTGTAACCATTGAGGTGATGGGCCGGTTGATATTTCAAATCTTTCATCGGCCCTTTTTTACTCTCCAACACCAAAAGCTACCCCACTTCCCCTTGCCCATTTTGGTCTTACGCGTCAACTTGGCGTGGCGTAACGTCGGAGTGCGCGATCCCGGTGAGAGCATCCACGGCCCGCCGGTTTCCAGCAGCCTTCCGTCGTGAAGTCGGGCATCCCACCGAGTCCGGCGCACCAGCTTTATCTCGTCCTGCACGCTCGACCTCTACTGCCAAAACGAACCAGGGCTTTGTATCACAGTGATATATTCGCTAACTTACGTCTGACACTGAATGAATTCGGATGAATTTTATACGTCACACGCAAAGCCCCACTTCCTCTAGCCTGCATCGCCCTCGGTTCGTCGATGATTTCATCCGGCATCTCGAAAACCCCCGTTTCAGGTCGCCTACGGTGTGGCGGTGCTGCGGTGGCATTAAACACGCCTGAATAGCTCCGGCAGGCTCGTCTTCAGGCCGCGTGCGACCTTCTCGATATTCACGAGCGACAGATTCCGAATGCCGCGCTCAATGCCGCTGTAATAGGTCCGATGCAGGCCGCACCGTTCCGCCGCTTCTTCCTGATTTATTTTCTGTTCCTCCCGTATCCGGCGGATTGCGCGGCCAAAACGGATTCGTATGTCGAGAGGCATTGCACTTCTATGTTCGAGAAGTGCAGCCGATGCGTACACATCCGATGAGTCACATGATTTTCATTGACAAAGCATGGGAAGTGGTCCACAATCACGGCCTCTCTCCCTAGCAAAAGTTCCTCCCGCCATCAAGAAGTTAAGCGGTTGTTCCGGCGTGCTTCCAAGAAGGGGTACCACGTGAAAATCATCTTTCAACTATTGAAGTTATTAGCGCCTTTGTTATTCGCCGCAGTTAGCATGTCGGCGGCTAATTTCTCCTTTACTGGCAGCTTCACCACAGACGATCAGGAACAGATTTTCGACCTGAGCTTGACCTCCGCCACGACGGTCACATTCGAAACACTCAGCTACGGGGGCGGCACGAATGCGGCGGGCACGGTAATTCCCTCCGGAGGCTTTGACCCGCGCCTGACATGGTTCCAGTCGGATGGGACGGAGATCGGCAGCAATGGCGGCCCATACTGCGGCAGCAATGGTTCCTTTCTGGGGGCCTGCAACGACGCATATTTTCAGGGAACGCTGGCTGCGGGCAGCTACTTCCTGGCGTTGACGCAGGATGGCAACGATCCGAATGGCGATCTCAGCGCCGGGTTCAGCGAGCAGGGAAACCCCAATTTCACCGCCAACGGGCTCTGCAATCAATTCTGCGATTCTCTCAGCGGTAACGAACTGGCGGGAACCTGGGCGGTGGATATTTTGGGGGTGAACTCGGCCAATCCGGCGACCGTGGTGCCGGAGCCTGCCACGATCTCTTTGACTGGAATCGGTCTTTCTCTGCTCTCCCTGGCGAGCCGTAAACGCAGGGCCTAGCGTTGTCACTATTCTGCATCCCAGGTCGGCCCTTTGGCTAACCGTGCTAGAACCAGCAATTTCACACTTGGCAATTTTCAAGAAAGGCGATGGCAATGTCCCTCAAACTGATTCGCTCGTTGGTATGTGTTTTGGCAATTCTTTCCGCAGCGGCAGTGGCGCAAACTGTGCCTTTAACGCAGGATTCCTACATCGTCCCTGGCAGCCCAATCAACTATGGCACCGCGACGACGATCAACGTGGGTGGACCAAGCGGCGACAAGGCGCTCGTTCAGTTTGACCTCTCGACGCTTCCATCGGGAATCACCAGCAGCAATGTAGCCAAGGCAACACTGACGTTGTTTGTGAACAAGCTTGGGTCGCCTGGTACGGTGAACATTTCGCTCGCCAACGGTGGGTGGACGGAAACAGGCGTGATTGGAACAAACGGTCCTGCCATCGGACAGGGGATAGCCAGCGGTATACCGGTTTCCGCCCCCAGCGACTACATTTACGTCGATGCAACGACAGCCGTGCAGGAATGGCTGTCGGGGGCTTCCCCCAATGGCGGCTTCATCATTACGCCCAACGGTGGCGCGGTGAACGTGGCGTTCGACAGCAAGGAGAGTACGACCACTAGTCACCCGGCAACACTTGCGATTACGCTCGTCAACTCCGGGCCACAGGGACCGGCGGGCGCGACTGGCGCAACCGGCTCAACCGGTCCGGCAGGAGCCAATGGCGCGAACGGTGCCAATGGCGCGACCGGCCCCGCAGGCAGCTATGGAAACGGAAGCCAGATGACCGGAATCCCCTTGTTATATACATTCCACAATGGCTATTACTTTTACAATTCGGTAAGCGCGTCCACCGGGAATGACAACAATTCACCACAAAACAACCAACTCACGATACCCACAAACCTACAAGGAACAGGATGTACCCCTCACGCATCCATTCGCGACTTCACCGGTGCCTTCGCAATATACACCTTGTATTCCGTACCCCTAGCCAGCGTAGACATCACTTGGAATGAACAATTTGATCCTTCAGCACAGACGGTGATCGGTACAGCATCAAGCACCGGAAGCGGGCTAATCGATATAGCCATTTCCGCGCAACTGACACCTGGCCACGGAATATATCTACACCGCTCCGACAACTCAATGGCAGGCGGTTTCTATCTTGCGTTTTCATGCGATTAGTAGACGTTGCCGTGATTTGGGGAAGCGTCGAAGAGCCGGAAGCCAGATTCTGCGACGCTACTCAACGCCACGCCCAGGCACTGCACTTCGCCACCAGCCAAGCGGACATTCCTAATGCCACCACATCACCACAAATCCAGGACAACCGGCCCACTTAATCCAGATTTCGCACGCGAAGCCAAGGCTATTGTCGCCCTGGCATTTCGGAACGGCCCCATCGAAGATTTACATGCCGGTATCGCTTGCCCGACCTGTCAGAACGACTCCACGTATTCACGTATCTCGGATGCAGAAATGAAAGCGATCATGCAGAACGCCGTGAACCACATGTAGCGGCTCTTGTGGTTGAAGGCGCACGATCCCGCTTCGTATGACATGAATGTGCAGTTGGGGCACCGCTACGCGGCTACCTAGGACGATCCTGAAACGTAGGGTGTTACGGGCGACCAGTCCTGCGCTTCGGCTTGGCTTGGCGTAACCCTGGGGTGCACGATCCTGCTGGGAACCGTTCACCGTCACGCGGGCCGGGAGGGCCACATCACCCCACGCCCTCGAAGTATGTATCAAAGTGATATATTCGTAAATTTCAAACTGAGCCACCACCCACCCTTGTGCTTTGGTTGCGAAAACCCGCCATGGTCTGATAAACTGTCGCGGTTGTTGCACCCTTGGTCCTACAGTCTGCTATCGGTGCGACCGACCGAGTCCGACTCAGGAAGCCATCCTGCAAAATCGTGCGGGCTAATTACTCTTCGGATTGATTCAGTATTTTCCCCACCGCATCCAGCCCTATTTTTACGCTCAATCGACTCCGTCTCAATTAAGTAACCTGATCGTCCCGTAATTCAGCAGTCATCCCTATGCTGTCGCGTGACATGCGTGGTCGTGCCCAACACAACAACGACAAAAGTTCAACCCTAAGCGACGCGCAATTCAAAACTGTGACCCCCGCAATAGCTTCCTGATCATACTGACCGTTGCTGATCTCAGCGCCGCCACTAGGAATTACATATCCCTAAACAACTCAATGAGAATTCGAACTTCACCATTCGCCATCCGGCCCGATAAGGAGGAACCGATGAGCAGTGCAAGGTTTTCGACGAAACACTGGCACCCGGCAGCAAATTTCTTTCCGCTGTTAACGGGGCGTTCCTTCGATGAACTAGCTGCCGATATCAAAAGGAACGGCCTGCTTGATCCCATCGTGCTCTTCGAAGGAAAAGTGCTTGACGGTCGCAACCGCCTGCGGGCCTGTGAGACGGTTGGTGTAAAACCTGAATTCGTAGAATGGATTCCAAACGGCACCGGCCCGTTCTCTTGGGTCGTTTCCCACAACCTGACCCGCCGCCATCTCACAGGAACTCAAAGGGCCGTCATCGGAGCCAAGATGCTCCCATTCCTGGTCAAGGAAGCGAAGGAGCGGCAACGGCTTTCTAGAGGGCGCGGACATGAAGGCAAAAAGGTATTGCCAAACGGGAATACCTTTTTTGGACCGGCAGCAGAGCAGGCTGCCGAGATAACCGGTTCCAGCGTATCGCAAATCTACCGGGCCAAACGCATCGGCGACAAAAGCGCGGAAGTCCTGGATCGGGTTATGGCGAAGGAAATATCCATGGCCGAGGCGGAACTCGAACTCAATATAAAGAAAAAACTCGCGGCCATGCAATCCAGTGAGAGCATGCAGTGGTACACGCTGCAAAAATACATTGATGCGGTACGTGAAGTATTGGGAGAGATCGAGCTAGACCCCGCTTCTTCACAGGAAGCCAACAAAATAGTAAAAGCTCAACGGATCTATACCAGGAAGGATAACGGTCTCAGAAAGTCGTTTCGGTCCAAAACACTCTTCCTGAACGCGCCCTATGGAAAAGATGGGCCAAAGTTCATACCAAAGTTAGTCCAATCCTATGAAGCAGGTGCGGTCGGCAAAGCAATTGCAATGGTCAACGACCATAGCACCGCCACCAAATGGTTCAAACCGCTATTCAACTACTTACTCTGCTTTACCGACCATCGCCCAAGATTTTGGAAGCCAGATGAACAAAAGGATTCACCAACCCATGGGGCCGTGTTTGTTTACTTCGGGCCTAACAAAGATAAATTTGCCGAGGTATTTTCACGATTTGGCACTGTTGTACAAAAATATGCCACCAGGAGGTAACAAAGGCGTAGAGTTTTCAAACGTGCCGCGCACTGTCCGTCCTTACCAGTTCCGCTGCGTTTGAGCGGCTTCCTTGAAGTCGTTTCCTTGACGCAAGGTGATAACATTTTGCCGTGGCGCGAATCCTCCGCATCCTCGGTGAAATCTTAGCAATAATGATTGCCATACTACAGTTCACTAAGGTGTTTGATGAGCCGAATGGCCATGTGATCGTCGGCACTCTGGGTGTCGCTATTGCGATCTGCATTGTTGCCTCCGAAATTTGCCTGTTGCGTGAGGAGAGAAAGCGTACGGAAGCAGACCAGGAGTTCAGGCGTCAAGTTTTGCAATATGTAAATGGGCGCTCTCAGCCACCTCGTCCGCCGGTATTGGAGGCAAGTGACAACGTAGACATCGTAAATACTCCGGCAGTACAAATCTACCCATCACAAGATCAAATCCAGGCCGCCCAGGAGACATTGTTTGCCAATGAGGCCCTGATGCTTCCCCCTCTGGATTTGAGAGTCAAATTAGCGCACGATCCAGACTTTAGACGGAATTTCGAGGCCATTGCGTTAGGCAAATATCCGGCACTAGCTGCCATCAAGAAGGGTGTTGCCCGTGAACCACTGATAGCAGCTCGCTTCACGCGCTCTCGGCTTATTCCAAGGCATCCATATGCTGAAATCACGAAAGACCTAATGAAGGCACTGAACAAGCCCTTTACGGCCACGTCTGACTTTTTGTTCGAAATTCATCTGGTAAATACCTCAGACAACCCAACAACCGTACAAAAAATAACGGCGGAGGCGGAGATAAACGGGAACTGGGTAGTGCTGCCAGAATTTCACGATCTAGGCCATTACGAAATCGTCTTTGACGACGACGGGGAGGGGCAACCAAAGAGAAGATTGTCCAAGCCAGACGAGGCCGATGTTAAGCAGCTATCTAGCATTTGGCTGGAGTTAAGGGGGAAAGAATTGCGTCGTGGGGTGGGCGTGCAAGGATGGATTGCATTTGAAATTTCGGCAGATAGTAATGTTTTCGACAAGCCGGTGATGAATAGAGTCAGGCTAGTAGACGCGCTTGGAGGGTTACACCCGGTCATTACTTCAAGTGCAGATCCACCTGATAAGCGTGGGAGGCTACGGTACAGTCCGAAAGTTCTAGAAGAATTGCGGCGGAGTTAAGCGACCCTGTCGATAAGTTCTTTGTATTCGAGATTATCAGCATTCAACATCCGCTTGAGAGTATCGCGAAATAGATAGGGGTCTTCACGGTTACTGAAACGCCATTCCATCTCTTCCAAGTAGGCCGTCAGGTGCTTCGCGCTGATTCGGTGCCACGTTCCGATGGTGCGCGCTTGAGCAACGAGAACCCGTGCATCGCATTTCGCCTTCGTTATCTGGCAAAACCTGATTTACTGGTGCAGGGCGTCATACGCGAGTTTTCCAGCGCCAGCCGCGATACCGCCAACGGCAGCAACAGTGCCCGCCCGTTTCAAGAGCGTGCCAGCGTTCTGCTTCAAAGCCTGCCGCTGAATGAACAGGCGCACCCGTGGTACATCGTTACTAAACGCCGCCTGCTGCTTCTCAGGTGCAAGGTTTTCAAAGTCCCGGACGACGCCGTTCCAGTTCGTCACACCTTCAATCTTGCCGCCCTTCAGAAGGCTGGATTTCCCAATTGTGTTGCTCCGCACCAGCTCTGCAAGAGCATTTCTGCCGGTTGCGCTTGCCGGTTCAAAGTTTTTGATTTCAGCGACAGCCGCCTGAGCATTCTCAGCATGTTCGATTAGGGCGGCAGCATGGTCCGGGCCTACGGCCTGTTGCAAGCGCCCGCTGTCAAAAAGCTTGTGAAGTCTCGGGGCTAGCTTTCCGGGGTCAACCGTTTCCACACCTTTCCCGACACCAGCCCGCCCGGTCGTGGCTGCTTTCAACTGTGCGTCAACATCGTAAAGCGCCTGTGCCTTTTTGTAATTGGTCTTGGCTTCCTCCGCCAATCTCGGCGTGATCTTACCATTGGCCTGCAACTCATCAAGGAGGTTGGCTTGCGTGGTTTCAATTTCCGATTGCTTCAGCTCCAACGCAGAGTGCTTGTCATCATCGATACCGGCAACTTCACGGATTTTCATTCTGATGTTCTTTAGCTGGTCATCAAATCTTTGCCAGCGCCCGCCTGATGCTTCATCCAAGGTGGCATAAGCCTGCTTTGCTTTCGCCTGAACCGCCGCTGCCGTATTTTCTACCGCATCCCGAATGGACGTAACCGGTTTGGCCTGCACGCCGTTGTCGGCGGCGACATCGGACAGCGTTTTGCGAATGCCAGCCTGCAAGTCAGGTTGAATTGCGCTGCTGCTCGGTGGTTCGGTTGGTGGAGCGCCTTCGGCTATTTTGGCTTTGCCTACCGCGTTGCCCACGGCATTTTCAACCGGGCTGGCAGCTTCTGCACCTTTGGCCGCTCGTGCGAGTTCGTTGGCAGTGTGGAACGTTGCAGACGCCGCACCACCTATTAAGGCAGCCTTACCAATGTCCGATGCGTCACCGCCATGCAGGCCAGCTTGACCACCAGACACAGCGCCCGTGCGGACCGCCTTCAGTCCAGCGGAGATGATTTTTCCCACAACGGGATGCGATTCCGCGAGTCTGGCAACTTTGGTTGCAAGCCCGAGACGTTCGGCAAGGGACAAACCTTTCAGGGCTTCATCGCCGAGGAAAAATTCCCCAATGCCTTCGCCGACAACTCCAACCCTTTGCGCCGTGTTGGTTGGTGTTTCAATCTGTTCCAATGCCTGGACATCAGAAGGGCGAACCAAGGATGGAGCAATCCGGGAAATGCTCTTGGAAATTGTGTTAACTGTTTGGCCTGCACCTTTCAGGAAGCCTGCACCGACATCGCCCGCTGTATTCAGGAATCCACCACCGCTGTGCGGTTGGGGCTGTGGCGACTGAGAGCTGAACTGATCCACTGGAGTATCCCTCGTTACCGGAGAACCAAACGTCATACCATCCACGGGTGTATCGCGCGTTACCGGAGAACCAAACGTCATGCCTTGCGTTGCCATTAAAATTTCACAACTTTCCCGTCGGCAGTTTTATAGCCGATGATGTTCCCGTTCGCATCCAGGCCGGGACTCGCTCCCTTGGGTATGACGCGCTGCGGTCCTTGGGTCGAAGCGACGTTGCCAGCCTGCATTTCTCGATAATCGGCAACCGTGACCAGACGGTCTTCGGCAGCGTATCTATTCATGACGGCGTCGATAGAGTCCAATCCGCCGGTAAATTGCTGCACGTTCATTCCGGGTTGAAGCATATCCCCCATTTTCTTCAGGATCTCGTTAGAAAATCTTCCGGTGTGAACCTTCGTTGCAGCCGATTGAAGAAACGAAACGTCGTTCAGGAGCTTTTGAGCCTGTGCGTTGCCGAGTCCGAGTGCGGCCAGTCCTTTCTCGGAACGACCGAGTAACGGACCAACCAACGCTGGGTTCTTTTGCACAGCATCACGTAGACCGGCACTAATCGCTATTGCCTGCCGGGCAGTATCGCCAGTTTGCCTTTCCATCTGGCTCGGCTTATATAAAGGTTGCTGGTTCTGCGGGACAGGACGGCCTTTTGCGTCCACCAGCATGGAATCCGGGGCGTTATCCAGGGTCAGGCGTTCCTTCGTTATCGGGTTTACGCCTGTTTTGTACATCGCTTCAACGTCGCGGCCTTCAGCAATCGCGCGATCTTTCGCATCCGCTCCGGCTTTCTTTTCGCCCTGTTGCTTCGAGCGTTCAAGGAAATTGGTCGCAGAGGTCGCTTGGTCCTGAGTGAACTTTCCAGGTGACGCCAGCACAGCGTTCGCTTTAGATTCCGAGTCAATGATGTTGAAGCCTTCCGTGGACTTTGCGTTAGCGGCCAATTGGTTATGCACGGCTTCGAGCAACGGCCATCCGCCCATCGCGCTAGCCACGGTGTCAACGAACTTGGCATCAGAATTCGGTTCCATCTGGCCGGTCTGGGGATTTCTCTTCGATGCGCCCAGGGCCTGCAAACTTTCGAGCACATCCATCCCGTGAACGTCGCTGTGGGAAACGTATTTCTGGAACCTTGTCATCGCCGCTTCGACGCCGGGCTTGCTGAAGTCAATGGTCTTAGGGACTTGGTCGGCATATTGGGTGCCGGCCAGGACGTTCCGCATGTCATTGAGGCGAAGGTCGCTCAAACTGCGCGTGGCAAGCACTTCGTTTGCCCTTTGCTTCATTCGTAATGGAATATCAGTTCCGTTCGGTCCGATGTTTACGCCTTTTGGAAAGCCGGGTACATTCGCGGCTGCATATTTATCCCAATCACCCTGCGTCAACTTAACCGGCGTATTAGGATCTCGAATAACAAGGTGAGTCGCCACCCATCGTTTGCTTCCATCAGCCCCGACGACTTCTTCGCGACCGGCGATTGGTCCTAACTCGTCTGTGGAGCTGAATTTTCCTTTGGTTATGGCGTCCAGTAATTCTGCTTGGCTCACTGGAAGGCCGTTGTTGTCGTAGACGTCTGGATCGTCCAGGTCAAGAAGGCCGGAAGCACGATTGATTTCGACCATTTTGTCGATGGCATCCGATCCGTATTTCTCGGCTTCAGCGGTGTTGAGCAGTGTTCGCGAATTTGTTTCGAAGATTGCCGCCCTGGCTGCCAGCGCTTTTGATTTATTTGCGAAGTCTTGCTGGGCTTGGGCTTCACGCTGTTGGGCTTGCTGCTGCCCTTGTTGGAGACCTGCGAGACCGGCTGCTCCTGGACCTTTTCCTTTACCCGCTGCGAGACCGCTCAAACTTCCACTGATCGCTTCTAGGGCGATGGCGAGACCGATTTGCCTGCCAGAAAGTTGCTGTGGCACTCGATTCCCAGCATCGTCAATTAAATATCGAGGCCCACCGGCGAGAGCCTGTGCAACGCTGTTCAATAACCCAGCACGGCGTACTGCCGGATGACCTGCATTGGGATCGGCGGTCGATGTTCCGGGTGCTGGAGGGTTGCTGACTGCTTGTTGCGGTGGCTGTGATCGTGATTGCTGAGGGCCTGGGACCGCTGGGGCCGTCGGAGCCGATGGCGGGGATGCTGAGACCGGCGATTGTGTCACAGGGGTCGCTGGCGCAGGGACGCTAGCAAGCGGCGGCTGGTTTGCGGGTTGTGCTACGGGTGGCTGTGGAGTCGGGTTAGTTACGGCTTGGTTAGGATCGATGAATGCCATATTGGTTGGTCCTGAAAGAAATGCGCCGTCGCTATTTGACCGGGGGAACGGCGGGAGCGGCGAACGGCGCGGGGTGCTCCCTAATTTGATTGCGGGCGTGCAAACGGCCATTTCCCGGCCTGGATTACGTCGGTTACTTGTGGCTTGTAAAATTCACCGAACACAAGCCTGCGATATGTTTCAGAGTCGGTTCGGTCCAACTGGTAGGCCGAATATTCGGTGCCGTCGCGGGGATCGCGGGCTACCACTTCGCTGCGATATCGGTCCCATTCGGCTTCCGGGTCAGGTTCTACCGTCGCTTCCGGCTCTGGTTCAACTTCGACGGGCCATGGCTCCAATAACCCAAAAGCACGTAGCCGCTCAAAGGCCAGTTTGTATACTTTGGCATCAGAAATCTGAATACCGTTGCGGAGCAGATAATCCCGCAGCACTCTAATGTTGTTTACGGACGGATGGAACTCCGGTTCGCTGTCACAAAACACTCTGAATTCCTTGCCGTTAAAAGTTTGGGCGTCAACGAAACTCATGTTTTTGCCGACGACAGACTGGGGCAGCGCAAACTCGGCATCCTTGCCGTTGCGTGTGCTCTCCAGGGTGGCTTGATTGGCAATTTGCAACAGGTGTTTGTTTGTAGCGATAGCACCACGTACCACAGGGTCTGGTTCGCCGTCCGGCATTAGAGCGGTCCATCGTTCGAAGTCGAGCGGCGTTATTTGCGCTGCCGTTACAACTCGATGTTGCTCCCCTTTGAGTTCGGCCACGTACAAGTCATATTGCCGACTGTCCTCTTCATCCCTACTCTTGGCGGCTTGCTGATTCGTCCAAGCCCTTCGTTCCCGTGTTGCCGCGTCATCTCTTGCACTCATAGTGTGTCCTCCTTAGCTGACGGTGATCGTCAGCGGGTCGCTCGGATTTGCCTTGATACGGCCAAAGATTTCCAGCCGCGTCTCCGGCGTGATCTTGGCCCAATCCTTCAGCGACACCACTTCGTCGAGGGGCTGGCCCCATACCAAAAGTGCCTGACGGACGAATATCTTGTGTTCGGCTGTCAGTTTGTATACATAAACCCGGTGCTCTGCGTCACGTTTGGCTTGCCTTGCGGCGTCCTCTGCGCGTTCCCGTTCGAGTGCTTCATGCCTTGCCTTCTCCGCGTGCCAGATGGGGCGCAGGTATTCACGGAAATCGGCAGAATCACCAGAACGGACTCCCATGGGGATAGCAATTACTTCGCCGCCACTTGTACCGGACGTGTGAGCCGTGGTCCTCCCGCATTGGGCGTTGGTGCATTCAGCCGTACCATTCTGTAATTTGGTATGGCTATGGATCTGATTCGCCATTCCGCACACCCGGCATTTGGTCCGCCAAGCCAGAGGCCGCAGCCGCTCCCGCTGACCTATTTCAAGGGTTCCTGAAACCTGCCCCTGCAAATTGTCAAAAGTCATGTACTCTCCGCAAATGCCGGGTTCCGTTCCAGTGGCTGGTGAATGCTGTCGTCAATTCCAGCCGCCATGCGCCTGCACCCGCACGCCAGTTGAAAAATCAATTCGTCGTCAACTTGACCCGCGAAGACATCGGTGACCGTGGCTAATTGTTTATGTTCGTGGCAATACATCGAAGTGGAATCGCGGAGAATGGCTAGCCTGTTGTGCTTCTGCCTCACGCTGCGACCGCCAACGCCTTGTTGCGGCAGCCTTGCCGGTTGAAATACACATCCAGCGGGAACAGCTTCCTCTTGATAAATTCTCTGCCGCACCATTCAACGATGGAGGTGTGGATTTTTGTTTCGGCCACATTGAGCACGGGTTTATGAGTTTCGGGGTCCACTTCCGGCATCACGAACCACTGCATGAACTGTGTAATCAAGCTGTGGTCACCACCTAAAGCTGCCGTGATCGCGTTCTCGCAGTCGATTGCAATATGAGCGGAAGAAGGACTCCATCGCCAATGCGCTGGTCTTGCGCCGACCGGGTCGATTCCGGCTAAACTGGAACCCCATGGGCTGCACAATTTGTTTCGGATGTACAAGCCGTGAACGACCGTATTGAATGAGTTGGCGAGTTCACGCGAATGAATTGTGGCGGGCTTCCTGTAGGCCCGGTGGTCACGAAGGCGGTCGCCGAAACGGTCAAATCGCACGGACCCTGAATTCTAGATTTACTTTGTGTCTTGTCATACATATGTAGAGCACGAGAACACGGGACTGCTCTCAGGCGACATATGTAGAGCACGGGACCGGTTCTCAGGCGGTCCCGTTTTTGTTTAGGACGCTTGTTCCTCCTGCCAGCCGGTTTCGTCCTCCAGGTCTGGTTCTGCTGCAATTACGTCTTCAACTTGGTCCGCCTCCGCGTCAACATCCACTGCCACGAGTCTCACCTTAACCTTGGTCTGAAAACGTGACGGTTTGTCCAGGTCCGCTATATCAACGAATCTCCGCTTGGCCCGCAAACGTGACGTTTTCCATGCCCACGCCATATAGCGGGCGCGCTCCTGTAGTCTGGTGGAAAGTTTCGCCGTTCCAGGAACAAGGAGCGCATCCATATTTTGGAAAATCCAAGGCCACACTTCATTGGCTAGTTGTTGCGCCGTGTGCCTCGGGTCGTCGTGATCGGCCAAGTCCAGGCAGCCCCTCAAAATCGACCAGACGCCCGCTAGCACGGATTTCTCATACAAACGCCGGAAGGTATAAAGCTCCTTGAGCCTTCCGACGGCGGGCTGGAGGATTGTGCTGGCCCAAGCCATGAAGTCTTGGTTTGTGGTTCCAGTAAACTGGTTGAGTTTGCCGGCGATGCCTTCCAGTAGATTGTCAACATCCCCTTGGAAGAGCAGCCTCGACTCGTGGCACAACTCTTCCATTTCGTTATGATTGGCGTTGTAAAGTTGCTCTGATGTCGGTGCGGTTATTGTCTTTGGCGGGGCTGGCGTTGCGGCCAGCATACTTACTACTTTTTCTTGTCGGTTCAGGTTTTCCTTTCGTTTCTAAATTTGTACCGCTAGTTCGGCTTCGACGTGCTCGAAGGTGGTGGTATCACCATGGGCTTTAATTGCACGGAGGCAGGCTTGGTAAAGCGGGTCGCTGTCATCTCGACAGTGCCTTTCCCAGGCGTCGTCGATTCTTCCTTGCGCCAGGAATTCCAGGCATTCGCGGAATCTATCCTGGGCTGGTCCAAGGTTCTCCGGTTTTGTGGTGTCGGCCTCGCGGAGGTAGTGGGAGGCGAATATCGCCGCCGTTTTTTCGATTTTGACATCAAGTGCTGTGATCACTGTTTCCTTTCTGTGGTCCAGGGCGTGGTTAAGGTGGTCGGCACGGCTAGCGCCTGTGCTTTGAATTCTGCCGTCACCCTGTTCATTACTGCGCTGGCGAATCGAAGCATGTAGTCCCGATCCATTGCCCCGTACTTGATGTGCTTTTTTGCCAGCGCAAGAAGACCTTGCTGAATAGTGTCGGGGGCGTGTTGCAATCCCCAGATCGCGAGCTGGGCATCTTCCGGGGCTGTAATCGTAGGAAAAAGAGCCGTCCAAGTATCTTTGAGTTCGGCGCGAAATGTAGCTGTTGTCATAGTGTTTTAACTTGCCTTCTTGAACTTGGAGATAAAGTCGTGCATGTTGAGCGCGCCACCACGGTTGAGTTTTACACTCAGTGGGTCATGTGATGAATGCGCAGTCCCGCTCATGGTGACCACTTTTTCGGCTGCCAATTCGTGGATGGCTTCGAGGACGTTTTCTCTTTTGCCTTCGACATCCTCAAGGATCGCCATCTGGGTAGCGGTTTCATTGCTGCGACCTGAAAGGTATGTGATGATCCGTTCCCCGTAACTCGCCTTGCGCTTTTCTCCTTTTTTATCGGTCTGCGCGCCTTTCCATAGCTCGAAGTCCGCACCCAAGGTGAAACCTTTGACGACATCCGCGCCGGCGCTTTCTATGATTTCCCCATCGAGTATGGTTGCCGGGATGTTTCGCCCGATGCGTACTTCCGTCACTATCACTCGCTGGCCCTGTTCCTTGTAGATGGCTATGTTGCAATCTGGTTCACCCCTTAAAGCTGTGGAGCCTAACAAGGCGTCGAACGGGTCGTCTGACGCGACCTTTTTACAGTGGCTCAGGCCAAGGATGTGCAGATGCGGGAACGTCCGGGCTAGATTTCGCAGTTGCTCAACCGCAGTCATCATTGGGATATAGTCATTTGCATCCTTGACCCGGAGCATTTTCATCAACGTATCCGCGATGACCAGCCGGACATGCGGCAACTTCGTTAGGGCGTCACCGAGAACCTCGATTGTTTCCTCAAGTTTCTTGGGCAACTTCTCCAGGATCGTGATTGCCGCATCGGTCGCTGGGTCGTAGCCCAAAGCGCTAAGGCAATTGTCCACATGATTTCTGGGGTCTTCCAGGCTAATGAGAATCACTTCGCCCTGGACGGTAGTGCGGTCTAAGAAATCGGCCCCCTTGGTAACCGCGACCGCCGCGTATCTCGAAATTGATGACTTGCCTTGTTTGGGCTTAGCACCGAGAACGCTGAACCCGCCTTGCGTGAGCAGGCCATCAACCACATAGGGGATTGGGATTGGTTTGCCTTCGGAGAAGGTGGAATAGGCTGCTATAAATTGGAGCTGGTACTTTTCGGGTTGCAGTTTCGATTGCTTCTCTGTCATTGGCTTCCTTTGTAACCACGTTCGCCGGCTCAAGTGGCCGGTTGGTACGGTGTACTATTTCGAGTATTTCCGGGGCGTCCGGCGCTATCTCATGCTAATTGGGGACCAAGAAGCACACCCAAGGGCCACACACGCGGAAATAAGGAAACGGAAATAAGAAAGACTAAATAATTAATTCCCAAACTCTTCTCCAGTACTAAGCTCTTTCTCATTCTTATTTCCTTGTTTCCCATTTCCCATGTGTGAGACCCCCAACAAGGGGACGGATATGGGTTGCCTCGGCAACGCGTCTGCCTGAGATAGAGCCACACGGGCGGGAAATAAGGGAAAAACACGGTACGCTATACCCCCCGGGTGCCTTTGGCGCTCGGTTGGGTCATCCTGCCTGATCCAGGGATTCGTAGGCGTCAGCAAAAATATCTGGCTTAGTAGCCGGTCGATCAGCTAGGTCGTCATCGTCCTTCAGTACCCCATAATCGGAGCCACGGTAATTCCACGACAGGTCTGCGGTGGCGAATTCTATCACACATGCGTTCGCCCAGTCTCGTGCATATCCTTCGACTGGCTCAC
>Ga0207052_10183_pt1 | contig 20659 bp, 21 predicted proteins | sample Alteio_BWMinCont_62_FD_153294 | JGI IMG/M metagenome (GOLD analysis project Ga0207052, IMG submission 153294) | Enriched cells from forest soil in Barre Woods Harvard Forest LTER site, Petersham, Massachusetts, United States -... | ecosystem: Environmental > Terrestrial > Soil > Temperate forest >...
TTACAACCAGGAAGATCCCAAGAACCCCAAATGCGCCGAATCGACCGCCTATCCTGCCGCTCCCGATAGCGAATACGGCTGGGAGAAGTTGTTCAGTGAGCGGCTATACTCCGCTTTCTTTCGTAACCACAATCTGGATATTCGGGTGGCGCGTTTTCACAATATCTTTGGCCCTGAGGGCACTTGGACCGGGGGGCGGGAGAAAGCTCCCGCCGCGTTATGCCGAAAGGTGGCGGAGCAGCCGGACAACGGCGCCATCGACGTGTGGGGTGATGGCGAACAGACGCGATCGTTTCTCTATATCGATGGATGCATAGAAGCGGTTCGCCGTCTCATGAATTCGGCCTTCCGTGGTCCGGTTAACATCGGCTCGGAAGAGATGGTTACCATCAATCAGATGGCGAACATGATCATGAACATTGCGGGCAAGAAACTTACGGTCAACCATGTGCCAGGTCCCACGGGTGTCCGCGGCCGCAATTCCGATAACAACCTCATTCGAAAGGAACTCAACTGGACGCCGACGCAGACGCTATTCGAGGGTCTATCCAAGACATATCCCTGGATTGAAACGCAGGTGCGCGATGCCGCGACGTCAAGCGCCTCTAAGTCAGCGTCATCGATACTGATTGCCGAACCATGTACCGCAAACTGATTGAATTTGAGTTTTGCCTCATCCATGCGGCCGCGCAGGAGCAGCCAAGCGACGTAGCGCGGATTGCATGATCGAGCGAGCCAGACGAAGGATTCGGCAGTGGCTGCTTCCCCAGGCCCCTGCAAACTTGGATGACCACACGCGAGGGGCCGAGAGGAACCGCCGTGCTGTGCTTACCAGCGGCATCGCGGCGCTTGCGCGCGTCGTGCAGATTGGCACATTGCTCATCACTGTTCGGCTTACCCTGAAGTATTTGGGTAATGAGCGCTTCGGGTTGTGGATGACCATCAGCTCTGTGTTGGCGATGGCCGCATTTGCCGACTTTGGTGTGGGCCTTGGCGTATTGAATACTGTCTCCAGCGCCTTCGGAAGAGACGATATGGAGGGGATTCGCAAAGCTGTTTCCAGCGGTTTCGCTGTTCTGAACTTCATCGCGGCTCTCCTGTTATTGTGCTTTTTCGCTATCTATCGAGTGGTCAACTGGGCGGATTTTTTTCATGTGGTGTCTCCGCAGGCTCGATCGGAGGCCGGGCCCGCGCTCGCCGTCTTTGCCACGTGCTTTGCGCTCAACATCGCAATGGATGTCGTGCAGCGCGTGCAACTCGGCTTGCAGCAGGGATACCACTATGGCCTATGGCAATTGTGCGGCAGCATAGCGGGATTCTTCGGTGTGCTGGCGGGCATTTGGCTGCATGTAAGCCTGCCAGTGCTGGTTGTCGCCATCGCCGGCGCCCCCGTCTTCGCGACCGCTCTGAATGCCATCCATTTCTTTGGCTCTGTCCGGCCCGATTTGCGGCCAAGCTGGGAGAGTGTCTCTCGCGATGCGATCTCGCAGATCGCCGGGCTGGGTGGCTTATTCTTTGTTCTGCAGATGGTGGTCGCGATCTCCTTTTCCGCGGACAACTTCATCATTGCCAGGACCCTAGGCGCTGTCAATGTGCCGGAGTATTCGATCCCGCAACGGATGTTCTCGATCATCGCGGTTGTGACAAGCATGCTCGTAACGCCTCTTTGGCCAGCGTATGGAGAGGCCGTCTCTCGCGGAGATATGGCATGGGTCCGCCGCACACTTTCGTATACGCTTCTTGCTGTTTTTGCGCTGACCTCTGTTGCTTCCGCGGCATTGGTGCTCCTTTCGAACCGGATACTCCTCTTGTGGGTCGGCCCGTCGATCCATCCTCCTTTCATGCTGATTCTGGGTCTTGCCGTTTGGGCCGTGTTGCAGTGTGTTACCGGCACACTTCAATCATTCCTAAATGGCTCGAGCATAATGCGCTTCCAGATCGGCACTCATTGCGTCTTTGGGGTAGTATGCCTGGCTGCAAAGTTTTGGTCTGTTCGCCACTACGGACTCGTCGCCGTCCCCTGGGCAACGGTTATTACATACGGGCTGTTTATAATATTGCCGAGCGTGTGGTATGTGCCGCGCTTGATCGAGCGCATGACAACAAAGGTCTTGCCCACGCCTGCCATAGATTACAGCGTGGCGGAATTCTAGGGTCATGAGTCTCGCGCCGCCTGCTTCTAGTCGATCCAGCGAATTTATTAAGAAGAGATCCTTATACCTGAACTCCTTGAAATATGCGAGATCGCCGGTAGGCTTGGCCCAGCCGAGCAAACAGCACGTTTGATGTCAGGAAGGGATTCGAAGAGATGGACAGAACGCTACTGCGGGCCTATTTGCGGAATCCGATGTCCAGGGTCGAGATTATTCGCGAATTTTGCCGGGATAAAGTTGTTCTAGATCTTGGATGCGTCAATCACAATATCGAGAACGCCAGCAGTGAGCAATGGCTGCACAAAACGGTGGTCGAGGTCTCGCGGGAAGTATTGGGAGTCGACTTCCTCGTCGATGAAGTGGAGATGCTTCGGCAACGCGGCTTTCAAGTCATGCCGGGCGATGTGACTCAGCCTTTGGCGGTTGATCGAAAATTCGACGTTATTGTCGTAGGCAATCTCATTGAGCACCTCTCGAGTTTCGACGGATTGATGAGCAACCTTCGACGCCTGCTGGCTCCCGACGGAGTGGTCCTGATCTGCACGGCCAATCCTTTTTTTAGGGAGCAATACTTCTACAGTGCCCTCAAGAACGACGTCATCGTGAATCCAGAACATACCTGTTGGATCGATCCGGTCACACTGGATCAGCTCAGCCGGCGATTTGAGTTGGAGACGGTCGAAGTGCGCTGGATAAAGGAGAAGTGGTATTTGTCGTGGGCAATTTTTAATGGCGACCGGCAATCGCTCGATATATTCACCGGTCGCTGGAATTATTGCCCTCCGCGCCCATTGCTGGAGCGGATGGTCTCGCCTTGTCTGGAGATGGCTTTCCGCATACCGCTGCAACCCTCCCGCCAACTGCGAGTCCGGAAGCGCTACGGGGACGATCTTGGACGGTTTCTTTACATGAAGCTGAAAGGCGTATTTGTCGACATTTGGTGGAGGCTTCGTCGCTCTGTCATTCCCACGAGCGATATCAACCGCTATGAAATTTATATGTCGGTGCTCAAGCTAAGCAAGCCAGCGTCATAAATCCGCTCCTGTGGGGAATAGAAGCGATGTTTTCAATTGTTCGCTCTTTCGGGAATCGCCACCCCAAACTGCGCTCTGCCTTCGGCCCTTCTTGGCAGTACGTCACTCAGCTACTGTGGACCTTGCGAAGCAAACTGTTTGGCAGGTGGCCTATCGACTTTACGGCGGGAGGGTGCACTGTTTCAATGGTGACCGAGGGCCAAATAGCCGAGTGTGTGTGGCGGGGGTCATTCGAAGAGTGCGAGCGGGATTTCGCAGCCAGGGAGATAAAGTCGGGAATGCGCGTGTTGAACATCGGTGCGAATGCTGGCCTCTATACGATCATCGCCTCAAAGATGGTTGGGCCGGATGGGATGGTTCATGCGTTTGAGCCCTCCTTGCAGAACTTCACTTTGCTCATGAAGAATATTGAGCTGAACGGTTGCAAAAATGTTGTGGCGAACAATTTGGCCCTCTGGAATTCTCAAGGGCGGCTATCGCTCAATTGCGACCCGCTTCATCCGGATATCGATGGTCACTTCTTTGTGCGTCCCTTGTCGGAGATGCCTGTTGATTCGTCCGCTGCCATTGGAATAGTTTCCTGCACCACGCTGGACGATTATTGGCGCGACGCTTGCGGCGGAGATATTAAGCCTGTGGATTTCATCGTCATCGATGTTGAAGGGGCTGAATTATCGGTTTTTGAAGGCGCGCAACAAACATTCGAGGCATCGCCTAGCCTTGCGATGATTATGGAATGCACCGAGCATATCCTCGAAGTTGGGGCCCTTCTCCGCGAATTCGGATTTACATATTATCATTGGGATTCAGATTCGCAGCGCCTCCTTCCCACGGAGATTGGACGAGGCAGTTTTGTCGCGCTACGAGGGATCAAGCGGGCTTGAGGGAGGATGCGCAGCAGGTCTGCAGCTGCTTCACGCGGGCGTCGTCCATCGCAGCGCTCGAAACGCTGCCACTTCAAACTGATTCACCACTCGCCCGAGGTCAATTGCGCTCTCTACCCGTCCGCGCATTTCTGATAGCATTACGGGCGGCATGAACGTCGTCCGATCCATCAAGGGTCGTTTCCGCAGGTGGCAGCAGTGGCGGGCGCAACGCGGTCTTTTGCGCCGGTTTTCCGGGATGGCAGATGAAATCACGCGGGCGCAATGGGCGGAAAGCCTCAACAACCCGACGGAATTCTATGAGCGCTGTTTCCATTATTTCCACACCCACTTGCCGAAGCCATTGCACGAGCATCGCTCCTATTTTGAAGCCGAAGAGCGCGGTTTTGGCGAGAAGTCATTCCACGTGATGTGGTTTTTATTGTTTCGCGAATTTTCGCCGGAAAATTTTTTGGAAATCGGAGTTTTTCGCGGGCAGACCCTGAGCCTCGCTGCGCTGCTCGCGCGCCATTTCAAGCTTCAAGGTTTGACGCAGGGAATTTCGCCGTTTTCCTCGGCTGGGGACTCCGTTTCCAAATACCCGTGCGACTTGGATTACTACGACGATACTCTTAGGAATTTCGCACATTTTTCGTTGTCTGCCCCGATGTTGTTGAAGGCGTTTTCGACCGACGCAGTGGCCGCCGAGCTGATTGCGTCGCGGGACTGGGCCTGCATCTACATTGACGGTAACCACGATTACGACGTCGTACGGAGGGACTGGGATCTATGCTCCACACACGTGCGACCGAGCGGACTGATTGTGCTGGACGATTCGGGTTTGACGACGAACTATGCCCCGCCGATTTTTGCCACGGGCGGTCACCCGGGGCCGTCGCGGCTGGCGCAGGAAATCGACCGGGCCCGGTTTCGCGAAATCCTGCAAGTCGGCCACAACCGGGTCTTTCAAAAAAACGCCCAGTAATAACCGCGGCAGCCGGAATCCGTTCATGCAAGGAGCAGAAACGATGTTGTCAACGTTCGCTCCTTCGGGAAGCGCCACCCAAGCTGCGCTCTGCCTTCGGCCCTTCTTTGGCAGTATGTCACTGAGTTACTGTGGACCCTACGAAGCAAACTATTTGGCAGGTAGCCTATCACCTTTGCGGCGGGCCGGCAAGATCGCACAGGAGGCGGCCGCGCTGGCTGCCGGACCAGTAGAGGTTCCGACAGGGGAACACGTGGGGCCAATCTGGCAAGCGCGACACTTCGGCCTCCGCAAAGGGATTGCGGTTCACGTATGGTTCAAAGCAGTTCTGTCAGTCAATCCGCCACCGGGAATGAAAGACCATCGTCGTGAACGGAGCGCGTTCGAAGCCAACTTAAGATGCCTTCGATAGCTATTCGCACAGCCTCGTCCGAAGAGCGCGGCAGTCCGAAGTGAGCATTTTCCAGCTTAGACGCATCTAGACGGGATTGAGGGACATCACCAGGCCAGCCCTGAGCGGTGGTTCCATAATGAACCCTGGTCTTGCCGGAAAGTCCCAGATGCGTCAGTAGCGTCTCCGCAATAAACCGGACCGACGAAGCACCCTCTGGAGCGACATTGAACACATCAAAACGCCCCGGCGCCATGGTGCGAAGGAGATGCTCCGTATGCCGCATAGCCTGGATCAGGTCGAGAACATACACGTATGGTTTTGCCTGGTGGCCGTCTCCCAGAACTTCGAGATTCATCCGGTCGCTTGCCAGCTTTCGGAGGAAATCGAAAATTACTCCGTGCGTAGTGCGCTGACCTACGATGTTGCCGAAGCGAAGAATCATTCCAGAAAACCCGAAAGTTCCGCAAAACGCTGAAACTAGGGATTCCGATGCGACCTTACCGGCGCCGTACAAACTGACCGGAAGGCAAGGCCCCCAACTTTCTGACACTGGCCTCGCTCCAATGTCGCCATAAACAGTGCCAGAGCTGGATATCAAAATTCGTGAACACTTAGTCCTACGCATCGCCTCAAGCACGTTATAACTGACGATCGTCTCTTGCTCCAAGTCCAGACGAGTGTTCTCAATCCCCCATCGGGCATCTGGATTGGCCGCCAGGTGGTAGACGCAACCGGCCCCACTAAAAACCGGTGTAATTCCCGGTAGGTCCAACAAGTCCTTCGACACTACTTTCAGTCTTTTGCAGCCCCCGTGGTGGGATAAGTGTTCCTCCCTACCCGAGCTGAAGTTATCGATCACCCGGACTTCGGAAGTGTGGTCATCCGCCAGCAAGGCATCAACGAGATGCGATCCTATAAAACCCGCGCCCCCGGTTACCACATAAACTGACAAGTCACTAGTCATTGCGCCTATTTCGAAGGTGCAATCACGTTCGCCTCGAGACGTGACGTCTCCTTAGCATCGGGCGACGACAGTGCGAAACCTGAGCGCAATGCGTCTTCATAAAACATAACGACAGTCTCCAAAGAGAATTCCTGCAGGTCCTTGCCGACCAGGTTAAGTTTGCTCAGAATGTCGCCCGTCGCCGTGATGATGTGGCATCCGATCGAATCAGCCTGGAAGACGTTGAGCAATTCGCGTGGGCTGGCCCAGATGAGTTCAGTGCCTGGCCGCGTCTTCGTTAATTCCACTGCGGCGGCCATCATCGGTACCGGATCTCGACCTGTATCCGCAATACGGCCCGCGAACACAGAGACGTATGCTGAACATCCGGCAGCCAGTGCTGACAAAACATCTCTAACCTGAGAGAGTGTGAGCAGTGCGGTGACGTTCAGTTTAACGCCGGCTCGGGACAGCCTCGAAATTAGATCGCGCGCCGATTCCCCGCGGGTATTGGTGACCGGAATTTTGACGTATACATTATCCCCCCATGTGGCGATTGTTCGGGCTTGGCATTCCATCTCATGAAAGTCGTCAGCAAATACTTCCAGAGAAACTGGCCTGTCGGGAATGTGAGCCAGTATATCGCGTGCGAACCCCTCGTAATCAGTGATGCCGGCTTTACGCATCAACGTAGGATTGGTTGTGAATCCTCGAATTGACGGATTAGCGTACAATCGAAGCATAGCCGCCTTGTCCGCACCATCTGCAAAGATCTTAACGTTGAGATCTGCCAAAGACTTCACTCTCCTGCCTCCTCACTGAAACACTTTGCCTGGTAATCCAGTCTACGGCCCCAGCAAGCGATTCTACACGCACGGCAGGAGGCTGTGAGGGAGATCTTTCCGAGTAGCCGTAGTCGATCAAAACCGTCGTGCAGCCCGCATTGTGCCCTGCGTCAATATCGCGCCAGCGATCTCCGATCAAAAAACTGGCGCCCAATTCTATTCCATACTTGTCAGCGGCTTGTCGTAGGAGGCCTATTCCAGGCTTTCGACACTCGCACCCGTCCGAGTCATCGTGATAACACACAAAGAAATCATTGAGAGGTAGTGCGGCCCGTAGTGCCTCGTGAATACGCTCAATAGTTGAGCGGTGTTGAGTGCCCCGAGCGACGTCCGGCTGATTCGTTATCACGAGCAGAAGAAACCCCAAATCCCGCAATCTGGCGAGCGCTTTGTCGGCCTCAGGAAAAATCTCCAGTTCCTCTAGGGATGAAGGTGGGTAAGGTCTCCCATCGCGAACAATGGCCCGGTTTAGTACGCCATCGCGATCGAGGAAGACCGCTCGCGGCTCCTGAGTCTTCATCGCACCGACTCCCATTTTGTCTCCGCTACCTTGAGATTCGGATGCGAAACCATCAAGTGCCAGATGATCGCTTGGAAGGATTCTGCGTGCGGTGTTACGTGAAGAGGATTGATCGTCGGAACGACAACGCACACATCCGCGACCTGGGCTGTATACCCCCCGTCACGGCCCACCACGCCGACGATTCTGGCACCCACCTCTTTCGCGTATTTAAGAGCAGCTACGATATTGGTGCTAACGGACTTTTCGAGGTTGCCACCACCCACCGAGAATACGAGAATTGCATCTTCTGCCCGCAGGCGGCTTACCCTCAGCCATGATTCGAAAACCCCGGTCCAGCCCTCGTCGTTGACCCGAGCGGTCAACTCGGACACATTATCCGTTGGAGCGTATGCCTCTATTCCGGTGATCTTGCGGAAATCGTTCGTCGCATGAGAGGCATTTCCGGCGCTACCGCCCACCCCGATGATAAACAAGCGCCCGCCACTCGCCCGAACATCTGCGAGCAACTGAACCATCCGTTCGATTGGTTCGGCATCGATCAGCGAGACAATCTTCCGTGTTTCTAAGAGGTATTCCTGCGAAAAGCTCATGTTTGCTAGGCTCCACTCCTTAACAGCTCCGACAGGTTCCGAATTCCCTGAAGCGAGCCTATCTCATAGAAGCGATCATGCACCTCGAATCCGGCCAACTCCCCGCGTGTCAGGAGCTTTCGATACAAGTCAGCCAGATCAACGGCCGAACGCTCTGGGACGTCGGCGAAGGCCTCCTGATGAAACGCGCCCAAACCGTAATCGATATGGCGCATCCGCCTGCTATGGGTCCGCTTATCGTAGACCAGAATACGCCCGTCTTCAAATTCCACATTGCTTGTATCCCAGTTGTTCTCATTCCGAAACACCGTCATCAAGGCCGCTTTCGACGAAGCCACTAAAGCATCTCCAACGGCTCGATAATCGCATGGCAGGAAAGAGTCTCCATATAACACGAAGAACGAATCCCCCAGCAGCGGCAAGGCTCTTTTTACTGCACCCGCTGTTCCGAGAAGCTCAGGCCAGTCCGACGAATACTGTACCTCCATACCGAACTCTTGCCCGTCGCCCACGAAACGCTGGATCAGTTCACCGAGGTAGCCAACGCAAATTATTACCTTTTCAATTCCACGGGCTTTCAACAATCGTAGTTGGTGGGCAATGAACGGCTCACCGTTAATCTCGATTAGTGATTTGGGAGTCTGCTCGGTGAGTGGACGAAGACGCGTAGCCAAGCCACCAGCAAGAATCGCGATAGTATGTATACAAACTCTACGATTGAGCAATAACTGTCGTGCCCTGAAAATCAAAGCGAAATCGAACTTCCCGAAGTCCTACTTTTTGCATGGCCGCGCGTACCGGTTCCTTGTTATTCTCCACGTAAAAAACCAAGAATCCACCGCCTCCGGCACCGATCAGTTTGCCACCGATGGCCCCCTCGCGCCGGGCCAACTCGTACCATTCATTGATTGACTCACTGCTCATGCCAGGCGATCGTTTCTTCTTGTGTTCCCAGTGAACGTGCATCAGGTCGGCAAACTTCCGCAAATCGCCACTCTCCAAGGCTGTCTTGCTTTCATACCCAAGTTGCTTTACGAAATGCAGATTGGCGATCATATCCCCGTCCTTTTGCTTGGTCCTGATATCCTGGTCAACGAGAATCTCTGAAGCCGAACGGCTCACCCCAGTATAAAACAGCAGCAGATTCTCCTCAAGATTCGCCAAGGAGTGGGGATCCAATTCTACGGGGGACACGTCGACTTCGTCATCAGGACGAAAAGTGAAGTGCGTCACACCGCCGCATGCGGCGATGTATGGATCCTGCTTCCCCACTGGCTCCTTCAAGATGTCAATCTCGACTTCGCAAGCCTTTCTTGCCAAGCGCTGGGGAGATATGAAAATTCGTTGATAGCCATGTAGTGCGCGCAAAAGGGCGGTTGTAAAACTCCCGGAAGAACCGAGACCCGTGCCCGCAGGAACATCTGCCATAAAGGCGAGGTCCAAACATGGTCGATGAATACCCATCAACCTTAGAACCTCACGTACAATGGGGTGCTGTACCTCATCGATATGCTGCACTAACTCCATCTTGGAGTATCGTACGGCGAGTTTCTGAAGAAAAGTTTCATGGAGAGTCGTGTAGACATACTTATCGATCGCTGCGGCAATTACGAAACCCGTGTGCTCGCGGTAGTACGATGGCAGATCTGTCCCCCCGCCACCTAAGGAAATCCTCAACGGACTTCTCACAATGATCATGATGCGCCCATGCCCCTACCCAATACGGAGAGCACATGGTAACAGGAATCGACAACACGCATGGCCTCAAGCGCGTCAGTTGCAGTCGCGAGACAGGTGGCATCCTGTTTTCCGCTAACAATGTTTACGAACTCGGCCGTCTCCTGCCGGAGCGAGGAATCTTCTGTGCCGAAATTAAACTGAGTCTCTCGAGGCGTGTCCGGTTCCCCCCAAGGCCATTTCCTTACGAAGGTGACTGTCTGTGGACCGTAATACTTGCCTCTCCCTCGAACTAGAATTTGCGCGTTCTGAAGTTCCACAGTCAGCTCAAAACGGGACTGCCAGCTTGAAATTGAAAGAAACACGTTCGCGATTGCTCCATTCGGCAAGCTGAAGCTTACCGATGCGTGATCCTCCACTTCAGTCTTCCAGAAGCTTTGGCCACGCGCGCCACCAACCACTTCAATGCGTCCGAACAGCCACCTCAGCAAGTCAAACACGTGAACGCCAGGATCGATGCATACGCCACCCCCGCATCGGCGTTGATCGGTTTTCCAACTGTTCTCGTATCCAGGAGCGGCGCCGTGACCGAGAACGGCATCCACAGCGAGGACCTCGCCCAGGTCGCCCTGCCGCAAGGCGCCTCTCAGCCACTGGATGTTCCTGAGAAAACGGTAGTTTAAACCCACGAAGAGCCGGGTGTTGGCCTGAGTTGCGAACGCGGCCAATTGCTCCGCCTCTCGGAAAGCCCGCCCCAGGGGTTTCTCCGCTAGGACAAAGCCGGTTCGCCTCACAACCTGCGGCAAGATGGTGGCCGCAACGTCATGAGGCGTCGCCACAAGAACCGCGTCGAATCGTCCGCCAAATGCTTCCCCTTCGCTAATGGATAGCACCTGTGGAAAAAGATGCTGCCCGGGTTCAAGTTTCGGGTCGTAGACAACAATCTTTTCGACCTGGCGGTTATCCGTTAGCGCCTGCACGCGTTGCGCGCCAATGAGCCCATAGCCGACTACGAGAATCGTCATTCCTCGGCCCGCCTCAACTTAAATGCGTCATCTCTCAGCATGGCGGCGTTCATGGTTGCATAGGAATCATTGACGTGCAGAAAGCGTCCGGTGAAGCCATCGGATGCTGTTGAGAGCAACCACTCACAGAGAGCAATTGGCTTGGAAAACGGGACCACGGTTCGGATTTCGCCGCCGGACCTCCGTACCTCCTTCAACATATCAGTCTCATTTGCGCCGGGCGCAATGATATTGATGTCGATGGGAAGGCCTGATTCCCGCAATTCCATTGCAACTGTCTCGCACATTCTTACCACCGCAGTCTTCGAGATGCCGTAGGGAAGAAACTTTGGGTAGCCATATGCGGCTCCGCCCCCGGCAAAGAGAACGATCTTGCCCCGAGTGGCGCCGCCAATAGCGTCTTCCCCTGAAGGGTAATTCATTTGATTTCGGAGAAGCCAGAGCTGCACAAAACCCCTGCACACATAAAATGCCCCCATGATATTCACTTTTAGCGTCTGCTCAAAGTCCGCGGAACCAAGTGTCCAAAAAGGTCCTGTAGGCCCAAGAATTCCAGCGGCATGAACGATGGCGTCCAAACCGCCCCAGTTCTTTCGGATTTCATCGAAGAGACCCGCCACGGAAGGCTCGCTTCCTACATCAGCACAGGAGCCCCATACTTGCATCGGATGCAGGGACTCAACTGATTCTCGAACGGAGCGTGCTCCGCACAGCCAAACACGATGCCCGTGCCGGACAAGCTCCCTCGCCACCTGGTGTCCGATGCCACGACTACCTCCCGTAACTAGAATTCGACTGCTGCTTATTGCCATAGTGGTCAGTGCTCCATGAGGTTGACTCCGGACAAAATCTTGTACGCCCGAATCGTTTCATCAATCATACGGCTTAGCCCAAACCGCTCTTCGAAGTGGGTTCTCCCAGCTTTGCCGTAGCGCACTCGCAGTTCAGGGTCTGCCGCCAGCGTTGCCAATGCGGACGCTAGTGCCTTCGGATCGTCCACCGGAGCGATCAGCCCGGTCTTGCCATGTATGACGATCTCGTTCATGGCCCCGGCGTTTGTCGCAACGACCGGGAGTGACGCGGACATCGCCTCGCGAACGGTCGTAGGCGTACCTTCAATAGCTGAGGTGTGGAGCAGAACCTGACCCGCCGCAAGATGTGGGAATATGTCATCTACATAACCGGCAAACTCGACAACGCCCGGCGGGAAAGTTGCACCGACTTCCCGCGCCCGTGGTAGGAGCTCGCCCTCGCCAATCATGAGGAGCGTGCACTCCGGAAAGATTCTGTGAATGTGGCCGAACACCTTTAACGCCAGAAGCGGCCGTTTCCTTGGTATCATGCTGCCAAGCCATACTATCCTGGGCGCCGTCCCACGAGCTTTAGGATCACTCTGAATATCGCTACCCGGGCCGCCACAGTATACCCGCGTGACTTTAGCTGCGCTTCCATACCTTTCGATAAAATGCTTCAAGCTGAGATCCGAAATACATATAGTTGCGGTTAGTCCTTTGCGCAGGATGGCGCGCCGACGATACAGGTAGAAGGGTACGCGGTTCACGCCGAGTCTGTCACGGAGGCGTATCGGAGGGATCGTCGCATGAACGGTACCTATGGCGGGGATATCGTGATCGTTGGCCACCTCCCTAAGCCAATCTTCCCGCATCCACATGTTTGTGTGAATCAGCCGGACCCTGGTATGGCGCAAAAACGAGTCCACCATCCTCTTATATTTCTGGCGGGACCAGCTTGAATCGACGCCTAGGATATGCGTCGAAACCCCTTCCGATTCCAGACTCCGCCTGCGAATCGCCGGTTCGGAGTCCGCCAGCACCGCCACGCCGACGCCCCGCCGCTTGAGTTGAACGGCTAGATTCTCAACGTAGTACTCGGTTCCGCCAGGACCAAGGGTCGTCACGGCCAGTAGTACATCTATGATCGCCTGGCTCTCGAACACACTATCTCCAATCTCGCTGCTCCGCATGCTTTTAGGACACTCTCTTTGCGGCTTGGACTGCCTGATGCGTTGTAGATGCGTTGTACCAGATGGACGGGTAGTGCAGGGCAGCTATTAGTATAAATCGATGGGCTCCGTCTGGCGCCGCGCAGTGCGGCCAGGCCGCCTCGTCCCATGATTCATGTCGGGCCGGGGCGAGGCGCGATTGTCTGCTTGCCCCCAAAAACTGAGAGCGCGGCATCCTCCACATCGAGTGAGCACGTCTTCTTCCGCCAGCTCCGCATGGGTGGCGGAATGAAGGGAGTGAAGGTACGCGGTTGGGCGCAGTGTAAACTCTCATCAGTGGCCTTGATGGGCGCCAATTTCGAGAAGGAGTTCCTTCGGCGCGGGGACGCGCCCTTACAGGGGGGAAAACGGCTCAACGGCATTGTCGCGCAGAACAGCGCTGAGCAGCCGCTCGTTACGGTGGTCACGGCGATTTATAATGGGCAGCCATACGTGGCGGGATGCCTGGAAAGCGTATTGCGGCAAGAGTACCCGAATATCGAGCACATCGTGCTGGATGGGGGATCGAGCGACGGGACGATCGACGTGTTGCGGCAATATGACGACCGGCTCGCGCTGTGGAGGAGCGAGCCGGACCGCGGAATATACGACGCTTGGAACAAGGCTCTGCGTGAGGCGCGCGGCAAGTGGGTATGTTTTCTCGGGGTGGACGACGAGTTCCTGCCCGGTGCTGTCAGCGCCTATATGGCGCTCGCCGCCAAGAACTCACAGGCAGAATATTTAAGCTCGAAAGTCAGGGTGGTACATGCCTCCGGCTATGAGAGGACTATCGGACACCCTTGGACGTGGAAAAAGTTCTCAAAGTCGATGTGCACAGCCCATGTGGGAAGCATGCATCGCCGTAGTCTATTTGACCGGCTGGGCACGTACAACATCTCTTACCCCATCGTCGCGGACTATGAGCTTCTCCTGCGGGCGCGGCGCGAACTCAATACTGCATATATGCCTGTTACCACAGTGATGATGCGGGCTGGGGGCGTGAGCTCTACCCGTAGATCTCTTGAAGAGGCCGCGCGCGCGAAAGTAGCCGCCGGGGGGCGGAGCAAGCTGCTGACAACAATGGAACTACAGATAGCGAATGCCAAATTCGCGCTGCGTTCTCTGAGATACGGGCTAGGAACGATAATGGCGCGAAAGTGGACGCGCTGACGGAAGATATTGTATGGCGGAACTGAAATCAAATGCTGAGTGGAAGCAATGGGGGAAGGACGATCCGCTCTGGGGAGTCTCTTCGTGGGCAGGCAAACAGAAGGACGGGGCTTTCCCGTGGACGGAGGAAGAGTTCTATGCGCTCGGAAAATCTGACTGGCGGGACTTCCTGGGTCAATGGCAACAGTACGGAGTCAGCGCAAAGAACTGCCTGGAGATCGGGTGTGGCGCGGGGCGTCTTACCAAACAACTTGCACAGTCTTTTGATCGGGTGTATGCAGTGGACGTTTCTGAAGACATGATCAGCCGTGCGAAAAATGCGGTACAGAGTGGCAAGGTAGAGTTTGCAGTTACCGATGGCTCGCATCTGCCGCAAGCTGATGGCTCCGTGTCCGCTATCTTCTCTACGCATGTTCTCCAGCATCTGGATAGTGAGCAGATTGGCTTGTCCTACTTTCGAGAGTTCTTTCGTGTGCTCGATGTGGGCGGAACTATCATGGTGCATCTGCCGCTTTACCAGTTTCCCAAGGATTCGGGCAAATTTGGAGCCCTGATGAATTCTCAGTATGCTGGATATCGGTTGCTTTCCAACATCAGAGCAGGCATAAAGAGACGTTTGGGGGTGAAGATGATGAGAGGCACACAATATTCAGTTAAGTCTCTCGTCCTATTTCTGCCCAATCTCGGCTTCAAGAAAGTTGAATTTCGCATTTTCCCGCTAGAGAGTAATGGCGATCACCACCCATTTGTTTTCGCTACCAAGTAACTCGGCATGATTCGTGGTTATAGGAGCGCGTCCCAGCCTTTCATGAGCCGATGAGGATGGGACTCCCACTCCTTCGCGTTACCACGTGAAGTGAGTGGTAGTCGCACCTGGCAAATGGAACCCTTAAAGCCGCCTCGTTCAACCGCTGGTTCGGAGCCGGAGGCTGGTCGGAGGAGGAAGTCAAAAACGCATGCTGCAGTTGTGGTTTGTTGCCAACACGGTACTGTGGTCGTTCAATATCAAGCTAGGAGGGATTAGCCTTAGCCTGAATGTTGTTGTGCTTATGTTGGCGGGGGCAGTTTGGCTTGGCAAGACCTGGAGAATTGCAGTAGGCTCAGCCAAAGCCCTCCTTGCTTTTCTTGCGTATATTATTTTTTCGTCTATTGTGGCGTTGACCGGTCCCTGTACTGACAGCTTGCAGAAGTCGATGCTTACAATGCCGATTTTAATGTTCTTGGTTCTTATAGGATTGGAAGTCGGGCGCAGGGCAAGCAGTAGCGATTGGTTAAACCTGCAAAAAACGGCCTTGTGGGCTCTCCTTGTGGCGTTCTCGGCGTTTATCGTCGAAATGCTGATGCCTGCATGGTTCCCCCGTCAAGCAGGTTATCGATCCGAAGGCAAGCTATCGGGATTGTTTCAAGAGCCGAGCCACGTCGCCTTCTCCCTGTTTCCGTGCATCGCTGTTCTTCTGGTGGCTGAAAGCAAGCGAACGCGGCGAACGGGGATGTGGGCGTTGGTCGGCCTCCTAGTGTTCTCGCGTTCTTCAACGTTAGTTGTGCTCATTGTGGCTTGGGCCATATATCATCTTCTTGTCCAGAGAAGGCTCCGCCAAACCGCGCTGTTCACGCTGGGTATGGTGTCGCTCATTGCGTTGGGAGCGACGACAGATTATGGCCGTTTTGTCGCGCCCACGGTGCAGCGGATTGTTGGAGTGGCAGCGCCGAGCGAGACAGACAACATCTCCAGCTTGGTCTATGTGCAGGGCTGGCAGGATGCTTGGTACAATCTTCGTCGCACACATGGCATGGGGCTTGGCCTTAACATGATGGGATGTGGCTCGCTTCCCGACGTGTCCGCCCGCGATGTCCTTGCGCTGTTGGGACTCGGCGATGCCAATGCCCAGGATGGGTCCTTTCTGTTTGCCAAGATCGTTTCAGAGGCTGGAGTAGGTGGCATCGTATTTTATATCGTGGTTATTTGGTGGTGGGTTCAGCTTGAGAAAAAGCTTCGCCGTGTCAGCAAGAGCCCGGCCCGCTTTGCAGCGGCGGCGCAGGCGGCGTTGATGTTCTGCTTTGTGACATCGAGTTTCATACGAAGTGCGGGCTATTTTGGCGGAGGGCTTCTGCTTTGGGTGGTTGCAGTTAGCGGCGCGTTCCAATGGTGGCGAACTCTTTCGGGGTGCCCGGCGGGGGCGCATATCTTCGCCTCACCGGTGGGAGCAAATCGCGGGTGAGCCGAGTTCCGGCGCATAAGTTTAGCGAGATGTCTTATGCGTGGCTTCGCCGCGTTCAGAGCGCTTTCAATGATCATTTTGAGGGAATTATACCGTGAAGGTTTTGGTGACAGGCGGAAGCGGATTCATCGGGACTCATCTCGTTGCCCATTTGGTGACTTGTGGCTATGAAGTCATCAATGTGGATTGCGCCGCACCTGTGGATAAGAGTCAAATTCCAATTTGGAGAGACTGCTCGATTCTGGATACAACTGCTCTGCACGCTGTGTTTCACGAATTTCAACCTCAATTCCTCGTTCACCTAGCGGCATACGCCTCCATGGACGCGCGTTCGCTGGCTGAATTTCGCCCTAATACGGAAGGCGTAGCGAACATTCTCAATGCCTGTAAGGAATCGTCAACCATCGAGAAGGTAATCATTACTTCCACTCAGCACGTTCGCAAACCCGGCAGCGGTCCAGCCAAAAGCGATACAGATTACGCCCCTTACATGTTTTACGGTGACAGCAAAGTAATCACCGAACAATTAACCCGCAAAGCCAGCCTTAACTGTGTTTGGACAATTATTAGACCGACGGCGGTTTGGGGGCCAGGGCACTTCCTTCTAGCTGAAGGGCTATGGAATGTGATGGCGCGAGGGAGATACTTTCATCCATCCAATGATCCCGTTATCAGGTCGTACGGTTATGTAAAAAATGTGGCTTGGCAAATTGGCCGACTCCTCCAAGCGGATTCCGATGCTATCAATGGAAAGGTATTTTATACAGCTGACGGGAATATGCGCCAGTATGACTGGATCAATTCATTTGCAAAGAAACTAACGGGACGCGACGTGCGCACACTTCCGGTTTCCTGCATTCGTCTTTTGGCAAAGGTCGGCGATGGAATGCGAGCCGTTGGACTTCGTTTTCCGATCTATAGCTCAAGATTTCAGAACCTGATTACGCCGAACCCCGTGCCTGTTGACCCGATACTGGATCTTTTAGGAACGCCGCCTTATTTGCTGGATCAGGGCATAGGAGAAACGGTAAATTGGTTAAAATCATATTATTTGAACCGGAACTGAAATGCCAGAGGCGGTTATTCCCTCGTTACATTGTGTTTGCAGTTTTGATAACAAGTTGGGCGGTTCAGTGCATGCGGCTTTAAACGTATGCAAATACCTTGCTCGAGCAGGACAACCAGTGGAAGTGGTGGCGACGTATGCGAATTCAGATGACGTCGCATACCTGTCCAAAAATTACCCGGAGGTTGTATGCCGAAAACTGAAGCGTTCCTTCCCGGAGCGCTACTGCAATTCCAGCGAATTAGTCCAGTGGATGCGTACGAACATTCATCGTTTTCGACTGGTGGAGCTGCATGGAATATTCGTCTTAAGCACATTTCGGGCGGCACAGGTATGCAAGGCAAGCGGAGTTCCGTATACAGTTCGTCCGCACGGGTCCCTGGATCCCTTTGATCTCCGGAAGCATGCACTTCTCAAGAGAGCTATAGGCCCGACTTTGGTGCGTTGGTTGTTGGATCATTCCGCCGGTGTTATCTGCACTTCAGAGTTGGAGGCCGAGCGCCTAATTACCTATGGCGCTTCCCCATGCCGATTTGTAATGCCTTTGCCGGTTCCAGTACCAGAAATTCGAGGTGATCGAGAGGCATTTCGCAAGCAGCATAATATACCCCCAAACGCTCAAGTAGTTCTGTTTATGTCTCGTGTGGATTACAAAAAGGGTCTGGATTTCCTGATTCCTGCGCTTGCCCGCCTTAAACTTGAATTCCCAAATTTGTGGTTCGTACTGGCTGGAACCGGCGATTCTGATTTTGTGACGCGGGTCCATTCTTGGATAGATCAATATGGCATCCGTGCGTTTACGGCAGAGGTCGGTTTTGTTTCCGGACCGGAGAAGCTGGATGCTTTTGCTGCGGCAGACATCTTTGCACTGCCATCGCTCAATGAAAACTTTGGAATCGTAATCATTGAGGCGATGTACGCAGCATTGCCATTGCTTATTTCCAGCGAAGTTTACATATCCCAAGACATCGCAAATGCCAACGCGGGAATCATTTGTTCACCTGATGTAGACTCCGTCACTCAGAATTTAAGAACCATGCTTGACGGCTCTGTGGATCTTCACGCGATGGTAGAGCAAGGATCCGAGTTGGTGCGAACTCACTATCAGCCGGCCATGGCAACCGAAACCCTGGTCAAGGCATATGAGGCGATCCTTAATGGGTCAAGAAGGAGCACTTGGTGAGGACTTCGGGCTTTCCATCAGGCAGGGTACTGTAATAACGCTTTCTGGAATTGGCTATAATTTGTACCGATTGATTTCGGAAGAAGGCGGGGATAACTCTGGCTTGCGAACCCGTCTGGTTTATAGGGCAAAACATCAAGGTATGACCGAAACCCGTAGCATCCTCGGAATTAGTTTTTTCACGGGAAATCTGGTAGAACTCGTCGAGAAGATGGTTACCCAAAGGGGATTGTTGCTTGCGCCGTCCGCCCCAGCCTTGGTAACCATTCGATCCGCGCCCGCCTACCGTGATGCCTTGCTTGAAGCAGATACGGTCATCACCGATAGCTCGTTCATGGTATTGATCTGGAATACGTTTGAGCGCGATTCAATTCCACGCATTTCGGGCCTTCGCTATTTGCGATCGCTGGTGAATCGCCCGGAGGTCCGGCAATCCGGCAAGACATTCTGGGTGATGGCAAGCCCCTTGAGCGCCAAGCGCAATTTAGACTGGTTGGCCATGATCGGAATCCGCGTGCCCCCGGAATGCGTTTATGTGGCTCCAATGTACGGTCCGACAATTGAGGATCCTGTCCTGCTCGAACAGATTCGCGCCGTTCGGCCGGACCATATCATTGTGACACTCGGCGGCATGACCCAGGAACGTTTAGGCCTGTACCTGAAACGCCGTCTCGATTATGTGGCCGGCATTCATTGTATCGGTGCAGCGATTGCGTTTCTCAGCGGCGATCAGGTGAGAATTCCCACCTGGGCAGACCGCATGTATATGGGTTGGCTTTTTCGCGCCTGTTCGAATCCACGCGCTTATGCGCCGCGCTATTGGCAGGCATTGAAGCTGGCATCCCTCATTTTGCGTTACCGGAGCAAGCTGCCGCCTCTTCTTACGTAGAAGCTATCAAATCATCAAATGTTTGCTTTCGTCCAAAAGGACGACGCTTTGCTACTCAGGTTTTCGCAAGATAATGAGATCCTGGCGGGTATCGATAACACCCTCAATCACATCGACAACCTCGAACCCTGAAGCAGCCCAGTTCTCCCGGATAAAGTTCGGCGTCATGACTGTGTTGCCGTAACTGCCGCTTATTCCGCGCGCGACGTTCACGAGCGGACTGATCGGATCACGCCCTCGCTCGTACTTGAGAAACTCATACTCTTTGTAGAGAATGCCTCGTTCCCTGAGTTTCGCATCCATGTCCGCAAGGAACACATCCCGCATCAAACCCAGCGCAGTCCAGCCTTCGGTCGTGAGAAAGCAATATCCGGAGGGCTTTGTGACGCGGAACAACTCATCGAGCCACTGTCGCTGGTTCTCGGGGTGGATATGCGAAAAGGTGGAAACCGAATAGATCATGTCGAGTGATGACGTTTTGAAAGGAAGCGGGGGGTCAAACTTGGTCACGTTCGCTGCGACATCCGGATAGTGCTTCCGGATGAAGTCGATCAGAGTTGAATCGACGTCACACGCCTCAAACTGAACTTTCGGAAAATGTTTTGTGAAATGAAGCAACTGGCGGCCGACGCCGCAGCCGAAATCGAGAACTCGAATGGGTTCCCGAAGCGCCACTCCCTGGTGAAGCGCCATCGTGGCGATTGGCAGATAACACGCAACGCCAGAGACATAGTAGTGACGAATGGTGCGGCTCGAGGTTTTCCTCATGGAAGAATACGGTGGCACAGGAAAATCTATTAACCCCGCGGTTCTCGACAGCGTCGCCCAAGATGCATGGAGAGTGTTCACCGCTAATTTTGCTGACTCCCGGACAATCGGATGCATTTATACCTCAATAACAGCTTTAAACAACTGTAGTCACTCCTCCTAGCGTACACCTAAATTAGAGGCTCGCCGAAGCGTGCTGCACGGATAACTAAGAAGTATGGGCGCTAAAAGTCACTGGTCGAAGTGCTTTGGAATCAGTACATTACCTCTACGGTTCACCCAAAACCGGCCATGTAGGGTCACCGCAAAACCGGCCATAGAGAACTAACC
>Ga0207052_10187_pt1 | contig 20569 bp, 12 predicted proteins | sample Alteio_BWMinCont_62_FD_153294 | JGI IMG/M metagenome (GOLD analysis project Ga0207052, IMG submission 153294) | Enriched cells from forest soil in Barre Woods Harvard Forest LTER site, Petersham, Massachusetts, United States -... | ecosystem: Environmental > Terrestrial > Soil > Temperate forest >...
GGCCTGGATAGATAAAAGCGAAGGGCACATTCCCGTTCTGATCAATCACGTTCACGAGGTGATTGAGCGCGTAGCCGAACTTGAAGTTGTGCGTGCCCCACCAGCCGCCCTTGAAGAACCCAATGTCCTCGTTGAACTGGTAGTGCTTGTCGGCATTGAACAGCGTGTAACTGTTAAGGTACGGCGTCGTCGAAGTTCCGCTATTCAGCGCAAGATCCGCAGGCAAGGGCTGGCCGGTATTGTCAACTCCTCCGGCCCCATTCGCGCTCCACGACAGGTTCGGTGAATTCGTGGGCCATCCGAAGTCATGGTAGTTTTCAAAGAAATAGCCATACCGTGTGGTGGAAACCAGGCTTTGCGTCAGGCTGATATCGGCGCCGACGTTATACGTCGAATTCGGAGCCGACCAGCCGAGCCCGTGCGAATAGAGCGTTAATGGGCTGAGAGTCGAGATGTTCAGATAGTTCGGATTGGTGGGATCGGCAACGGGCAGACTGTCTCCCGTCTCCCGTGCGTACTGGTAGAGCCAGGAGCCAAAGACGCGGATCTTCGACGTCAGAGTGGCATCCAGCCGGGCTGTGGTGTACCAGGTCTGCCGATCCTGGGTGAAGTACTGGTTCCCGGCATTGTTGTTGTTGGAGCCAAAATCCACCGTCTTGGCCCGGGTGTTCACCAGTGGCTCAAAGCCGGCAAAGAACACCAGGCGGTCCTTGATGATAGGACCTCCAACGGTTACGCCTGGCTGCAGGGTGCGGAAATGGTCCTTCGTTGGCTGGTACAACTGCACTCCAGGGTCCTGCCGATTTGCCCCGTCCCCGCTGTCGGTAGGATCATAGCGCAGGAAGGCACTCACCGGATTTGCGTCAGTCCCATTGGATTCGTATGTCGTGAAGAACGAGCCGTGGAAATCATTGCTGCCCTTCTTCATGATGACATTGACCACACCGCCGAGCGCGCCGCCATACTCCGCTGCGATCCCCGATGTCTTCATCTGCACTTCCTGGATGAAGTCCATGGGAACGTTGGCTTTGGAGTAGCCGCCGGAGATGTTCTCGGTGTCTTGGCCCTCCACCAGGTAGCTGCTCTCGGAATCGGCCGCGCCGCCAATTGAGTATCCGAAGCTCAGGCCGTTGCCGCTGCTGCCCGGCAGGGAGCCGCCCGTGCCGCCCATCCCTTCGCCATTCCCCGCCTGGCCTGCCAGAGGCTCGTTGCGGGCCATGGGTGCGTATTGAATCACCGACTGAAAGGTGATCCCGGTGGGAATGTTCTGCAGGGTTTCGCTGGAGATGTTCGTCAGGTTCTCCGTCGAGGTAGTATCGATCACCGGAGCTTCCGTGTTCACCTCGACCGTCGTCGATTCCGCGCCCACCTGCAGCGCGATATCCACAGCCGGCACGTGACCCACTTCAACTTTGAGTCCTTCCCGCTTTTCGGTCTTGAATCCCTGTGCCGTTGCCGTGATGGTGTAACTGCCGGGGGGGAAGATTCGAGAACCGGTAGGAGCCGCTGGTATCCGTCACCACTTCTTTGCTGCCAACCAATGCCGTGCTGGTGATCACGACCTTGGCTTTGGGCACCACGGCTCCGGTTGGATCTTTCACCGTGCCTTGGACGCCACCCGTTGTCTCCTGGCAATAGGCCGCCCGCTGCAACATCGGCGGGGCGAAACCCATTGCGGCCACCACAACCATCATCAGCAACGCACTCTGTAACCTGAGCTTCCGCATGAGGCTCCTCCAAAAGAGATGCGGAACGGACCGCCGGTTTGGGGAAGGGTTTCGTTCCGTTTTCAACTGTTTAGGCCTCGCTGGGCCCAATCGCATGCATGATGCCAAACAGGATCTTCGATCAAGCCAAAAACTGGTTCTCAAGAATGGAAGGACGACAGATCGAGTGTCTGTCTCTGCTCTTGCAAGCCGGACCTGTTCACGTACCGTACGGCAGCCTTGAGGGTGTGGCTCAGGGAGTTCGTTGCATGAGAATTGCCAATTTCGGCGCAAAACGTCAGCTGCGCACAACTCATTGAAAATTAAACGCTTAATTTGTCAAGGATCTTTTACATTTAGACCCGGTAGTTATGAAATTCTGGATAACCGTGGCCCAATATTCCGAAAATGGAGGCAGGTTTCTATTCTTGGAATACGGTTGGGCGATTATTCTGCCCTAATGCAGTTCACGCTGACCCACATCGGGAGCCGCTCCAACGCCGGCGATGAATTCAACTCTTTGATCAGGCTCTATCTCGAACGCACTTCAGCCTTTGTGCCCTGCGATTCTGCTTCTTTCCGCTCCGAGGCGGACTTCGTCGAGTGGCTCAACCGCAAACATGGTCGCGGACCTCTCGTCCCGGTTTTGCTGGACAGCCGCGGCCGGCAGATGACCTCCGAGGCGTTCGCGTCCTGGATCGGCGCGCGCCGCGACCAGGGGACCCGCCACATCGCTTTCGCCATCGGACCCGCGGATGGCTGGTCCGACGACGCCCGCGGAAAGGCCCAGTTGCTCCTCTCGCTCGGACCAATGACATTCCCTCACTCGCTCGCCCGACTCGTCCTCGCCGAACAGCTCTACCGCGCATGTACAATTCTGGCTGGACATCCCTACCACACCGGACACTGACGAAGCAGGTTTCAGGGGTCAGGTGTCAGGTATCAGCGTTTCGTAGCGCGTGGAGCTTCGCGTTCTGGGTAACGCGGCGCTCTTTCGCTCTCTTTCGTGCCGAGCCGGGAATGGAATTTCGATGGTAAAGTCCTTTCGCGATTTACTGGTATGGCAAAAAGCCATGCAACTGGCAACAGCGGTGTATCAGATTACCCAGCAATTCCCGGCTCAGGAGATGTAGGGAATGGTTAGCCAGATGAGACGCTGCGCTGTATCGATTCCGAGTAACATCGCGGAAGGGCATGGAAGACTATCAATGGGTGAATACAAACAATTCCTGGGCATTGCTCGTGCTTCCAACTTCGAACTTCAAACCCAGCTTGAAATTTCCCAAACTCTAAGTTTCGGCAATCCTGAGCAGATCCTGGAAGCATGAAATCGGGAAGATGATCTACTCCATCCTGGAAAAGACCAAGCCCTCCCGCCCCCATCTCAATCAACGACGCGGAACCCCGGACCCCTGAAACCTGACCCCTGAAACCTGTCATGCGCAAAGGTCTCCTCATCATCAACACCGGCCCCGGCAAGGGCAAAACCACCGCCGCCATGGGCACCGCGCTGCGCGCCGTAGGCAACGGCATGCGCGTGTTGATGCTCCAGTTTCTCAAGGGCTCCTGGCATTACGGCGAACTCGATGCCGTCCAGGCCTTCGGCCAGAACTTCGTTCTCAAGCAGATGGGCCGCGGCTTTGTGAAGGTGGGGGGCGCCGAGACCGATCCCGAAGACATCCGTCTTGTTGAAGCTGCCTGGGCCGAAGCCAGGACCGCCATCGACTCCGGTGATTGGGACATGATCATCCTCGATGAGATCAATTACGCGATCGGCTACGGCATGCTAGATCCCGCGGTGGTCGCCGAGACGCTCCGAAACCGCCCCGAAATGGTCCACGTCATCCTGACCGGCCGCAACGCCCACCCTTCCCTGGTTGAGCTCGCCGACACCGTAACCGAGATGCGCGAAGTCAAACACGCTTATCAAAAGGGCATCCTGGCCCAGCGCGGCATCGAATACTGAGCCAGGGATCAGGGATCAGGGATCAGTACCACTCATTAGCAGGTTCTGCCCTGAAACCTGATCCCTGAAACCTGACCCCTGCATTTACAATGGCTAAGGCTTATGTCCTGGTTCAAGCGCGAGAACGGAGAATACGAGTCTGTGGCCACCACCACGGAGCCCGCGGACGGCGAACGCCGCGTCCGCACCGAAGGTTTGTGGGTCAAATGTCTCGGCTGCCGCCAGCCCATCTACAAGCCCGATCTCGAAGCCAATCTGAACGTCTGCCCCAAGTGCCAGCATCATTTCAAGATGGGGGCTTCGGGACGCATCGAATTGCTTCTCGAGCCAGGCTATCAACTGGTCGACCGCGGGCTCCGCTCCACTGATCCGCTGAACTTCCACGACGTCAAGCCATACAAGCAGCGCCTGCGCAAAGCCCAGGAAGAAACCGGCCTCGATGATGCAATTCTCAATGCGGTCGGACAACTCGGGCCCCACGATGTCGTTCTCAGCGCCATGGAGTACGCGTTCATCGGCGGCTCGATGGGGGCGGTCGTGGGCGAGACCATTGCCCGCGCCGTCGATCGCGCCCGCCTGGGCCGCAAACCGCTCATCATCGTCGCCGCTTCCGGCGGTGCGCGCATGATGGAAGGCGTCGTGAGCCTCATGCAGATGGCCAAGATCTCCACCGCTCTTGCCCAGCTCGACGACGCGCGCGTTCCTTATATCTGCGTCTTGACTGATCCCACCACTGGCGGCGTCACGGCCAGCTTCGCCATGCTCGGCGACCTCAATATCGCCGAACCGGGCGCCCTCATCGGCTTCGCCGGTCCGCGCGTGATCGAGCAAACCATCCGCCAGAAACTCCCCGAAGGCTTCCAGCGTTCCGAGTTCCTGCTCGAAAAAGGCTTCCTCGACGCCGTTGTCCACCGCCGCGATCTGAAGGACTACCTGGTCCGCGCCCTCGACTTCATGAAGCTCGCTTCTCCCGTACCTAAGGTCTGTTCTGAAGCCAGGTTGTCCTCCTGAGCACCCGGCTCGCAGCACGAGTTACGGCCACGAACTTCCGTGCCCCATCCTTTCCGCTTTTTTCTGCGGAAAGGGTGGGAAACCACAAATCCGGACCGTCTCGGTCTCATCGATCTGCTTCAATCCGTCTTCCCCGGTCATGTCCTGCCCTCCGACTTTCTACAAACTAGTTTGCCACAAGTCCAATCTTTTGTGTACAATACTCAACTTCGTGCTACAATCCGGGGTACACGCGGGAACCGCGCACCTGTGAATCAAGCTGAAAGGATATTCCTCTGTGCGAATTATCCGCTGTATGATTCTCGCCCTTGCAGTCACCGTGCTTACTACGTCAGCCATGTGCGGGCAAGCTCCGCCGCAGCGCCCCAACGCCGCTAGCCTTGTTGACACGGTACAGTACGACTACTACACCATTCCTTATGCGCTGAAGCTCAGCGCGTTGGGTCAGGCTAAGAACTTGACCTCTGCGGACGATGCCGAGAAGCTGCTCGAACGGGACAAGCTGGAAATCAGTATGAGCGATCTCAGGATCGGACTCGTGAGCGACATTGCCAGCCGCTCATGGTCCAGCTTCGAGGATGCTCCCCAGAAGGGAAGCATGGTTCTTTTGGTTAGTACGGATTTCAATGACGACCTTTCAACCATGTCCGCCAAGTGGACACCCGATGAGCAGGTACGCGACGCGGCGAAAAGAAACTCGCTAACGGTGGAGCAGTTCATAGCGGGAATGACCGCCGAGGGTCAGTCACTCCGTGGGGCGTTCTCGCGCTATGCTTCTTACACCATCAACCTGAGCTACCCATGTACGGATGCGCTCTCTGATTGCCATGATCAGAGAAGGAGCCTGCGTTACAAAGCCATGAGTCTGTTTTCCGACGGTGATCACGCTCCGCTAGTAATAGATGAATTTCTGGTGATCAGCCAGCACTACTCAAACAACTACCGTGCTTTTCTGCCTGTCAGTCTTCTACCCCATCGATGGCAGGACATCCCTGTGCTGCACGACTGGGTAGAGGATCACACCATTACCAACTACAACTGCAAGGCCAAAGGTGAGCTTTGCTGTTTTCACGCCAACTGCGGAGTTACCAAGGACGAGTTTCAACGCCAAGTGGAAGAACGGCCAGCAGCCGCTTAATCCGCCGCAGAGAACAGGTACGTCATGCGTCCCGGGTACCTCGCCAAAGCCTCTTTCCATTCCCGTCCTTCCCGTCTGTATGCGCAGGAAGGTACCCGATGCTATTCCGATGACCCCGAGTATTGCATCTGCAACGAGGGCGGTCCGAATGGTAACTGCTACTCAAACTTTCCACCTTACCCGACGCCGCCCGCTTCGTGCATGGTAATGGCCAGCTACCGGGAAGTCATGATCCCTCTGCCCGGGGGAGGCCAGACTGGCAGTGGCAAATATCATACGTGGATCAATTCAGAGGTGAAGTACAACAATAAGCTCGCACCCGAAACCTACGATGGCGGGCCGACCAGCGGCGGTATCTGGTGTGGGCTCAATTCGGGCGGGACCGGGGCTTGCGGTTATATCAATGCTTGGACCAACCCAGCCCCTTGGGGAATCATCACCGACGATAGCCTGACCGGGGGACCTCACTTCTGGAACACTGGCTTCTCGGTTCCCCATACCGATGGAAGCGACGATCCGATCTGCGATGGGATTCTTTCGATTCAGTCGGCGAATGCTAGCTGGTCCGAGAACCTCATTCCTTACGCGGCTCTCACTGGCCCCAACTCCAACACCGTCGTTCACTACATGCTGGTGTACTCGAACCTCGTTTACAAATCTCCTCCATCCACCATCAGCGTACCGGGATGGAATACGCCGGGATATTTCTGAAGAGCCATAGATGTCGAGTAAAACTCTGTTCCACGAAACAAAGGTCCGGTAGCTCTCCTTCTACCGGGCCTTTTCTTGCACATCTGTAGGTTGTTCACAGAGAGTGCAGACATAGTACAAAGTCGTTCTGCCTTCGACTCTGACCGGTGCGTTACATTGTCTGAGCCTTGCTCAAATTGTGAACCTGAAATTGACCTGACCCCAATTTCCGTCCGGTTCGGTGTACGAAATCATACCCTACATTTTTCTGCTTTGCTTTCTTGAAAAGAAATCACTTGGTCGGGGAGCAGCCCAGTCAAGGCCGGAGCGAAGCGGAGCCCGTCAGGGTTGCCTTGACTGGGCTGATCCACGGCCATACGCTCTTTCCCTGAAAGTGAAGCAGCCTTGCACCGCAGTGCGAACTCGTTTGGAGTTAGATATCCCAGCGAGCTATGTGGGCGGCGAGAGTTATATTCCATTTTCCATGCCGAGATTTTTCTCCGTGCGTCGAACAGGTTCCAGAACCAGCTCGTGTTCAAGCACTCGTCTCGCAGCTTACCGTTGAAGCTTTCCATTCCACCGTTCTGCGTCGGTTTGCCAGGCTGGATGTGAACAATGTCGATCTTCCAGTCAATGGCCCAAGCCAGGAAGTGCCGCGAGGTCATCTCCGGGCCGTTGTCACAGCGAATTGCCTGCGGCTTTCCGTGCATGGCGATCGCCCGTTCCAACTCGCGCGTCAGGCGCCGGCTGGGGAAACTGGTCGCAGTTTCCAGAATCAGGCACTGCCGTGTAAAGCCATCCATGACGCCGAGCACGCGAATGCGCTGTCCGGCGGCCGTAACATCGCTCGCAAAATCGAGCGCCCACTCCTGGTTGAGCGCAGTCAGCGCAGGTCGTGGCTGCAACGTGCGCCGCAGATGCTTGCGCCGCGTGCGCTTCACGCTCAACCCAAGTTCGCGATACACGCGCTGCACCTTCTTGTGGTTTACGCCCATCTCCCTGTGCAGGTACAGATGCAATCGCCGATAGCCGAAGCGTGGATGTTCCCGGGCCAGTTCCCGCAGCCGTTCCTGAACCACGCTGTCGTTTCTCCGGCTCCGATACCGGCTACTCGATCGCGGCACCCCCATCAGCTCGCAGACGTGGCGCTCGCTGGCCTTGAACTCCTCCAGCAAGCGCCGCACTTCCGATCGTCGTTCTACGAGCCCAGGGAGTTTTTTCGGATCACCGACTGCAGCATGTCCTTGTCCAGGCTCAGATCGGCTACCAGTTTCTTCAATCGCGCGTTCTCATCGCGCAGATGCTTGACCTCTTCAGCCTCGCTCACTTCCATGCCGCCGTACTTCGCCTTCCAGGCATAGATGGTGTGCTTGCTGACTCCCTGTTCACGCGCCACATCTTCGGTCGTGCGACCTGCCTCAACCTGCTTCAGCGCGGCAATAATCTGCGCCTCCGTGTGCCGGCTCTTGCTCATCCGTCCTTCCCCTTTCCTTCGTCACAATCGTATTCGGAAATGGACGGATTTCGGGGGTCAGGTCAAAATCTCAAGGCGAAGAGATGACCGAAAGTTACGCAAGGCCCGGTTTGTGGCCTATGGGGAAACTTCGAGTGATCCCGATCACGCCCCGCCAGCCTGCCGCGCCAGAAAAGGCGAACGCCTGCCAAAGTGCCGAGATGGCGGTAATACGACAACGACGGCTGGCCGAAGTTTCGCGCAAAGCTCAGTCAGGCGAAAATTGGATGACTACTTGTCGTGAGGAGCCATTTGGGTGCCCCACGAATCCGCCCCCCGGTCTGAGTCACAAACTACCGACAAGCATAAAAACGCCCCGGCACGTGGCCGGGGCGTTTCTATTTCCCGCTAGTTCAGCGCTTAGAACGAGAACTTCAGCGCCAGCTGCATGGAGCGTGCATTGGCGAGGAAGAACTTCCCAGGCTGGTTGAACCCTGCGTTCCCCGCCGTCTGGAACAGGATCTGCGAAGTGTATCCCGGCGAGTTGATGTTGTCGACTGTACCCGGAATATACTGCGCGTGGTTGAACACATTGAACGCCTGCGCCTGGAATTCCAGGGCGTAACGCTCGGTGAAGTTGAACCGCTTGATCGCCGTGGCATCAAAGTTGTTGATCGGCCGGATGGGTTGCGTGTTGCGTTGCGAGGTCGGCATCGCGCCGGCACCGGCAACGACGTACCGCGCATTCGGATCGTTCGCCTGGTAGGCAACCAGGTTGGAGCTGCAGGTCGAAATCGGGTTGTTGTTGGCATCGACACCGCACAAGCCGGCCCGGTTCGAATCGTACAGTGCCGTAACTCCGGACCCGGTTCCGGATTTACCGCTCGCGTTGTAGACCGTGCGGTCGATTGCCGTTGAATCGCCGTTCAGGTTCGAGTTGACCCCCGAAAGCACCGTGTAGTACTCCGGTGACTCGTAGGTGTAGATCGGCGCGATCTCCCAGTTGCCCACGATATTCTTCATCATCCAACCGGACTGCTTGAAGAACGGCAGGTCGTAGACGGCGGCCATCGTGAGCCGGTGGGGATGATCGAGGGCCGAACGGCTGTATTCCGCAGCCAGGTTCCGCGAGTCCTGCGGACGCCGCGGCGTCAGCACTGTCGAGAACACATCGGCGGTCGCATTATCCATCGCGCGGCTGTAAGTGTAGGCAAAGTCCAGCAGGAACCCATGCGTGAACCGCCGCGTCAGGCTGGTCGCCAGCCCGTTGTAGTTCGAATACGAAAACGGCTGGAACGAGGTGAGCTTGCCCGTAAAGTTGGCGCCGTTGGTTATGAACGCCGGTGTACGAGCCGACCGGGCCTTGATCGTCCCCAGCGTGTTGGGCAGCCCGGCCAGTTCCGCATCTGATGGCGCGCTGCTGATGTAGGTCGGCAGGAAGTGCGTGGCATCCGTCTTCGCCTGCACGTTGTATTGGTTTTGGGTCGGCAGGTGAATTCCGCGCGTTCCCACGTAACGAACCTCAAAGGTGTAGTCCTTGGCGAACACATGTTGCACACCCAGCGTCCAAGTCTCCGCATAGGGGAGCTTCTGGTTGGGTACGTAGGCCGAGGTCGCCGCTTGCTGGTCCGCGATCGTGGCAAACGACGCCAGGGTGCCCGTGCCCTTAGGCAGGCCGCCACTGGTCAAGAAGTTCGGGTCGCCCGGGTTTGCATTGGTGCCGCTGCCCACGTCGTTGGTCGACGAGTACTGCGGCGGAAACGAAAGAATGCCCAGGTTGTCATAAAGTACGTCCGTCGCCATGCCGAATCCGGCGCGGATCGACGTCTCCGGGTTCACTGCGTAGTTGATGCCGAAGCGTGGCAGGAAGTTCTTGTACTGCGGCTGCGGCACGCCAAAGGTGATTACTCCCGGAACGCTCGCCGCCGCGTTCAGGATCTGGCTGCGCTGGCCAAAAGGAACCGATGTGAACTCGTAGCGCAGTCCATAATTAACGCTCAGCTTCTCCGTCGCGCGCCAAACGTCATTGACATAACCATAGAAAGCCGTCTGGTCGCCGTAATAGAAGAAGTTGCCGGTTGAACGCTCGCCAAACGCCGTGGGCGCCAAATCGTGGAGATACTCGGTGGTGAAGTTCCATTCGTAGTCGCCGCGCACGCGCTGCGTGAAGCTCTGCGGCGAAATGAATTTCCGCCCGTCAAATCCGAACTTGAAACTGTGCTTGCCCTTCACCCAGCCAATGTTGTCGGTGAACTGATAGAGGTTCTGCACCGCGGTTTGAGGAGCATTGCCATCCGGTCCGATGTCGAGGAAGCCGACGTCATACAGCCACAGGTTCGGAAACGAATCCAGACCCGGAAAACTCTGGTTCCCCACAACATAGAACTGCGAGAAACGGTTGTAGCCGAGACGCGCTTCGTTGATCAGGTTAGGCGTGAAGTTGTGATATTCGCTCAACGCGATCAGGTGAAACCGCTGTGGAAGCGGCTGGTAGAACGCCGGCAGGGAGGCCGCTGTGTCGATGCCCGTGTACTTGTTATAGATGTAGCGGCCGCGGAACGAGTCCTTCTGAGAGATGGTCCAGTCACCGCTGACCGTGAGCACATCGAAATTGATGTAATTCGGAGCCTGGAGGTTGTAGTTGCCCAGCGGAATGTTATAAGCGTTCCCGGATCCGAACCCGCCAATCCCGCCAAGGTTCGGGTCGAACTTGGTCCCGTCAAATACCGTCATGGTCTGCGGACCGCTGCTCTGGTTGAAGCAGGCGTTGTCTGCCGAGGCGTCCACCTGCGAAGGCGAAACCAGCGTGTACTTCGTGAATTCCGCCAGGTTCGTCGAGTTGAGGTTGGGAATCGTGCCCAAAGCCGCCATGCCGGCTGCCGTCGGCGTGCACAGGAAGGCGGAACTGCTCTGTCCCGTCGTCTGCCGTTCGAAGTTGCCGAAGTAGAACAGCTTGTCCTTCTTGATCGGGCCGCCCACCTGTCCGCCGTAGCGGTTGAAGTCATAACGCGGGATCGCCACCTTGCCGCCTTCAATCGCATTGGCGGAGTTCAAATTGCGGTTCTGGAAGAACTCGTATGCCTCGCCATGAAGCTTGTTGGTTCCGCTGAGGACAACCGTGTTGAACTGCCCGCCCGCCGAGTGGCCGAACTCCGGCGAAAACTGGTTGGTCACCACTGTGAACTCACCGACCGCATCGTTGGGCGTATACACCAGCGGTCCGGTCACCGTTTTGTTGTTGTTGTCGATACCCTCGATCTGGTAGTTGTCCGCGCGCGGACGCTGCCCACCCACTGAGGGCCCCGTACCCGCCCCGATACCGCCGCTCGATGCCACCCCTGGCACCAGCAGTGACAGGTTCAGAACTCCGTTGCCGACTGACGCCGTGGGGAAGTTCTTCAGCTCTTCGGTCTCGAACGAGCTCTGCAACTGAACCGTCGTCGTATCGATCACCGCCGCGGCTTCGACCGACACTTCCACACTCGTCGCCGTCGTCCCAACCGGCAGCGACAGGGTCGCCGTGGCCGTGTTATTCAACTTCACTTCGAAATCCTTCAAAGTAAAGGTCTGAAATCCAGCGGCCGAGGCAGTGATGTCGTACTTGCCGGGAAGCAGATTGGAGATGTGGAAGTCGCCCACACTGGTCGCCTTGGCGGCTACGATCACACCCGTTTCAGTGTTCTTCACACTGATATCCGCTCCCGGGATGGCGGCCCCGCTCTTGTCGGCCACGGTGCCGACGATGTCGCCGCCCGTCGCCTGACCCCAGCCCGCTGTGGCCCCGACGAGCACCAGAACGATCGCCAGCAACACCGGGATCACGTTCTGTATGCCGATAAATGTTTTTGCTTTAGACAACAACCGCGCAAAGTCTGGGTACATCGGGATCTGTGGCATCTGAAGCCACCTCCTTGGAGAATCGAATAAGTTCGAAATTTAAGGTGTGGGGAACCTTAAGAGAAGCAGCAGGGCAGAAACAACGCACTTAGCTTCGTCTGACCTTGTTGCAGGTAGCGTGCCAAACTCGCGATCGTGCGAAGAATTAGCTAAGTCACCCAAAACGGGTCGCTTTACATGAACAGCGTGCATTGCAGTGCATCCATGCGTCGGTCGCTGTCGTTCAAACTGCCCGTTTTCCATACATCTATATGACAATTGGAATAAATGTCATCGCTCTTATGGAAAACAGGGGGAAACGTTTCCATTTGACGCCCTGAGCTCGTCCCAACCTCCCGAAAAATCTGCCTCCGATCCATCTCCATTTTGATCCGACAACCCGATCGGTCCGGCCGGCCTTTCAGGCATATTTTCTAAGGCTTAGAGGATCGCTGCCAACCCCGGCGGCAACCCCAGAGCGCTGGCATTAACCAACCCAAGTCTCACATTCCAAAGCCTTAATGTGATCTGTGTCACACGTCATAAAGACCTATCCAAATTTGGCCTCCGACATGCATCGAGTTAGGCAACCCAGATTTCCCATACAGATGTTCGGGGACATCACCTCTCTGGCCCTTCGGGGTCGGCCGAGGTTGTATACCCTTCGCATCTCCCATGAACATCCACCTTCGGAGAAGGAAAGTGACGCATATGACCCTGAAGAATCATCTCGGAGCCCTGCTGCTAGCCGCCGCCACCATTTTCGGCCTGGCGACTTTCACCCTGGTCGCCCCGCCCGCCGCCCATGCCCAGGCCGACCTCGGCTCGATTTCCGGCGTCGTCACCGATGCCAGCGGCGCCGTGGTTCCGAGGGCCCAGGTCACGGTGACCAACGTCGCCACCGGCGCGGTCCGGACCTCGGAAACCGGAACCAACGGCGGTTATTCGGTCTCCCAGCTCGTGCCTGGAAAATATACGGTCTCGATATCCGGCCCCGGCTTCGAGACTGCCACGCAGACGGTCACCGTCTCCGTGGGATCACAAAACGCGCTGAGCGCCAGGCTCGCCGTGGCCGGTGGAAAGACCGAAGTGGTCGTGGCCGCGGACGATTTCTCCAGCGTGCAGCTGGAAAAAGCCGAGATCTCGACGGTCATCGACACCGAACAGATTCAGACGCTGCCCACCCTTGACCGCAATCCCTATAACCTGGTGGCCTACTCCGGCAGCCTCTCGGCCGACCCCACCGCGACTTCGCGCGGTGTCGGGTTCAATATCTCCGGTGCGCGCTCGACCTCGGTCGACATCCTGCTTGACGGCGCCGAGAACACCGACTTGTATGCCGTCGGCGTCGGGCAGACCGTCCCCATGGATGCAACCTCCGAGATCCGCATTGTGACCTCGAACTCCGGCGCCGAGTATGGCCGCGGTTCGGGAGCGGTGAATGTCTCCACCAAGTCCGGCACCAACGGCTTCCATGGTTCGGCTTACGAGTACAACCGAATCTCGACACTCGCGTCCGCGGGGTACAACAATAACTACATACACGCTGTGGAGCCCAGCGTACCCGACAAGCCGCGCTACACCCACAACCAGTTCGGCTACTCCGTAGGAGGTCCCATCAAGAAAGACAAACTCTTCTTCTTCTCCTCAACCGAGTGGACCCGCGTTCGCAGTGCCCAGAACATCATCGCTGTGGTTCCCACGTCCGACTTCATCGGCATGTCGAACGCCAACACCCAGGACTTCTTCGGTACCTACGGCAAGCTTGCCACTCCCATCAACGGCCAGACCTTCAATGGTGCGTCGAGCGCCGTGCAGAGCGTGTTCGGCGCCGACATTACCAACATCGCGCTGCAACAGGCGCAGTTGGCCGCCGACACCACGGTCTCGGGCGGCTGCGCCGATCCCCAAATCTCCGCCACCCCCATCTGCACGTCAAACTTGTTTGGGCAGTCCATCTACCAGGTGGCAGCCGATTCCGGTGGTGGGGCTCCGGTCAACGAGTGGATCACCTTTAACCGTGCTGACTGGACCATCAACCAGACCACCTCGATGTTTGTCCGTTATATCCAGGAAAGCGCGGTCAATCCTCCTGGATACGTCAATGCCAGCCCGTACGAGGGTTACAACACCGCGCAGACCCAGTACAACCACAATCTCGAGGTTTCGTTGACCAAGGCCTTCACCCCCACCCTTGCCTCGGCCACCAAGCTTCTTGGCACTCGTTTCAACAACGCCCAGCCTCTGGCCCAGGCGCCCGTCAGCCCCACCCTCTATATCAACGCCGGCTCCCCGGTTACGATGGGCGGCGGATACATCAACTTCCCGGGGTATTCTCAGACCTCGCCCGGCAATGCACTTCCCTTCGGCGGACCGCAGAACTTCATCCAGGGCGGAGAAGATCTGGCCTGGTCCAAGGGCAGACACTCCTTCACCTTCGGCGGAAACTACCTCTACATCAAGGACAACCGAACCTTCGGCGCATACGAGGAAGCCGTCGACGGCCTGGTCCAAAGCGGCACCAAGGGCTCTCTGGTGAACTTCTACGCCGGTGGCATGGGCTACTTGAACGTCGCCATCAACCCCAACGGCGCCTATCCCTGCGTGAGAGACGCGAGCGGCCACTACATCAGCACTCCCCAATGCAACATCCAGTTGCCCGCCACTTCGCCTAACTTCTCCCGTTCCAACCGCTACGACGACGGCGCGGCCTACGCCAACGATTCCTGGAAGGTTGATCCCAAGTTGACCTTGAACCTGGGCCTGCGCTGGGAGATCTATGGTCCGCAGCACTCACAGAAGCCCAGCTATGATGCCAACTTCTTCATGGGCGCCGGTGACAACCCGTTCGAGCAAATCCGCAATGGAGAGGTCAAGACCCGTGAAACCGCTCCCAACGGACGGCTGTGGAACCTGAACAAGGCGCAATTCGGCCCCAAGATCGGCTTTGCCTGGGATCCTGCCGGCAATGGCAAGACCAGCATCCGCGGTGGATACAGCATCAGCTACGAGCGCAACTTCAACAATGTCACGTTCAACGTAATCCAGAATCCTCCCAACTATGCGGTTGTTGCATTCACTTCGGCGGACAATGGCGGCGCCATCATTCCCATCAGCACCAACAACTTCTCCAGCTTCGGCACCGACACCGGCCTCAAGGAACTGCCCAACGTCACCCTGCGCGCCGTCGATCCCAAAATCAAGCCGGCCTACGCAAGTAACTGGAGCCTTTCCGCCGAACGTTCTTTCGCCGGAACCACCGCCAGCCTCTCCTACGTCGGAACGCGCGGCATTCACAACTACTCCATTGCCAATATCAACCGCGCTTATTCCGGCTCCGTCTTCAACGGAGACACACGCGTCGCCAACCGCACAAATTACCAGTACTCCAACATCAACTGGCGCGGCGCCGATGGCGATAGCTACTATGAAGGCATGACCGCCGAGGTCCGCAGCGCTAACTTGTTCCAGACCGGATTAACCATCCGCGGCGACTACACCTACTCCCACTCCATCGACAACACCAGTTCGGCGTTCAGCGATAGCGGAAATGAAGCCGGCGGCGGTCTCGTCCTCGGTTACACCGACCCCTGGAACAAGGCTCTCGATCGCGGCAACTCCGACTTCGACCAGAAACACCGCGTGGCCGCGGCCATCATCTGGGCGGTTCCTTTCGGCAAGAACCTGAATGGAGCCAGCAAGATGCTGGTCGACAACTGGACCCTGGCCACCACGTTCGATGCCCAGACCGGCACCCCGTTCAGCATGTTCGATTGCTCCAACGTCGCCACCGTCTGCGTACGGCCCAGCTTTGTCAACAAGCCTCCGCGCGCCAAGACCGGCGGCATGACCAACCTCAGTGACGACCTCGGGCCTAACACATACTCCTACCTCCATCTGCCCGAATTCTATGACGCGGATGGGAACATCACTGCCAGCTACAACGAGCAGATCAACCCCAACACAGGCACCAGCGATATGCCAATCTGCACCGGCGTTTACTATGCCGGCTGCCAGTATGTGCCCGGCATGGATGGACGCAATGCATTTCGCGGCCCCGGTTATTGGCACGAGAATCTCGGCGTCATCAAGGACTTCAAGATTCACGAGCGCTACGACCTGCAGTTCAAGGCTGAGTTCATCAACATCCTCAACCACGCCAATACCTACCTCAACCTGGGCGGATCCAACGACGTCTCCAGCTATACCGACGTCCTGGCCTACAAGGGTGGAGCCGGCACCAACCGCAACACCGAACTTTCCTTGCACCTCTCCTTCTAGATTTGCCTGAAAGGTCTTCTCGCAAAGGCCGCGGCTCCCATGCCGCGGCCTTTCGTTCTGGCGCACTCTCCTTCACCGCCCATGGTTGCCCATCGATGCCGTAGACTGTTGGCTTTGAGCCGCAGTCAAAGGACGACCTATGCGCAGCCGAATCTTCACCCTCACCGCGGTTCTGTCCCTGCTTCCCGCCGCCGTTTCCTCAAGTCAAGCCCAGGTTTCCGACCCGTCCTTTCCTGCACTTCCATCGATTCTGTTCGACACCACGGGCCCCGTCATCCAAGCCCACACCGAAGCCCTCAAGCCCTTCACCGTAGCCGGCGAGCGCGGCGTTCTCCTCGGCCAGCAGGACGGCACATTCGAGTCCTGGATCCTGCCCGCAAAGGTCCTCAGCCACCTCACCATCGAGGCCGAGGTTGAGGACTACTCCGTGCCCATCGACGTCAACCAGCAGTCCGCACAGATCGAAGTCCGGCCTGACCGCACCATCATCACCTACGCCCACATCGCCTTTACCGTCCGCCAGATCATGTTCTCGCCGGCAGACGCTCCTCCCGGCACCGGCCCCGTCGTCCTGTTCGAATTCGACTGCCTTCATCCCACCGAATTCACCTTCCGCTTCACTCCCGAGCTGCGCTGGATGTGGCCGGAGCGCAATGAAGGCGTCCCCGGCGTCGAATGGGTCGCGCCCGGCCCCAACGCCTCCGAGCGACCGGGCGGCTTTTATGTCCTCCATTCCGATTACCCCGGCTTCGCCGCCGCCGTCACCATCCCCGGCGCGCGCCCCGGCATCCTCGCTCCCTACCAGGAGCGCCCCCAGGTTTATCCCGTCGAGCTCAAACTCCACATCGACCCCATCCGGGATCAGGGAAAACTCTACCCGCTGCTCATGGCCATTGGCACTGACCGCACCGCCGCCAACTCCGGCAACCTCGCCGCCGCCCTCGAGAAGCTGAACGCCGCGATTCCGGCCCTCTACCAAACCCACTCCGAGACTTATAAGAAAATCCTCGCCGACTCCGTCTCCATCGAGACCCCCGACAAGTCGCTCAACGAAGCCTTCCAGTGGGCGGTCATCTCTATCGAGCAACTCAAGACCAAAACCATTCCCGGCCAGAGCTCCATACCCAATAAAACGGGTGCCCCAGAGCCTGCCCTGAGCCCGTCGAAGGGTCTCGCTTCTGAGACCCGGGATGACGAAACCGCCCTGGTGGCCGGCTACTACGCTTCGGGCGACTCGGCCCGCCCCGGCTTCGGATGGTTCTTTGGCCGCGACGCTCTCTACACCCTCTACGCCGTCAACGGATACGGCGACTTCGCGCTCTCCAAATCCGAACTCGAATTCCTCATTCGCCGCCAGCGCGCCGACGGCAAGATCATGCACGAGTATTCGCAAACCGCCGCGGCCATCGACTGGCTCCAATTTCCCTACATGTACGCCGCGGCCGACTCCACCCCGCTCTTTCTGCTCGCCACGCTCGATTACATACGCGCTAGTGGCGACACAGCCTTCCTCACCGCGCACCGCGACGCCATCGAGAAGGCCTGGGCCTTCGAAACCAGCCACGCGCCCGGCCCCGATCAGGGCGGCAACGGCATCTATGAAAACACCCAGGGCACAGGCTGGGTCGAGAGCTGGCCCGGCGGCATGCCGCACCAGGAAATCTATCTCGCGCTCCTCGATCAGCAGGCCTCCGCCGCCATGGCCCAACTCGAAGAGCTCGTCGGCAACAAGGACGCATCGGCAGCCGCTCAACTCCGCTCCGAGACCATCAAAAGAACCATCGACTCCCAGTTCTACGACCAGGAAAAAAGCTGTTACGCCTTCAGCCGCAATCCCAACGGCTCCCTTGACCGCACTGAGACCGTCTATCCCGCCCTGGCCTGGTGGAGCAGCCCCGCGGTTACCAACAATTCCACCTATCTCGCCCATCCCGACGGCTGTCTCCAGCAGTTAGCCGCCCACACCCTCAACACCGACTGGGGCCTGCGTGACGTTTCCAACGAGGAGAAGATCTACGACGGCATGAGCTACCACCAGGGCTCCGTGTGGCCGCTCTTCACCGGATGGGCCGCGCTGGCCGAATACCGCGGCAACCAGCCTCTCGCTGGCTACCAGATGCTCAAGGAGAACGCCAACCTCACCTGGGCGCAGGACCTTGGCGCCGACACCGAGCTTCTGTCTGGAGACTTCTTCGTGCCCTTCGGCCGCAGTACCAGCCACCAGTTATGGTCGAGCGCCATGGTCGTCACGCCCACGCTCCGCGGCCTCTTCGGCGTCGACATCGATGCCCAGACCAAGACCATCACCGTGAATCCGCACCTGCCCGCGAACTGGGATCGCGCCGAAATCAGAAACATTCGGGTCGGCGCTGAAGCCGTTGGCCTGACCTTCCTGCAATCAAAAGGCGAAACGACTGTTTCGTTCACGACTCCTCCCCCATCCGGTCTGAAGCTGGCCAGCACGCAATCGGGAACGAAATCCCTGCCCAACCAGTCCATCACCATTCCGCGGCCGGTTGTCGCCGTCGTTCCATTCTTTCGCAGACCTTCACCGGGAGATCGCACCCGGTCCGTTCGGGTTCTCAAAGAGTCCTACACGCAGCATCAACTGTCATTGACCCTCGAAGGACCCGCCGGGGCTCAACTTGAGATTCCGTTGGTCCTGTCGGCGCCGGCTCCCAGGCTTCACGTCGATGGTGCCGAACTCCGGACCCAGCCACCTGATAGCGAAACCGGCAGCCCTGTCCAGTTCCCCGCCATCTCTCTTCAATTCCCCAGCGGCGAGGGTTGGAAGACCACGACCGTCATCCTGTCGTGGTGACCCGACGTAAGATGTTTTACATCGAATTCGGGCGCGTCCAAGGAGCCAGGAATGTCGCAAATTTCCAGAAGGAACTTCATCAGAACGACTGCATCGAACGCTGCGTTGACCGCGCTGGCATACTCAACCGACCGTGCTCTTCACGCCGATCCCCTTGGACTTCCCATTGGCTGCCAGACGTGGCCCGTGCGCACCATGATCGCCACAGACTTCCGCGGCACGCTCCAGGAACTCGCCGCGGCCGGATTCCGGAGCATTGAGCTCTGTTCGCCCGTAGGCTACGCCGACTCCGGCTTCGCCGGCCTTGGCAAATACAGCGGAACCGACCTCCGCCGCATCCTGCACGAAGCCGGCCTCATCTCCATCAGCAGTCACTTCTCCATCGCGGAATTAAGGAAGGATCAGGAGAGCCGCATCGCCTGGGCGAAAGACGTCGGCTTGACGCAAATGCTGGTGCCCAGCCTCGACGGCCCGAAGAATCCCACCATGGACGATGTGAAGCGCGCCGCCGACGAGTACAACCGCATGGGCGAACGAGCCGCGGCCGCCGGCATCGTGCAGGGCCTTCACAACGAGGGTTTTGAGCTCAGCAACGTAAACGGCAAGCGAACCTACGACCTGCTCTTTCAATTACTCGATCCGAAGTTCGTCAAATTCCAGTTCCAGGTATCGACCATCAGCGACGGTTATGATGCCGCCGAATACTTCACGCGCTACCCGGGTCGTTTTATTTCCATGCATGTGCAAGGCTGGTCGGCCACGACCAGGAAAATCATGCCCGTCGGTCAGGACACTCTAGATTGGCCTCGCATCTTTGCCGCCGCCAAGACCGGCGGCATCAAGAACTACTTCGTCGAGATGGATTTGCCGCTGATGAAAGCCAGCGTCCCCTACCTTCGTAAATTGCAGGTCCAATAAAACCGTTGGAAGTCAGCTTCCGTGACAGACAGGGAAGCAATTCTGCCCCAGGCCGTCCATGCTGGACATGGCTTCCCCCGGGGGCTATACTTCGCGGCGCCGCCGAGGAGCCCTCTCCGTACCCTCGGAACGGCCTCTATCGAGCTAGTGAATGATCAACTTGCAAGAGGACCGGTGATGACAACAAAAGAATCTTCCCTGTTGCGCCTTTCGAGGCTCGCATGGACACTATTTGTGCTTTTCCTTTGTGCCGGCTTTGCAGTGCCGGCGCTTGCCGCAACCGACCCACCCATTCCCGCGGGCTCCGTCCGCATCCACTATTACCGCCCCGATAACAATTTCACGGGGTGGACCATGTGGACATGGAACGCCTCCACTGAAAATCAGACCACGTGGTGCTCCACTGAGCTCAATACGGCCGGGACCGACAGCTATGGCGCCTACTGGGACGTCACGGTCAATCCCACCTGGGGCACCCCGACGGGAGATCTGGGCTTCATTATTCACAACTGCGCGTTGAACGTGAAAGACCCCGGCCCGGACATGCACCTGAACATCCTGCTGTACAACGAGGCCTGGGTAATTTCGGGGGATAACACCGTTTACACCACTCAGCCCACACCGCAGCAGATCCTCAATGGCGTGTTCCAGGAGCAGCAGGCATATTGGCTCGATCGTTATCGCCTTGCCATTCAGCCTCAATATTTCC
>Ga0207052_10189_pt1 | contig 20409 bp, 13 predicted proteins | sample Alteio_BWMinCont_62_FD_153294 | JGI IMG/M metagenome (GOLD analysis project Ga0207052, IMG submission 153294) | Enriched cells from forest soil in Barre Woods Harvard Forest LTER site, Petersham, Massachusetts, United States -... | ecosystem: Environmental > Terrestrial > Soil > Temperate forest >...
TCAGCACCTGCGCCTCTGCCTTGTCGGCGATCACGTTGGGCGCATGCCCGCCGTTAATCAGCCCGACGTTCAACGTCGACGGCCCCACATCCTCGGTCAACGGCAACTCCATCGCGAGCAGCTTCGCCATCACCTCAACCAGCTTGTGAATGGCGCTGTCGCCAAGTTCCGGATACGCCGAGTGGCCCATCTTGCCCGTCGCTTTGAATACTGCCCTGAGGGCTCCCTTGGACGCCAGGGCCAGGCGATTATCGGTCGGTTCGCCGTTCACCAGGAACCGGCTGCCCCGCGGAGTTTCGTTGGCCACGATGGCTCCCGCGGAGTCTCGCTCTTCTCCCGAGACAAACAGCAACCCGATCCGAAAACCCTCCGCCCGCAGAATCTCGGCCGCGGCGCACTGGGCCGCAATGATTCCCTTGGCATCGGAGACCCCCCGCCCATACATGAACTCTGCATCCTCGCTAAAGGGAATATGCGGAGGGACGGTGTCCAGGTGGGTTGAAAACACCAGGTCCGGCTGCTGTCCCCTGGTTCCCGCATATACGTTCCAGCGATCCCCGGCAGTGCGGCTTTCGGGCGGCTGCGGGACCGCAGTCTTTTCTACCTCCCAGCCCCGCACCTCAAGAAACCCGGCCAGAAAATCCCCGACCGCGCCTTCGTGATAGGTGGTCGATTCGATTTCCACCAGTTCACGGGTAAAACGAATGGGATCAAGCGCCGGCCGATCAGACATGATGCTGCCAGAATACCGTACGGCCCCTTGGGTCACTGGAGGCCGGGCTCGAGCGATTAATCCAGCCGGGTCGCGGTCATCGAAACCTGCATTCCGCCCTTGTTTTCGAGGGCATCCGAAGAGAAGACAACCGTCGGTTTACCGACCGGGATGAGTACGGACGCCTGCCACGAGTTCTGGCGGATCACGGGATCGTTCGGGAGTTCGGAGGTGGAAGCGTGCGTGGGATCGGCCAGGCTGCTGACTTCCGCCTTCAGAAGCATCGACAATTGGCCGCCATTCTCGTGCACATTCTGCGTATCGATGCTCACCCCGACATCCAGGTATTGGTACTGGAACTCCAATTTGCTATCGCCGGCGTTGGTCGGGCCGCGGAGTGCGCCGGTGATGATCGGCACCCTTGACCCCGTACGGATCGCACCGTAGTGGTCCATACGGCCGGTGCTCACGGTGGTGGTATAGGTCCGGCTGTTGATAGGCTTGCCGTCGGAACCAAGTTCCTGGATCACGAATTCGAGACGGTAGTAGTGGGTTGGGGGCTCGGGGGCTTTGGCGGCCTCCGGAGCTTTGGCGGTATCCTGTGCACGGGCATGCAGCGTCAAGGCCGGGGCGAGAAGCAGTAGGCAGCAAACGATGATGTTCTTGCGCATGGAGTCTCCTTAGGGTTGGCCCTGAGCGGGCGGTTCGAGCGGAGGAATCTGAATTTCGGCGATGCGGACCGGCAGGTGGTCCAGGCTTTGCGCCTCTATCAGTGCCTGGCGCGCCGGCAGCGGAATCTGCGTTACGACCGCGGCCAGCGCCCGTTCTTCTGCTGTCAGTGGCTGCGGGGTAGGAAATACATCAAGCTTGGGAAGCAGAGCAGCCTGGGCCGTTTGAACCGGTGTCGCCGGCTGAGTGGCGCGAGCCGCGTGCCTGTGCGGGACCTCTCGCCGGACTTCGCTCGATGAGTTAGCATGCGGAGCGATTGCTCTGGGGGCAGCCGAACGGGCTTCCTGTGGCTCTGAAGCCGGCAGGGGTTTGTCCCTTCTCGGCGAGAGCCAGAGAAACAGCAGACCGACCGCAATCGGGACAGCGACGGCCCAGGGAAGCCAACGGCCGCGCCAGCGTGCACGTACCCGCGGTGTCTCGGTACGCACCGCTGCCAGTGTGACAAGCACCCGGTCCTCAAGCCCGGATTCCGGGCCGGGATCGGCGTACGTAGCAAGAGCCGAGTCTATCAGGAGATCGAGATTGTCTTTTTCACGCATAATGCGTCTCCTGTTTGCGGGTCTGAAGGTTCGCGATTCGCTCGCGGAGCACCTGGCGGGCCCGCTGCAAGCGGGTACGGACCGTGCCTTCGGGAATGCCGAGGATGGTTGCGATTTCGCGCGAATTGAGCTCGTTCGAGGCCGAAAGCACCAGCGGCAGTCGCAGTTCCTCGGGAAGAACGTCGATCATGGAATGCACCAGCGCGTGCTGGTTGGCCGCAACCAGCGCCTGTTCGGGGCCAGGGTGTGGCGACACCAGTTGGAGAGCCTGCCCCGGTGCCTCCTCCATATCAGGAAGCGGACCATCGGGCCGCATTGCCCGCCGCCGGTCCACGGCCACCCGCCACGCCACCCGGGCCAGGAAAGCGCGTTCATTCTCGGCATGCCGCCATCCGCCATTGCGATAGAGCTTCAAAAAGGTCTCCTGCACCGCATCTTCGGCATCGTGGCCATTGAGCAAAACGCCGTAGGCCACGCGGAAAGCGAAGCGCGACTGGCGCTCGACCAGCGCCGTGAACTCCGCCTCTTCATCGGTAGTCAAGACGTGTCCGCTCCCCGCTGTTCGGTCAATCACTCCGGGTCTCAAACGCGAGACCTGGGCACCCAGTTTTCACTTACTGCTCACTTTGGGTGTTCACACGCTAAGACGGGAAACAGCGGCGTGGTGTTCGGAATAATCGCGATGCCGTGGATGATTCTTCAATCCAGCAGGGGACGAGCCCAGCCGCGGGAAGGAAGCGCAGGCCTTCGTGCACCGAGGCATGTGGGTGCATCATCCCCGCAAAGAGCGAATCGGCTGCTTAGGTGCCGGTTGTGCGATGGATTCCGAGGCTATTGCGCTGTGCCTTCAGCGTGCGAACTTCTTTCAGCTTGCAGGGTTGGAATCTTCAGCTTTGTCTCTGGTGAGACTTTAAGATCGGTCAGATCACTCGAAGAGACCGCAAATACATAGGTGAGAGGCCAAAGCTGCCCTGTATTCCATCGACCATATGGATCCGATTTGACAATCCTCGTGTGCTGGAGCAGCGAGGAAACAGTGGCATTGCCTAGCGACGCCTTGGTCAAGTCGGAGTTTCCAAGGTAGGAGTTTCCGAAATCGAGAGCCGGATACTCCCCGGACGGCCAGATCACATCGCCAAAATAACATGACTTCATTGTGACGGTTGATTTCTGACCGGCTTTGCGTTCTTCGAGCAGCGCAGGCGGAATCTGCACCGAGGTCTTCTTCAGAGTATCTCCGGCGAGCAGGAATTGCGATCGTTGTTGGGCTTCAACCCCCATCACCTGCGAGTGAACCGCGTCCTGAATCTCGTTCCACCAGCTTGGATCATTGTCTTTGCGGTGATTGTTTTCGTCGCCGGGCAAAATGCTTCCGATAAGCCGTGTGGCGATCCTGTTATTGATCGTAGCGTAAATATAGAGCTCATCAAATACTGCCGACGGCGAGTAGGATTGGTGGGCGAAATCCGTTTCGCTGAGTGCGATGATATCGACCAGACGATGGCCGGGAGATATTCCGGTTGTGTCGCGGCTGGCCGCAGAGAATTCGCCCTTGGCGACCTGCGATATTCGAGAATCGAGAAAACGCCAATATAGCGAAACCAGAGCCTCGTTATAACGTGATCGTGCATTCTGATTAATGGTGATGAGGTATCCACTCTTGGCTGGGCCCAGGCTTTCGAGCACAGAGAGGGCCGTGGCAACTTCGGCCGGGGACTGCGGAGTGTCCAACTTCGCCACCAGTGCGTTGGCGATCATGGCGTCATTTTGATGGTCCGGCGTTATGTACGACGCGAGAAGGTCGATTTTGCCTTCGACGTTTGCCGACCCGCTGAAAAGCCCATCGATGATGTCTGAAAGCCGCTGCTCCTTAGCAATCCGCTGTTCATTGTCATGTTCCTGTTTCTGATAAGCAAGATCGTTTTCATGTTGTCTTGCCTGAAAGTCGTATTCGTCAACATGTGCTTTGATCTGTTTGTTTACGATGTCTAGATTGTCTTTGGCTGTTTCCGCATCAAACCTGGATTTTTCCTTCATGCCCCAAATGCTGAGCACAACACCGGTGATTGTGCTCAGAAGCGCAATGAAGGAAGTTGCGTCGCGTATCCACTTCGGCACGCCGGTTGTAGAACTCCCTGATTTCTCCGGACGGAGTATCCGGTGATTCATTTTTAACGTCAACTTCCGCCATGGTTATGTATTCCCATAAATGTTCTTGGAACTTGAGGACAAACGTAACATGAATTCGGGGAAATGGAAGAGGGGCGCGATCGATCGTGTGGGGCAAAAGAAACCGGCCCGCTTCTCTTCAAGAGGAGCGGGCCATTTGTTGGTTTCCAGCGAGGTTTACGCTTTGGCCGAGGTCAGCGCTCCCAGGTCGGCAGCCATCTTCTCGGTCGAGAACGATTCCAGGATGTCGCCTTCCTTGATATCGCTGAAGCCGTTGATCCCGATGCCGCACTCCATGCCGTTGGTCACTTCGCGGGCATCGTCCTTGAAGCGCTTCAGGGAGCCGATCTTGCCTTTGAAGACCTGTTCCCCGCCGCGCAGAACCTTGACTTCCGCGTCGCGGCGGATCACGCCATCCTGCACCCGGCAGCCGGCGATGGTGCCTACCTTGGGGATGCGGAAGACATTGATGACTTCTGCGCGGCCCACGTAGTTCTCCTTGAACGTAGGTTCGAGCAGGCCCATCATGGCCAGGTGCATTTCATCCTGCAACTCGTAAATGATGGAGTGCAGGCGGATCTCCACATCTTCCTGTTGCGCCAGTTCAGCGGCTTTGCGCTCGGGGCGCACATTGAAGCCGATGATGATGGCGTTGGAGGCAGTGGCCAGCAGCACATCGCTCTCGGTGATCGAACCGACCCCCGAGTGGATGACCTTGATGCGCACCTTTTCGGTGGACATCTTGGTCAGCGAGTCAGCCAGCACTTCGACCGAGCCCGTCACATCGCCTTTGATGATCAGGGCCAGGTCCTTCACGCCGGCCTGGCGGATCTGCTCGGCCAGTCCCTCAAGAGAGACGCGCGAGCTCTTGGCGAGCTGGGATTCACGCTCCTTCATCTTGCGGTACTGGGCGATGCCCTTGGCCTTGTCGCGATCGGCCACCACCAGGAAGGTGTCGCCCGAATCCGGCATGGCTTCGAGTCCCAGCACTTCGATCGGTGTTGACGGGCCGGCTTCTTCAAGCGGCCGTCCGCGATCGTCGAACATGGCCCTCACCTTGCCAAAGGTGTTGCCCACAATGTAGCTGTCGTTGAGTTTCAGGGTGCCGTCCTGGACCAGCACGGTAGCAACGGCGCCGCGTCCGCGATCGAGCTTGGCTTCGAGGACCGAGCCGACCGCCTTGCGTCCCGGAGTTGCCTTGGGCGCCTTGATGTCGGAGACCAGGCAGATCATCTCGAGAAGCAGGTCGAGGTTCTGCCGCTTCTTTGCCGAGACCTCCACGAACACGGTGCCATCGCCGCCTGCGGCCCACTCTTCCGGGACCAGGCCGCGATCAGCCAGTTGCTTCTTGACTCTGTCCGGATTGGCCCCCGGTTTGTCGATTTTGTTCACGGCCACGATGATCGGGACATCGGCAGCCTTGGCGTGATCGATCGCTTCCAACGTTTGAGGCATGACGCCGTCGTCCGCCGCAACCACGATGACCACAATGTCGGTGACCTTGGCGCCGCGGGCTCGCATCCGCGTAAACGCCTCGTGGCCCGGAGTATCCAGGAACACGATCTCGCGGCCCGAAGCCGGCGAACCTTCCTTGGTGAAGCGGACCTTGTAGGCGCCGATGTGCTGCGTGATTCCACCGGCTTCGCCGGCCGCGACGTCGGTTTCGCGAATGGCGTCAAGCAGCGAGGTCTTGCCATGGTCGACGTGGCCCATCACGGTCACCACGGGAGCGCGCGGAACTTCGAGCTCGTTGGAATTAGGTGCCTCGAGCACTTCTTCGATGGCCTGGTTGGCGAGTTCCTCTTCGTAGCTGATGACGGTGGCGCCGGCGCCGAACTTGGCGGCCACGTCCTTCACCATCTCTGCGTCGAGAGACTGGTTAACGGTCACGAAGATGCCGCGCATCAGAAGCGCCGCGATGAGGTCCTTGGCGCGAATTCCAATCTTCTCGGCCAGGTCCTTCACGCTGATGCCCTCGGTCACGGTGATTTCGCGGCTGATCGGCAGAGGCTCGGTGGTGAAGTTGGCGCCGACGCCGAAACGCTGCGGCGGCACGAAACCCTTCATCGGGCCTTCTTTGGTCTTCGGGTATTGCTGGCGGCCGCCGCGGCCCCTGGCCGCACTGGCGCGTTGTGCGCGCGGAGCTTCTGTCGGCGCCGAGGGTGCTGCACCGCCGGGGCCGAATCCGCCTGGACGGGGACCGAAGCCACCCGGACGCGGCGCTCCAAAGCCGGGCCGCGCACCGAAGCCGGGACGGCCAGCCGGTGCGCCAGGCGCACCTGGGGTAAAGCCGCGTGGATCGGAACGTGTCGGATGCTTGGGCCGCGGACCGCCAGGGAATTGTCCCTGGCCCGGCGCGCTGCCCGGTGCACGTTGAAAACCGCCACCTGGGCCGCCGGGAGCGCCCGCGGGCCTGCGGTCAAAAATTGGCCGGCCGCGTTGAATTCCGGCTCCCGCATTGGCCGAAGCACCCGATGGGGGAGCAGCGGCCACTGGAACGACCACGGGCGCTTTATAGACCGGCCGTGGACCTGTCTGGGGCATGACGACCCGCCGCGGCGGAGGCGCGGTAGGCGTAACTGGTTCAGGCTGCGGACGCTCGGCTCCCGGCTGAGGTGCTGTCGGCGCAGACGACTCGGCAGCGGCGGCGACAGCCGGCACTTCTGCCGGAGCTGGAGCCGGGACCACCGGCGGAGCCTGCACCTGAACCGGCTGGGCCGCGACAGCAGGAACCGGACGAGGCGCTTCCACAACCGTCGGCGGCGCCGGAGGAGGCGCAGCTGACGCGACAGGCGCGGGAGCAGCGGGTGTCGGCGCCGCGATCGGGGCCGGAGCAGCCGCCGCTGGCGCAGGTGCTGCCGGAGCTTGCGTCTGAGGAATTGAAGTAGCGGCCGGTTTGGCCGGGACCTGCGGCTCAACCGCGCGCGGCGGGGCGGCGGGTGCTGCCGGCGGCCTGACCACCGTTACCCCACTTGGAGGAACGATAGTGACCGCGGGGCGCGCGGGAGGCGCAACGCCGGCTGGCGCCTTGGCAACCACCGGGGTGGCCGGAGGCCGCGACGCGATGGCCGGCGATGAAGGCGGCACGGAAACAATCGGAGGCGCCTGACGCACGGGCGGAAGAATCTTCCGCGGCTCCGGACGTATCGGCGCCGCCGGCGGGTGCGCGACCGCCACAGCGGTCGGAGCAGGCTTCGCTTGCACTGCCGGCGGAGCTGCCGCGGGGGGACGCATGGGTGCGTGACTGCGGCGCGCCGCGGCTTCGTCTTCCTGCTTCTTGGCCAGGATGGCCTTCAGTGCATCACCAGGTTTTGAGATGTGGGAGAGGTCAACTTTCGGCTGAATGGCCTGCTGCCCCCGGGAAGCTGCGGTGTTGCCGTGACCGGCCGCACGGCTGCCACGCTCAAACTGCGCGCGCACCTTATCGGCTTCGTCCGCCTCCAGAGAACTGGAGTGCGTCTTGCCTTCACCCAGACCGAGCTCCGTCAATACGTCGAGAATCTGCCGACTCTTGACTTCCATCTCGCGTGCGAGATCGTTGATTCGTACCTTGCTCATCCGCCTCTTTTCAGGTTGTGCTACCCAAAGCCCTAAGTGCTCATAGTCACCTCATGGCATTGGCTGCTGCTCTCACGTTCATTATCCATTGAGTCGTGAATTTCAATGCGGCGCTTGAAGCGCGTCGCATTCATCAGCCGACTCATTCTTCGCTGCCTATTTCTTTTTCTTCCGCTTCCAGTTCCTGCAGGTCGGCCTCATCGGCCGGAGGTACGTTCTCGACGGCCAGCTCAGCGGCGGTGAGACTCTCTGTCTCCGCCTCGGCTTCCGCCAGGGCTTCCGTGCTGTCGCTCGCGGCCTCAAGATCGTCGTTTTCGGCCTCGGCCGAACGCTCCGACTCGGCCTCTTCCAGGGTCTCGGACGCATTTTCCAGCTCTGCCTCGGCCGTGTCCGCTGCTGCTTCGGGTGACGCGATCTCGCGCTCGCCCGTCGCGATGTCCTCGGTGTCAGCCGCGGCCGACTCGGCGGCCAACCCCTCAGGAGCTTCCTCCAGTTCAACCGCCTCCGCCGCTTCACCCTCTTCAAAGGAGCCAAAGTAGTGCCGCACGGCAACGCTGATGCGCTCCAGGGTTTTCTCGCCGATGCCCGGAATTTCTTCAAGCTGTTCGGGCGTCATATCGGCCAAAGCTTCGACGGTCGTGATCCCGGCAACCACCAGCTTCTGAATGATGCTGTCGCCCAGCTCCGTGACATGTTCAATGGGAGTGGAGGGCCCGCCGGACATCGCCTGCATCTGCTGCTCGACCTCCTGGCGCTTCTCCTCTTCGCTCTTGATGTCGATCTTCCAGCCGAGAAGCTTGGCCGCCAGGCGGACGTTCTGACCCTTCTTGCCAATGGCCAGCGACAACTGGGTATCGTCAACGATGACTTCAAGTTGCTTGTCGGTAAGGTCGCTGATGGAGACGCGGCTGACCTTGGCCGGCTGCAGCGCCTTTTCGGCAAAGGTGGTGATCTCCTCCGAGAATTCAATGATGTCGATCTTTTCCCCGCGCAGTTCGCGAATGATGGACTGCACACGCATGCCCTTCATGCCCACGCAGGCTCCCACCGGGTCCACATCCTTGTCACGGCTCATCACCGCGATCTTGGTCCGCTCGCCGGCTTCCCGTGCAATGGCGCGGATGACGACGGTGTTGTCGTAGATCTCGGGAACTTCGGACTGAAACAGGTTCTGCACCAGTTCCGGCGCGGCGCGGGAAACAATCACCTGCGGCCCCTTGGCGGCGCGATCGACTTTGAGCAGGACAACCCGTACCCGCTCGCCGACGCTGAACTGTTCGAGCCGCGATTGCTCGCGCTTCGGGCAGCGGGCTTCCGCCTTGCCCAGGTCGAAGATGATGTCCTGGCCCTCGATCCGCTTTACGGTCGCGTTGAGCACTTCCTTTTCGCGGTGCGCGTATTCCTGGAACACCGTGTCGCGCTCGGCCTCGCGCACCTTCTGGAAGATGACCTGCTTGGCAAGCTGCGCGGCAATGCGGCCCAGAGGAGTGGTGTCGCGGTAGAGTCGAATCTCGCTGCCCACTTCGACGCCGGGCGCCAGTTCGTTGGCTTCCTCGAGCGTAATCTGGTTGACCGGATCTTCAAGTTCGTCTTCGTCTGCGACGACTGTCTTATAAATGTAAGCCGTGATCTCGCCGGTTTCCTTGTTCAGCTCCCCGCGCATGTTTTCCTGGGTCTTGTAGTACTTGCGCGTGGCCAGGGCGATGGCCTCTTCGACGGCGCCAACCACGATTGCCGCCTCGATGCCCTTTTCCCGGCTTAAAAGTTCGATACTTTGATACAAAGCGCTAGCCATGCTTGCTCTCTGGTTTAATCGCGGCTCAGGCTTGTGGTCTGGCCGGTTGAAAATGGTTGGAGTGAAAGGCTCAAGTTTTCGGCCGATTCGAATACCGGCCCGAAACCCGCCAGGAATTGCGGCGGAGCCAAATGCTAAATCTCTGGAACCAGCTGCGCCTTTTCGATGTTGCTCAGCGCTATTGCGACGGTGCTGACGCCAGCCTTCCGGCTCTTGCTGTTCTGCTTCACCGCGGCCAGGTCGATCGTGATCGAAGGTTCCACACTTCCCGAGTCCGCCTCCGAACCGGGTGCCCCAGGTCTCGATTCTGAGACCTGGGTGTCAACCAGCCGGCCTTGCCAGTGGCGATTATTGCGAATGGGCTCAAACGTCTGAATCTTGACCAGGCTGCCCGTAAATCTTCGGAAGTCTTCCGCCTTGGTCAACTTGCGATCGAGGCCCGGGGAACTGGCTTCCAAGGTGTACTCGCTGCCCGGAACCAGTTCTTCCACGTCTAGCAAAACGCCAAAATCCCGGCTGAACTCGGCGCAATCTTCATGTGTGATGCCCGAAAGCTGCTCGGGGCTTAATGTCCCTTCCACCAGCCGTTCCGGCAGCCCCTCGACCCCGGCGGCTATTTCTGCCTTCAACCGCGCCCGGCCTTCCGAATTTTTCTCCAGGAAGACCCTCAGAATGCGTTCCTTCGTCGAGCCGGTGAATTCCAGGTCCACCACGTCCAGCCCGTGCGATGTCGCCACGCGTTGCGCCGCCGCTCGAATTTCGTCCAGCCTGACCGCCATCGTCACCAAACGCCGCAAAACAAGCGGCTTACCACCGCTTGCTTCGCGACTTTTGACCCCTTGCCGGGGCCGAAAAACCGTCCAAACTGCGGCGTGTTTCGCGAGAGTTTGCGCCAAATAAAAAGTGGGCTGTGAGCCCACTCATCTCTCCGCCAGCCGGCAAACCCACGGCAACTCAGGCGGACAAACTCGTCTGCATCCTTAGAATACGGCGAAATGCCGGGAAATTCAATGGGGAACGGATGAGTTCGTCTGCGCCGGTCGATGAACTTATGAAGAAAGTTCGCCGTCCCCTTGAAATCTCCGCTGGCGTCACGGGGCCAGTCCCAGTTCTGCGTTGGTCGGGATCGATGTCGCGCTCCATAAAACACGCCAACGCCCAAGAGGCGAATTCTTGAGAAAGTCATAATGTAGTGACCGGCCCGCTGCGCTGGCCGTGGGTTAGGCTGAGTTTGCTTTGAAAACGCAGTCCAGAGCCACAAGCGGAGGAGCCGGTCATGAGAGAGAAGTTACGATTTTTGGGTTTGGATGTCCACGCCGAGACGATCGCGGCGGCGGTAGCAGAGCCAGATGGTGAGATGCGCAGTCTGGGCACGATCGCGAACCGCGAAGATTCGATTCGCAAGTTCATCAAGAAGCTTGGTTCACCCGAGCGTCTGCGCGCCTGCTATGAAGCGGGACCGACAGGATTCGTACTGTACTGGCAGCTGGCGCAGTTGGGTGTGGAGTGCACGGTGGTGGCGCCAACCCTGGTCCCGAAGAAGCCTGGAGATCGAGTGAAGACGGACCGGCGGGACGCGTTGAAGCTGGCACGCAGTCACCGTAATGGGGATTTGACTGCAGTGTGGGTTCCCGATGAAGCCTCCGAGGCATTGCGCGATCTGGTTCGCCAACGGGAGGCGGCTAAGCAGGATCAGCTTCGTGCGCGGCATCGGTTGACCAAGTTCCTGCTCCGCACGGGGCAACGTGCACCACTAGGGCGGAAGGCGTGGACGGAGCCTTACATGCGATGGCTTGCGCAGATCCGCTATATGCAGCCGGCGCAGGAAGTCACGCGACTGGACTGCATGAACGAAGTTGAACACATGAGCGCACGGGTCAAGCGGTTGGAAGAAGCCATCCTTGAAGTGGTGAAGCAGGCGCCCCAGGCCATGCAGGAACTGATCCGAGGGCTGCAGGCTCTACGTGGCATCGCGCACATCTCCGCAGTCACGATCGCCTCCGAACTGGGTAACGTCTCCTCACGTTTCCAGAGTGCACGGAAGCTGATGGGGTACAGCGGAGTATTTCCGAGTGAAAACTCCAGTGGTACCCGCATCCGAAGAGGAGGCATCACCAAGGCCGGCAACGCGCACCTCAGACGCATCGTGATGGAATCGGCCTGGTGCTATCGGCACCTGCCTCGTGTCGGAGAAAAGCTGCGTAAACGACATCAAGGGATTCCGGCGGACATCATTGAAATCGCCTGGAAAGCGCAGAATCGCCTGCACAAGCGTTACGTGAAGCTGGCTATGGCAGGCAAGGATCAGAGGAAGGTTGTCACCGCAGTCGGACGAGAGCTGCTCGGCTTTATCTGGGCAATCGGGGTGAAGGCTGAGCAGGCTAATCGACAGCCACTAGCCGCATGAAAGACCAAAACAAAAAACCTTTCCAACTAGGAAAAAAGCAAAAACCTTGAACAAGGCAATTCAACTCGAGGACAGGGTCAGCCGCAGCCGGAGCAAGCACGAAGGAGAATCCTCGTTCTTCCCTATGCGACAGGCATTGGCCGGACTCGCGCGACAAAGTCAGAGGCAGCTCCCGACGGATCTTGATTATGCGGTTTCGACCCGCGAATATCAGCTTGATCAATCGTCGCCATTACCTGCCTCGGCTGCCGCTGACCCTGTCCCCGATCGAAAGAAACGGCCAACGCACCTTGACCGGTCACTACATATCAGGGAAGAGTCGCCGACAACTCGACAGGAACGCCAAAGCTTGCACAGACTGCGAAAGAGATGATCTAAAGTCGAATCATGGATCGAGGGAAAAGACTCGCGGTACTGCTGAAGATTCGCGACGGGCTACAGGAAGCTCTCCGGTCGGCGATCAACAAGGACGAAATCTCCGCCGAGAAAAGGTCGGAGTTGCTTTCACGTCTCGCGTCAATCCAGCGTGAAATCGGTTCGCTGCAGAGACCGGGTGTGTGACCGCCCACTCGTACATGACCTCGGGGGCATGTACGCATCGCCCACAATCCACCCGCAATAGAATGGACTGAACGTGCAGCGGCTGAATCTGCGAATGAACGAGGAGACTCATGGACACTCCCGAGAGTATGAAAACTGAGCTTGCCGCTTGGAACAACGGCAATGGAATCGACCTAGAAACTTGGGTCGCAAATGAAGGCAATTTTTCTCTTGCGGTTGGCTACGCGTCTATTTTCTGGCCGGCATTCACGTTGTTTGAAGGCTACATCTTGCCGAGTGGATTTTCTGCAGATGTTCTCCGCGACTTTGAACAGAGTGGAAGGGGGAGACGATCGGTCGAATGGGTTATGAACCATCTACACATCGCCGACATTCAGCGTTGGGGCTGCGGAGACAAATCGAAGGACAAGCTGCTCGTTCTCGGTGATGTTCTCAAGGAGATTTATGAGGCGAAGCTTCAGTGGCAATTCCCGGATCGTCCGTGTACCGTTGAGTTTTTCATACCTAACGACTCTGACGACCTGTCGGAATATCAGCTCTCTTTTTGGCAAAAATGCCACGAAACTCCCGAATTACCGCCTATGCGGACATAACCTCGCGGTAATAACCCCATCACCCATAAACCACCAACAACTCCGAATGTACACGCATTTCCGCCATTTCAAAACTCGCTGTCATTCTGAGCGTAGCGAAGAATCTGCGGTTGCCTTTGTCACTGCGAGCCGATATGACCCGGAGTAGTCTGCATCCATGCACGAGGGATCATATTTCACTTACATTATGGCCAGCCGCAGCCATACGCTCTCTATTGGAGCGTCAGGTGACGTGCACAAGCGCGTGTTCCAGCACAAATGGAAAGAGCACGGCAGGCAATTTCGTTGCGGAGAATGACGCACTGAAATGCCACAATGAATTCGTGGCCCTCATGACCACTCCCGTCCATCACCGGAACGAGGGGCGATTCAGAGAGCAAAATGAGCATCGTAAATGACCGTATTGGGGCCATAAAACCGGGGTAAATAACCATTTTCATTCGCCGATTTTAGGCTGTAACTGATTTATTTTGTGTATGTTGCAAGAGAAGTTAAGGCAAGAACGCGCACCCCTCCCCCCCATGGGGCCGGGCGTTGCACCATTCGTGGTGCAATCGCCGCGCTCTTCCCCGCAAAGGTCGGCACGGTTTTGTGAATTTTTCCCGTCAGCCCTGACCTCCGCATCAGGTTTCCGACGCAGGTTCGTAGCCAGGACAGTTGGGCGAAAACGCCCGCAACATTTCACTCGACGCATTGGCGTAATCTGCACAGCGAGACACGCGTGACCGATAAGCCCACCCGCCAAAATCGAGGACTCGCTTCCAGCCAGACGGCGCGCGAGATCAACCGGGACATCGTCTTGCGCACGATCCATCTGCGCCAGCCGGTCAGCCGCGCAGATCTGGCTCGTCTGACCGGTTTGCAAGCCAGTACCGTCTCGCTGATCATCGGCCAACTCATCGAGGAAGGCTGGGTTTCGCCGGGGACTCTGGGGCGGCTACCGCGCGGCCGCAGGCCGACTTTCGTGAGCCTGGACGAAAAACATGTCACGCTGGCCGTCGACCTGCGCCCGGGAAAGGCCAACCTGGCCGCGATCGATATTCACGGCAAGATTCTTAAACGCGAGACGATCGAGTTTTCCGGTCCAGGCACTGCCAGGGGTGAGGCCGGCTCCAAATCCGACCTCCGGGCCATATTCAGCGCCATTTCCAGGACTGCCGGGCCGCTGCGGGCGGCGTTCCGCGGGCGCATGATCGACGGGGTGGGCGTGAGTGTTTCCGGGCGCGTCGACCAGGAGGCGCATCGGTTGGTGTTTTCGCCCAATGCGTCCTGGGCCGGCGTCGACCTGCAGAGCGAGTTGGAGAAGGCGCTCAAGGCTCCGATCGTGATGGAGAACGCCGCCAATGCCAGCCTGTTTGCGGAGCGATGGTTTGGGAAACTTGGCGACACGGCGAACATGCTGGCCGTGTCGGTGGCGGAGGGAATCGGCGTCGGGATTCTGCTCGACGGCCGCCTGGTGCGCGGAAGGGAAGGCATGGCGGGCGAATTCGGCCACATGCCGTTTGAGAACTCCGGTCCGGTCTGCGGCTGCGGAAACATCGGTTGCTGGGAGACGTTTGCCTCCAACCGCGCCGGGCTGCGTTACTACCAGGAACTTGATCCCGACCGAAAGGTTTCCTCGTTCCAGGAACTGCTGGATCTGGCGACAAGCGGGGACATTCGCGCCTTGCGGTCCATCGACAAGATGGCAACCGCGCTGGCGCGTGGACTGGCCATCCTCGTGGCCGGTCTGGCGCCCGAGGTCATTCTCATCGTCGGCGACTGTACCTCGCTCTGGCCCCGCATCTGCCCTCTGATTGAAAGTGAATTAATTGCCAGGTCCTTCACGTCGCGCATTCCGCGGGTGCTTCCGGCGATGGATGGGGATGCGGCGCGTTTGCGTGGCGCGGCTGCGCTTGTCCTCTATAAAGCAATGTTTCGTCAGATGGCATTCGAGCAGTTGGATCAGAGTCGCGCAAGCAGTTCGGCCTAGGAGCAGTTCGGCTTCGATTGATACGCCTTAATAAACAGCGGCCGGCTTCACGTCCGGCTCGGGAACGGGCGTTTGAATCTTCCACTGGAAGGCGGCCAGAGTAATGAGATAGGCAAATCCCGCCGCAAAAAAGAGGAGCAGCGAATGATGGGTCCAGAGGAGGCCGATCACGGTCGTAAAGACGGTGCTGCCGGCGGCGCCCACCGCGCCTCCGATGCCGACCACCGTGCCCACTGACGTGGACGGAAACATGTCTGAAGGGGTCGAGAGCAGGTTGGAAGACCATCCCTGGTGTGCCCCGGTTGCCACGCACAAGAGAGCGATGGCCTGCCAAAGAACATGCGCGAAGGGAACCAGGACCACCGCCGTGGCCGCAAGCGCACAAACCAACATGGCGAATCGACGTCCGGCGTGCGGCGAGCGGCCGCGGCGAATGGTATAACCGGCCAGCCAGCCGCCGCCGATGCTTCCGATGGTGGCCCCCACGTAAACGAGGACCAGGGGCAAACCCAGTTGCTGCATGTCCACCTGGAAGCGTTCGTGGAAGAATTTCGGCAGCCAAAACAGGTAGAACCACCAGACCGGGTCGGTGAGGGCCTTGGAAAAAGCGAAGGACCATGTTTTCCGGTCCTGGATCAGAGATCCGAATGATGCGCGCGGGCCCACGGCTTCAGGAGCATGCCCGGCGGCGGCGCCCAACCGGTTCTGCATGCGGTCATATGGAAGAAGCAGCCAGGCTGTGAGCCACAGCAGGCTCAGACCGCCAGTGATGAAGAAAGCCGCCTGCCATCCGAATCGAATCGCCGCCCAGGGAATGATGAGCGGCGCAACCAGGGAGGCCGCGCTGGTTCCGGAGTTGAATATTCCGGTCGCGAGCGCTCTCTCCTCGACAGGGAACCAATCGGCCGTGGCTCTGAGGGCGGCTGGAAAGTTTCCCGATTCGCCCAGGCCGAGCGCGAATCGCGCGATTCCAAAACCCACGGCCGTCCGGGCGAAGGCATGGCTGATCGACGCCATGCTCCACACCACGATGGACAGGGCCAGCCCCATCTTTGCGCCGATGCGGTCGACGATTCTTCCTGAGACCAGAAAGCCCAGGCCATACGCTACAATGAAGCAGGTGACGATGCTGCTGTAATGCTGGTTGTAGAGCGCAAGATTCGCATCGCCGCCCAGCATGTGCTTGAGGATGGGTTCCACCAGCCCGAGCGCTGAACGATCGATGTAGTTGATGGTCGTGACGAGAAACAGGAGTCCGCAGATCACCCACCGCAGCCTGGTATTCGTGGTCTGAGCGGGCACGATCTCTCCTATTTGGCAGCCGTCCGGCAATCGATTTCAATCAACCTCTGTCGACAACCCAGATATTCGCGATGTGAACGAGCGGCTTGTCTCGTTCCGCGATGCGGGCGTGCGCAGCAGTTGGAGTCGATGGCTGGCAATCCCTTGATGCGGCCCCGATTCGATGTGGGTTGTGCGCTTTAATTCACGTGTCGAACTAATCAGCCGCGTGTCTCTTGAACGCTATTCACTCTAGTCTCGCCCGGCGTGTGTTGACAACCTGAAATTTGCCGGTCGCGTTTCGTTGCTTAGAGCTTGATCCAGTTACAAGACAACTCACAACCTTTAAGAACGCGCACTTATCTGTGAACCGCCGGATTCAGCGCGCCCCCTGTGCTCATCTCGTCGAAGGCAGATGGAGGAGTAGTGCGGACGCTGGATACCGGCAAACTCACGGCAGCCGACTTATCCTGATAATTGGCCGTATTGGTTTGACAATTCATATCTTTGCGCATATATACTTCGGGCACCAAAGTAGTGGAGGTCGCTTCCATGCAATTCCTCAAAAAGCTGCCCGGAAAAACTAAAATTACATCCGGCATTCTCAGCCTAACGGCCCTCCTGATCCTGTTGAACGAGAAGACTCCCCAATTACGTGCCCAGGCCGTGGGCGGAGGACAAATCCAGGGATCGGTGGTGGATTCGAGCGGGGCCGTCGTCGCGGGAGCCCAGGTCGAGGCAACGCAGACGGAGTCGGGATTCAAACGCCAGACCACCAGCGGAGCGGATGGAGGCTACAGCCTTCCCAATCTTCCCGTGGGACCGTACCAGCTTCACGTGACTCGTGAAGGCTTCAACTCTTATGTGCAGTCCGGGATCGTGATCCAGGTGGGCAATAACCTGCGCGTCGACGTGGCCCTCAAGGTGGGCGGCGTGGCGCAGACTGTGCAGGTGGATGCGGAAGCGTCGATGGTGCAGACCGAAGATCAGTCGGTATCGCAGGTGATCGATCAGCAGCGCATGGTGGATATTCCACTCAACGGACGGCAGGCGACGCAGTTGATTCTGCTCACGGGTGCAGCGACCACTGCGCCCGCGGGCGATAACGTGGGGTCCAAGAATTATCCCAGCGAAGTGACACTCTCAGTCGCCGGCAGCCAGGGAACCCAAACCGAGTACCTGATGGACGGCGCCGACAATACCGACTCCTTCTCCAACGTCAACCTGCCGTTTCCGTTTCCCGACGCCATCCAGGAATTCAGCGTGCAGACCTCGGGCCTCGCCGCGCAATACGGCTTCCATCCCGGATCGGTCGTCAACATCGTCACTCGCGCGGGAACCAATGCCTTCCACGGCACGGCCTTCGAGTTCCTGCGCAACAACGCCTTCAACGCCACCAACTATTTCTCGACAAGAGATACCTTAAAGCGCAATCAATTCGGGGGCGTCATCGGCGGGCCCATCGTCAGGAACAAGCTGTTCTTCTTCGGCGGCTATCAGGGCACGATCCTCCACCAGCAGTCCAACAGCACCACCTACATTCTTCCCACCCAGGCAATTCTCAACGGCGACTGGACGGCCTTTGCAGGCAGCAAGACTCTCAAAGCCCCGTTCGTCGGCAACACCATCAACCCATCTGCTTACAACGCCTCGGCGCTCGCCCTCGTAACCAAGTATCTGCCTGTCGCCACCAGCGCTAACGGACATTACCTCTACGGGCCGCCCAATCCCAATACCGAACACCAGGTCATCGGGCGCGTGGACTGGAACAAGAGTCAACAGCAGACCATCTTCGGCCGCTATTACATCACCCACTACTCCCAGCCGGGATTTTTCAGCGACAACCTGCTGAACACCACCAATCCCCAGCTCAACGACCAGGAGCAATCGGTGACCATCGGGCACACTTACACGATCAGCGCGAACCTGGTGAACTCATTCCATGTTGCAGGGACGCGCAGTGCCATCAGCCGCGGCCAGGTCTCGAGCCTCATCAATCCCGGCACCATCGGAATCAACGTGAGCACGCCGGTTCCCAACTACATCTATATGGCCGTCTCGGGGGACTTCACCGTCTCCTGCGGAACCTGCGAAACCTACCAGGTCACCACAAACCAGATCAACGCGCTGAACGATCTTTTCTGGACGCGCGGCAAGCATCATTTCGGGTTCGGCGGCAACTACATCCACAACCACATGAACCTGCAGGGCACCAACAACGCCAACGGCCAGTTCACCTTCAACGGGTCGTTCACCGGGGACGCGCTGGCCGACTTCATGCTCGGCGACCTCTATAGCCTCTACCAGGGCAACGACACCGGCAGCACCTTCGCCAAGAATGTGTTTGCCTTCTACGCTCAGGACAGCTACCAGGTGACGCCCAGGCTCACCGTCAACGCCGGTGTTCGCTGGGAATCGGACCTGCCCGAAGTGGAAACTGCGGGCCGCGGTGTCAGCTTCTCGATGCCGGCGTTCCTTGCCGGAACCACTTCAAATGTCTTCAAGACCGCGCCTCCCGGGCTGCTCTTTTACGGAGACCCCGGAATCCCCAAGGGCTATATCAACAATCACTGGGACCATTTCGAACCGCGCTTCGGCATTGCCTGGGATCCGCGCGGCAAGGGCCAGGAGAGTATCCGCGCCTCGTATACCCTCGGGTTTTCACAGCCGATCGTCTATATGGAAGACCGCTATGAGAACAACGCACCCTACGGCGACGCCCTGACCATCAATCCGACGGCCGGCTCGTTAACCGACCCTTACGCTGCGTACCCGGGTGGAAACCCGTTCCCGCAGCCCTATCCCCCGCCCAAGGACAGCGCCTTTTTTCCCAGCGAAGGCTCTTACTTCGTTTTCCCCGTCAACATGAAGCCGAGTTACACCCAGACCTGGAACCTCTCCATCGAGAAACAGTTGGGCGCCAACTGGGAATTCACCGCCGCCTACCTCGGCAATATCGTTCTGCACATCCCTTCCGGCAACGAGGAGAATCCGGCGACCTATTTCCCCGGTAACTGGACAGGACCGGGAAGTTGCGGTTCGTTGACTGTCTCGCCCGGAACCGGCAAGCCTTGCTCGAGTACCACCAATTCCAATGCGCGGCGCGCCACTGCCCTGGTGAACCCCGTCACGGGCGCCTATTACTCCGAGGTCAGCTACATGTACGACGGCTCAACCAGCCGCTATGACGGCATGTTGCTGACCCTCCAGCACCGCTTTTCCCAGCACTTCACGCTGCTCAGCAATTACACCTGGTCGAAATGCATTACAGGCGGCACCGATGTGGGCGACCTGGGCGGCAATACGTTCCAGAATCCCGCCGACCCCGGCGCCGAGCGCAGCAACTGTTACCAGGATTTGCGCAACAACTTCGTTACGTCCCTGGTGGCGCGCAGCGACCTGAAGAATGGCGGTCTCAAGCAGATGCTGCTCGGCGGCTGGCAGGTTGCGCCCATTGTGACCGTGACCTCAGGGCAGCGCGTTTCGCCCACCACTGGTACCGACGCCTCACTTACCGCTGTCGGCGTCGATCGCCCCAACCTGGTCGGCGACCCGTACGTTCACGGACAGGCGCGCAAATACTGGCTCAATCCCGCTTCGTTCCAAAAGAATGCGCCCGGCACCTACGGCGACACCAAGCCGTATTCGCTTGTGGGTCCCACCTATGCGAATCTTGATGCGGCGATTAGCCGGTTCTTTCCCCTTGTTCCGTGAATCTCCAGCCGCTCGAGGTAACCCGGCCACACCGAAGTTGACGCTTGGATCACCCCCGTTGCTCCCGACGCATAGCGAATCACAGCACACACCGTGTCCTCGCACTCGATGGCATGCGTCCCGCCAAGCTGCCAATATCCAAAGACTTCCTCCACCGCACCCACGAGGTGCAAAAGCAAGTCAACCTGGTGAATGGCCTGGCTGATCAGCGCCCCTCCGCCCTCCACCATACAACTGGAATTTCGCGGCGAGTGCTTCAATTGCTTCAACCATCCCAACCTGCTGGGTCCAACCGCGGCGCTCAACAGTTCTCTCTTTGGCCAGATCACGACCGCGAATCCGCCGCGCATTCTGCAATTGAGTTTAAAACTGGATTTTT
>Ga0207052_10186_pt1 | contig 20046 bp, 13 predicted proteins | sample Alteio_BWMinCont_62_FD_153294 | JGI IMG/M metagenome (GOLD analysis project Ga0207052, IMG submission 153294) | Enriched cells from forest soil in Barre Woods Harvard Forest LTER site, Petersham, Massachusetts, United States -... | ecosystem: Environmental > Terrestrial > Soil > Temperate forest >...
TCATGGTCCCGATGGTGCTGTTCCCGCCGACGATGCCGTTCACCGCCCAGTTTACGGACTGGTTGGTATCGCCCATCACGGTAGCCGTATACGGTCCGACGCTGTCCCCCACCTGAACCGTTTGCGGGTTTGAGGGAGTGATGCTCACCGTGATCACCTGGTTCGCTGTGATTGTGGCAGTGGCCGTCCCAAACGAACTGGGGAAGGCATCTGAAACGGCTTTGATGATCACGCCTGGAGGATTCGGAACCGTGGCAGGCGCGGTGTAGGTTACTTGATCGGCACTCTGAAACGGCGACAACGTCCCTAACGTGCCGTTGCCGCCCAGTACGCAGCTATTCAGATTCGGACACACGTACCAGTCTGCACTCTGATTCGCTGAATTCGCGACACCAGCCTGGAAAATCTGCTGCTGGCCGATCCCAAGATTGACATTCGATGGAGTCACTTTAACCGTGACTGTCACGGGAGTGATGGTTACCGGCAGGGTCCCGGCTATATTGGGAGCGGCGGCGGCGACTGCCTCGACAACCACGGTGTTCTGCGGCGGAACTTGCGCGGGCGCAAAATAGGTAACCTGATTGGGATTCCCTTGTGAAGGTACGATCGTCCCATAGATCGAGTTTCCGCCGGGTATTCCGTTCACCTGCCAGATCACCGACTCATTCGCGGTATTGCTCAAGGTAGCCGAAACCGTTTCTGAAGCACCAGCCGCTACCTGCGTCCCTCCCTGTAGATTCACACTCAGCCCGAGCACCGGCGGAGGCGAAATCGCTACCAGCCCGGCGGTGTACATCGAAGGTGACGCAACCGGCGCCGCAACTATGGAAACTGAATTACCGGTCAGGGGAACAATCGGGGGAGCAGTGTAAACCCCCTGGTTTCCTTCTGCCGCGATGGTGCCATCCGTCTGGTTGCCGCCGATATTGCCGTTAACCTCCCAGAACACCGAAGTATCGCTAGCGTTAATCACGTCGGCAGTGAATGCCTGACTGTTCTCCGACTGGACGGTCAGGATCGCGGGAGTGATGGTGATAGTCGGCACGGTGGGCACTCCCAGCGATATCGTGACCGGGCAAGATGCCAAAATTGCCGGTTCGGCATGGGAGACTGCCTGGATAGTCACGGTGGCCGGATTGGGGACGTTCGCGGGCGCGGTGTAGACGGCTGTGTTATTGCTGCCCGGTGCGATGGTCCCGACCGTGGCGTTTCCGTTGGAAATCCCGTTCACCTGCCAGATCACGCTGGTGTCGGCCGGTCCGGTCACACCGCCGGACAACTTCATCTCCGAGCCTACTTGCAGGGCTGCGATTCTTGGAGACATCAGCACGGTCGCCGGTATCAGAGCGCCGGTGATGGTGACCGCAGCGCTTCCTTGCTTGGTATTGTCGGCATTGGGCACGGCGGTGATCACCACATTGGCGGGTATGGGCACAAACTGCGGAGCCGTGTAATTCCCCGAGCTGTCAATCGTCCCAATAATCGGCGCCCCTCCCGGAGTCCCGTTAACTTGCCACTGCACGGTTTGCTCTCCGGATCCGTTGACCGTGGCCGTAAATGCCTGCGTTGAACCGGTGGTGACGGTCATGGCGGCGGGCGTGATACTTACGCTGACGTTGTCGGCACCGAGCCCGCTGATTGGGGCGGAACCTACGCTGCCGCACCCGACTGCCACGGCCATCAGGCTCAAACAAACACCGGCAAAAACAATCCGCCACAGATTTCCGGTCATCTCTCTGGTCTTTTGTTTGGTCATCTGTCTGGTCATCAGGGGGCTCCGGCTCAGATGTAAAGTTTCAACCAGCATGGAATTTCAATCCCTTGGGCCAAGCGGCCACGGCACGGAACCCGGTCGCTAACGCGAGCCATCATGTTTCTCGGCGACCTGCGCGGTGGGCTGTAGTGTGCGCGTGTTCTCCACGCCTGGCTTAGTCTCGGGAATCTGGCGGACTTGGTCTTTTACCCATTGGAACAGCCTTCCGCCGCCCGCCGCGGCATAGAACTGGCGCGTGTTGTCATAGCGCTGGATTTTGGCGAAGGCGGGAGCCGCGGCTTCAATGCGCGCCTGCGCCGCCTTGGGCGTAACCGTGTCATCCAGGATGTCTTGAATGCGGATGTGCTCTGCTTTGACCTGCGGCAACCACTGCACCGGATCCAGCGGCGCAATTTTCTTCAGGAATTCGGGTTTGACGAGATTGGAACGTTCATTCTCTGGAATGATGGAAGAACTCGCCATCCAGGCGGGCCAATCTCCCCATGGGCTGAGGACGTCGATGGCCTTGATGCGCGGGTCAACCGCAGCCGCCAGGATAGCAATGGCGCCGCCAGATCCGGCGCCAAACATACCCACGCTGCTCACGTCCAGGTCGTCACGCTGGGCAAGGAAATTGAGGATCATCTGAACGTCGTGCACTGAAGTTCCCAGAGACTCCTGCAATTCACTCACGAACCATTCCTTCATCGGGCGCATGGCGTAGCGATGACCCGTGAGGGCAGATACAAATCCGATTGCGGCGACTCCGCCGGAAGTAATTCGCGCGCAATAGTCGTTGTCTCGAAAACGCGCAGTTTCGGAAGGATAGCTATAGAGATATAAGACCACCCGTGGTTTGGGCACAAATTTTGGCCGGATGATATAGAGGTCGATGGGGTCCAGTTTTCGCCACTGGACCTGGATGAGTTCCCGCGTGAATCCGGGCAAATCATCCTTTTCCCCAAAGATCGGCGGCTGTGAAACCAATTCGCTGCCTGCCAGCGACAACGAACTCCAGTCCTCTACTGTCCTGCCGTCACCCGAAGCGGGGTTGGCGGTTTCGCCTGTTTTTTGAGCCCAGCCCGTCGCCAGTTGTAAAAACCCGACAAGTAGCGCCGTAATGGCGAATCGCCGGAGCTCATGGTTACCGCAAAAACTCCGCATCCAAATTTCTCTCTTCAAAATGTGATTAAACCACTCGTGTGTGGAGTACGTCCGAGAATGCAATGGAACCCTTCTCGGGTGTCACAGCCACGAAACTGAAACTGAAAATCTCGCTGGTGATGACTTCTGCGATTTCCTGCGCAAGGTCTTCCGGCTGTTCCGCTGCTTCGAACACTTCCCGGTCCGGAACTTCCACCACGAACTTCATACTGCCTCACTACAGGCGCCCAGCTAAGAACATTGGAGGCAGGCTGCCCAACCGGACACCCTGCCTCCATTGGCAGATCGTTACTGTTTGATCTCGATCAATTGCAGACCGGTGTCGCTGAAGAAATCGGCATCGGCATTCTTGGTAAATACTGCGCCGCCTTCGTCTCCGCCGGATTCTGCAGGCTCGCCGGCGTTTCCGTTGGAAGTCACACCAATCTGCTCGGGACGATCGAAGTGAGAACGGAACACCTGCATCGAACTGTAGGCGACCAGATCAGGAACCTTGTTCGCATTCTTTTGGGCAGCCGCGATCAACTTGGTCACACCAGTCGGACAGGGCGAATAGCACTGCACCCGCAGAATGGTCCAAGCCGGATAGGACCCGTTTAGCATGTTGGGGAATGGAACCAGTCCGGGACACGGGGCCACGCAGTTGGGCAACGCTCCGTGGCTCTGGTACCAGGAGTAATTGAGGGGGTCCACGCCATCGACGGAAAGATACTTGGTCGTGGTCAATACCTTGGCAAAGTTGCCGGTGCTCCAGAACGCATAGCCGAACCCGTCGCTGGTGGCGCCGACGGTGCTAACCATTTCGCCGGTGCCCACTACACGCTGGCGCGTACCGCCGCTGGCGTAAGTCAGGTTGAGCGGATTATCGGTGGAAGGGTTGACGTTCAGTTCCTGGCAAGTGCCGATCTCAACGCTGCCTGGAATAGTGAACTCGGTGGTGTTGTAGGTTCCAGAAGTCGGCTCGCGCAAGAACACGTGCGCCCCAACCGCGGGCAGCCCGGGCGTGGTGGAAATGTCTCGCGTGCGGGTGAAAGTTCCGTTCAGCAAGTTGGCCAACGCGAAGCGCCCGACGTTGTTGAAATTTGAACTTCCGAAGCCACCAGCCGAGGTATCGCTGGTGTTCACGAACACGACGATCGGCTCTCCTCCGACGGCTAGCGAGGTCCAAGCCGGAATCGGCGTGCCGTTAAACGGGTCGGTGCCACTGATGGCGAATGCTACCGGGGTCACCTGTTTGGTGCTCTGCGAACTCACGATGGGAACGCCGATCAGTCCGTTACCGGTATATCCCAAGCCGGTGCAGTGGGAATCATTGCTCCAGGGCGCGAGGGCGCGGTTCATGGCAAAGAGCGCGTCTTCAGCGCGGATGTCGGAAGGCGCGGCATTGAACGGCTGGTTGTTGATCGCGTTATACGCAGCTTGTGTCAGTGGGGTATCAGTCAGGGTCGGAATCAGGTTGTTGCCGGCCAGGCCGATTTCGCTCGAGGGAATGGACAGGGTCGCTGTCGGTTGGGCGAAAAGCAGCAGGTTGCCAATGACGGAATCAACCGCGAGATAGGAACAGATAGTCGTCACTTGGCCGTTAGCGTTGGTGCCCCATACAATCCAGATGTTTGCGGTTTGGACGGGAATCTGGCTGTTACGGCTGTCGACCCCGGAGGCTCCATTTTTCTGGGTCCAGATATTGGTCCCGCATCCGGTGGATGAATCTGCAGCCAGCGCCGCCAGATTGAACATGCCAGTGGAACCTGCACCATTAAACTGCACCACTGTGGTGGCGCCAAAGCAATTCACTCCTGCAAACACGATCAGGGCTAGTGATAGCACCGTCGCGATTTTTGTCGTTCGCTTGGTCATTTCAGTTTTCCTCGTGGCGCAAATTTGCGCGGCTATGGGGAGCACCCCGTTTTGAGCTGCGGCGGTGCGACTCTCGGTCGCCCGCCAGGACTTTGCCTCAAGGTGGCCCACTAAAAAACCAGTCAAGGCGACCCGTACCACGGCCCCAAACCCGAAAACGCCAGAGACGAACCGAAAAGCCGCAGGAAGAGTCGCGGGAACTATCGCCTAAATTTGTTGCAGGAAAACGACCGCAAAATGAATATCGCGTGAATTCGTCAATGCGCCCGCGCTTCGCCAGGCAGAGCCGGCAGACTCTGGCGCTACGCGCGAAACCGTCTCCATTGAGGCATCCCGGTTTGGGTTTTCATCGGAAATTAACCTTGGCGTCATCATTTCGTCACATCTTCGATGTAACCATGTGGCTCTTTTTGAGTCCTAGGCGAAGGGTGAACCCTGTGCGATTGCTGACAGTCTTGCTGTGCTGGGCTGCCGTATTACTGAACTTGCCAGCAACTGGTTCCGCCCAGACCAGTCCTCCCGCGGCCAATGCAGCGTCAGCACCCAACTCGATCTCTGGCACAGTTACAGACCAGACTGGCGCGGTACTGCCCGGCGCCACTGTCACGCTCCGTGACGCCGCTGGCACAGCCCAGACCGCCACCACCAACGAGCGCGGTGAATACTCGTTTGTGCGCCTGGCTCCCGGTGTCTTCGGCATCGTGGTCACTGCCCCCAAGTTCAAAGATTTCAAGGCCGACGGCATTTCTTTGACCGCGGGACAGAGCATCCCCATGGACGCGGTCCTCGAACCCGCTGGTGAAACCACTTCCATCAACGTCGAGGGGCAGAAGGTTTCCCAAGTCGAAACTGAGACTTCGCAAATTGTTGGAACCATCACGCAGAAAGAACTGGTGAGCCTGGGTTTGAATGGACGGAATTTCACCCAGTTGATTACCTTGACGCCTGGGGTGAGTAATCAGACCGGACAGGACGAGGCCAAGGTGGGCGCGCTGGGCAGCGTGCGCTACAGCGTCAACGGAGGCCGGGTTGAATACAACTCATTCAATGTGGACGGCGGCGACGTGTTGAACGCCGGACTGAACGGCAGCCAGAGCACGCTCATCGTCTATCCCAGCCTCGATGCTCTCAGTGAGGTACAGGTTCTGACTTCGAATTACGGCGCTCAGTACGGCCGAACCGCTTCCGGCACCGTGTTGGCAGAAACCAAGTCGGGCACCGATAACCTACACGGTAATGCCTACGAATTCATCCGCAACGAGTTCTTCAACGCGCGCAACTACTTCGACCTCACCAGTAAGGCTCCGCTCTACCGGCGCAACGACTTCGGAGGCACCCTGGGCGGCCCGGTCTACATCCCCCACGTGTACGACGGAAGAGGCAAAACGTTCTTCTTCTATTCTGAAGAATTCCGTTTCGAACGCACTCCCACACCCTACAACCAGGCGGTTCCCTCCACCGCCGAGCGCGCCGGGAACTTCAGTGACGTGTGTCCGTTCGTGACACCTCCCATCGGCGGGATTCCTGGAGGCCAGGCAACATTCACTCGCGCGAAGTATCCGGACTGTCCGGGGGTCCCATCTTCCACCGCCAACCAGTATGAAACATACCCGGGAAACATTATTCCCATCGACCCCAACGCAGCCGCGATTATGAGTACGAACATAATTCCGTTCCAGAATGCCACCGGTGGATGCAATTCGAGTGTGGGGTCATGCTTCGACGCTGACGTTTCTCCCAGCACTTATTGGCGGCAGGAACTCTTCAAGATAGACCACAACATCAATTCCAAAACAAAGCTCAGTTTTCGCTACATTCATGATTCCTGGGACACGACCATCCTGACGCCACAATGGGGTACCGTGCAGAACAGCTTCCCTACTGTGCAGAGCACCTTCACTGGGCCGGGAATCAGCATGCTGACCCACCTGACCAACACGATTTCGTCAACACTGCTGAACGAGTTCATCTTCAGCTACACCACCGACCACATCAACCTCAATAACATTGATTCCAACGGGGCCACCTGGCAGCGGCCGGCTGGTTTGAACATGGGCTACATCTTTAACAACGGTTTCGGTGGCAAGGTGCCGGGAATCGTCATCGGCGGCACGAATGCTGCGTACGGCGGAAGCGGCTTTTCTGTGGATCCTGGGTATTTGCCCTGGAACCATTCCAACCCCACTTACAACTTCCGCGACGACCTCAGCAAAGTGGTGGGCAAACACACGCTGCAAATGGGAGTGCAGTGGGTCATTGCCCAACGCAACGAACTCAATCAGGCGGTGGGCGCAAATACAGGTGACGTGCAGGGCATCCTGGGTTTCAGCAACGTCAGCAGTTCTTTGAGCCTGGGAAATGCGTTTGCCGATTTTCTGGTCGGCCCCGGCAGCTTCCGGCCAAATGCATCTGGAGGCATCAAGTACTTTACTCAAGACAGCGCCCAACATGAGTACTTCAACCGCTACAACGTAATTGAGCCTTACTTCCAGGACGACTGGCGAGCAACTCCGCACCTCACCTTGAACATGGGCCTGCGCTTCAGTCTGTTCGGGCTATGGCACGAGAAGTACAACAACGTGTACAACTGGGTGCCCTCCGACTTCAATCGTTCCCTGGCAGCTACCGCGACAGTTGACACCTTCACCGGCGGCCTGGCGGTCGCCGGAACCTGTGACGCCAACGGGCAACATTGCACGCCGATTCCATTGAGTGTTAACAATCTCGATCCGCGCATTACCAACGGCCTGGTGCGATGCGGCGTGAATGGAGTGCCCGCCGGCTGCATGACCAATCACTTCGTCAATCCAGCGCCGCGGGTCGGATTCGCGTGGGATCCAACCGGAAGTGGCAAGATGTCAATCCGCGGCGGATATGGAATGTTCTTCCATCACGGTACGGGTAACGAAGCCAATACCGGCTCGCTCGAAGGCAGCGCGCCGATGGTGCTCAACATGACTGAGAATCGCCCCTACGATTACGGTTGCATCGGCGGAGTCGGCACCATACCGGGAACCGGGAGTCCCTGTCCCGCTACCGGAGCATTCCCACTGAACGTAACGGCAATTCCGACCCACGCGGTTTGGCCCTACGTTCAGCAGTGGAGCTTCAGCGTGCAGCGCCAGATCTCACCAAGCACGGTTGCGACCGTCGCCTATGTTGGCAGCAAGGGAACGCACCTAACCACTGATCTGCAAGTCAATCAACTAGCTCCTAACCCCGGCAACAACCCATTTCTGCCGGGACAGCCGATCACACTGCAAGACTGCCAGAGTTTTCAATCCACGACTGGCTTCACCATTTTCGGACCTCCAGACCCGATCACCGGCGTGGCTCCAGTCACCGCCACTGTCGCTCCTACGAATCAAGCCTTCGTTAACCTGGAAGCCGCATGCTTCGGGACCCCGGGAATAACCGTTCCTGATCCCAACGCATTGCGCACTTATGCGCCCGGCATGGGGAGAATCTTTTCCCTGCAAAACGTCGCCACCTCCACTTACAACGCGATGCAAATGACTCTGCGCCGTTCCACCGGCCCATTGACTGTGGGTGTCGCTTATTCCTACAGCCACTCGATCGACGATTCGTCTGACCGCTCTGACACCACCCTGGTGAATTCCTTCGATTTGGCCGCCAACAAGGCGAGTTCAAACTTTGACCAGAGACATTTGCTTAACATCAGTTACCTGTACAAACTTGATTCCGTGGTCAACCGCTTGCGGTACTGGTTTACCGATGTCGGGTACGACGCGTCGCCATCGAGCACACCACTTCCTGATGACTCCCGCTTTGGACATGCACTTTTTAATGGCTGGGAATTGTCCGGCATTACCACCTTTCAGTCGGGCACTCCTTTCAGTGTGATCAACGGAGCCAGTTCCAACGGTATCTCTGTCCTGGACAATGCCGGCGTCGCTAATGGCGTGGGCGCAGGCTCTTACCCGGACGTGATTGGGAATCCGCATCAGCGCGCGCCTTATGGCAGCACCAACTCCCTGAGCTTTGGCCCGCAACTGCTGAACTCCGCCGCGTTCGCAGCACCCACAGGACTCACCTTTGGGGATGCAGGCCGTAACTTCCTCAACAATCCCCATCGCATAAATTTCGATGTGGCAATCCTGAAGCACTTCAAGATCACCGAGGGGAGTAACCTGGAATTCCGTGCGGAGGCATTCAACGTTTTCAACCACACTCAATTCATCGTCTACGATCCCGACCGCGGCAATCAGGCCAACAACACGGTGAATTGTTACGGGGGGGCGGATTATTCGGCGGGCGATCCCAGTTGCCTGGCGGGCAGCGCGTTCCTGCATCCCATTGAGGCGCACCGGTCGCGGACCATGCAGTTCGGCTTGAAGTACGCCTTCTGACCTGATCCGCTCGCGGGCTTCTGATTTGTCAGCCTTTGACCTGGGCTGGAGTTCTTCTGCGTTTGGGACTGCTCAGGTAGGATAGTTGCGAGGCGCCGACGGCGCTGGTGCAGGCAATACAGTCACAACCCTCGCTGGGAGTGGATTGCCAGGTGGCAACTGCATCCAGCCGATAGCCGACGCCACGAATGGTCTTCAGATAGGTAGGTCGCGACCGGTCGGGTTCGATTTTCCCACGGATGCGGCGGATACATGCATCCACGCTGCGTGGAGTAACGAACTGCATGTCACCCCACACCGCGTCCAGCAGCAAATCACGCGTGAACACCTGACCGCGATGCCGGGCAAGGTATTCAATCAGGCGGAACTCCAGACTGGTGGTCGGCACTTCACTACCTCGCACCGAGACCTTCATCGCCCAACTATCAATCACTAGTTCAGCGGCCTGCCTCCCTGAAGAAATATCTGCCGGTGAGAGACGCCGTAACACAGCCTGCAAACGGGCGACCAACTCACGAGGACTGAAGGGCTTGACGATACAGTCATCGCCGCCGCATTCGAGCGCTAGAATCCGATGTTCTTCGACCGCGTCGGCCAGCAGAAACACCACCGGGGTCCTGGCCAGTGAGGCATGTTCGCGAATGCGCCGGCACAGCGTCAACCCGCTGCCATCGGGTAGCATCAGGGAGATCAGCATCAATTGCGGACGGTTTTCTTCTGCTTCCCCAATTACGTCGCCATTGGAGAATGTCCGGACAGCGTAGCCAGCCTCTTCCAGGCACTGTTGCGCCACCTGGCAAACCTCAATTTCGCCGTCGATCACAAAAATGAGTTGCCTCATCGCTTTTTGGGGGGCGCAAGAGACAGCAAGGCTCCGGTTACGCCTGCGCCACTCGGTGCGGCAGTTTAGTCCGCGCGGTGTTACGGTGAGGTGACGGCAGTGTGAATCCTGTGTAAATTCTGCGGAAAGGCACGCTGGGCGGTCAGCAGTCAGGAGTCTTAGCTTCGTTCAGCCACTTCAGGGCGGATTCCGTATCATGGAATACTTTGATTTGTTCGCCAATTCCGGCCAGTTCCCGGTATACCTGAAACATTCGCAGCACCCCGAAATGTGCGGTGCGCTTGGTCACGAACGCCCGCCGAGACCCAGGTGAAAATATGGTCCTATCCGCCAGCATCTGCACATCCCTCGGGGTAGCTTCAACTTTGGTGACCCTGGTACCGTCACCCAGTTGAGAGAAGTCGGGATTGAAGTTGGGATCGTTCCTGAGCCGATTCTGGTGGTCCAGCGCTTCCGCAGCCGTAAGCACATCCCACGCGGTGCTGAGGACCACTCGCCGCTCTCTGTCAATCACGTAGCCGCAGGGCATGGTAAAAGAGGGTACAACATCACTCAGGCTAGCTTCCAGATGCGGCCGCTTTGCCAATCACCTGCACTACGGCCTGGATCAGCACTGCTCCATCTTTCTCCAGCAGCTTATCTGACTTCTGCACGTAGCTGATGGCGCCTTCCTGCAATAGCTTTTCCGAGTTGCGGTCGGAAAGTCCTGTGAGAATAATCACCGGAATATCTTTTGTGGCCGCATCTTGCTTTAGCGCCCGAAGAACTTCGAGCCCCGGAAGCTTGGGTAACATCATGTCCAAAAGAATGAGCTTGGGAATCTGGTCGCGGGCGATCTTTAGAGCCTCTTCGCCATCCGCAGCGGTGATGACTTTGTATCCAGCTCGTCCCAGCGCCTGTTCGCTCGCCCGTCTCAGAAATCGGCTGTCATCTACCAGAAGGATCTTCATGTCTTAGACGCGTGGCCCGAAGCGACGAGCCAAGTATAGGCTAAAGAAAATTCGATAGCGCCCTATTTCTGAGGCAGGTTCCTCGTCTGGCACCGGTGCTTTCTGTTGTCTCCTGCGTGAGGAGTTGCGTTCCGGCTCACGGTAACCCAAAGGTGTACAGCGAACTTCCGGCAGCAATCGCCACATACTGTTTGCCATCGATGGCGAAGGCCATCGGCGCCGCATAAACCGCAGCGCCTGTCTGAAAGTGCCATAAAGCCTTGCCCGAGGCCGCATCCAGCGCGACAAAATTACCTTCCGAATCGCCGGTAAACACCAGGCCGCCTGCGGTTGACAACACTCCCGACCAACTCGGCGACGGATACTTGAACTCCCATTTCACCTTTCCGCTGGCGGGATCGATGGCGCGTAGCGCGCCCCAAAAAGGCTCCGAATCGTCAGCTGGAAAATAAGCGCTCCCATAATACGCATGCCCCGGTTCATAGGGCTGCGGAGCGGTGCTGAACACATCGCACTGCTCGCGCGCATTCACGTAAAACAGTCCCGTCTGCGGGTCGAATGTCGGTGACTCCCAATTCGTCACACCTGCCGCACCGGGGCAAACCTGCCGTCCCTCGAGAGTTGGAGTACTTTCCTTGACCGCCACGGGACGGCCTTCCGCATCCTTGCTATGGCTCCAGGTCACTTTGCCAAACGGATTCGCCAGGACCAGCTTGCCCGAACTGCGGTCCAGAACATAAAAATACCCGTTGCGATTGGCTTGCGCGATGAGATGTTTCCCGCCCTCATCAATCATTACCGGCACCTGGGTTGCATCCCAGTCGTGCTCATCGTGCCGCGTGAACTGAAAGCTCCAGTTTAGCTTTCCGCTGTCGGCGTCGAGAGCAAGCAGCGAATCGCTGTAGAGATTCACTCCCGCCCGGCCTTCCCCGCGATTCGACGGCGCGGGGTTTCCGGTTGGCCACAAAAGTTCGTTCCTGGCGGCGTCATAGGTACCGGTGACCCACGCCGGCACGCCACCGGTCTTCCACGAGTCGCCTTCCCAGGTCTCGTGTCCGGGGTCGCCCGGGCCGGGAACGGTGTAGAACCTCCATTTGCGCTGCCCGGTCTCGGCATCGTAGGCGTCAATAAATCCGCGGATGCCGTATTCGCCCCCAGATACACCCAGCACCACCAGATTCTTCACCACCAACGGCGCCAGCGTGAAGCTGTAGCCGAGCTTGTAATCGACTGCAGCCACGTCCCACACAACGCTGCCAGTCTTGGCATCGAGCGCGATGACATGGGCATCCAGCGTTCCCATGAACACCTTGTTTTCCAGAATGGCGACGCCGCGATTTATCCTCCCGCAACATGGTCTTATGTCCGCCGGCAACTGCCGCTGGTAGAGCCAGATCGGCCGCCCGGTGCGGGCGTCGAGAGCAAATGCGCGGTTATCTGGCGCAGTTCCATAGAGAATGCCATCCACCACCAGCGGCGTGGTTTCAAACTTTCCGGTCGCTCCGGTTTGATAGACCCACTTCGCAACCAGCGACTTCGCGTTACTTTTATTGATCTGATCCAGCGCGCTGAAACGGCGCCCAGAGTAATCTCCGGAATACGTCAGCCAGTTCTGCGGTTCTTTCGAAGAATCCAATAATCGCGCCGAGGTCACCTGCCCCCGCGCGCTCAGCACAAGTGCACCCATAACCAGAACCGCCGCCGAAGCCTGAGCGAATCTCTTCATGGCCGCTCTCACTTTCCACCCACACTCTGCAAATAGGCGACGATGTCTTGCAGGTCTTTGTCACTTAGGAGGGTTGGGTTATAAATCGGCATCATCGATGTCCGGCTTTTCTTGATCGACCGGAGTTTGTCTTTCTCGAACAAGTGGATCTGCTCGCTGGCATCCATCATTTGCAGGCTAAAGTTGTCCTCATTCATGGTGACGCCTTTGATTTCCTGCCCTTGCGGTGTCACCACCGTGACAGTCACATACTCCTGGGGAAATTCCTTGGTCGCTTCCAACAGTCCCGGCGCTAACCTGCGGCTGGGGTTGCGCACCGAATCCACAATTGCATCCGTCGCCCGCGCCATGCCCACCGCGGTAAGATCCGGGCCGAGCCGACCGCCCTTCCCTTCAACCATGTGACATCCGGAACAGTTGGAGTCGCCATAAAAAAGCTGCTTGCCGTGGATCGCGTCACCTGCGGGCTGGGACGGCGACTTCACCTGGACACTTCGCAGATATGTGATCACGTCCCACACTTCCTCTTCCGTCATCCCGACGCCCTGACCCGTGGTTCCATTGGGCGGCATTGCCGTTCCCGGGACGCCTTGGTTGATGGTCTGAAACATCTCGGCATCCGAACTTCCATGGCGTTTGCGCGCCCGCGTCAGGTCCGGTCCGCGCCCGCCTCCGCGCGCGCCCAGACCATGGCAGAATGCGCAGTTGATGCGAAAGTGAAATTCACCGCGCTTGGCTGCATCAGCATCCCCGGCATACGGATTCTTATCTTGTGCATGGAAGATGGTCGCCGTGGCCAACACGCAAACCAATGCCGCAGCTCGAACCAGGGCCGGCTGGCTAAGGGCACGCGCTCCGGGAAATACAAGTGTCTTCGTGAATGAATCCACTTTGGCCTCCGAGTGCGGGAGAGATGTCTGGAATGCCGCGCATCATACCACAGCGGAGTTGACGGCCCGTGAACTGATGCACCGGGTGTGGTACAGTCTCCATTACGCCGAAGGTATAGCTGAGTTTGCCGTGCCGCAATGCGGTATGCGGATGCAAACTCGAAGCCGTCAACCTGCTACATGCGCGACCGCAAAAATCTTAAGAAAACGACTTCCGCGGCAAAAATGAAACTCGGCACCAGCGCATCTCAAACTTTGAGAACCGGAATAAGACTGGCCGTCCTTATTTCTACGGCTTTGCAGGGCTGTGGTCACTTCTTTTTCCTGAGGCTGCGGGGCAAGATAACAACTCTGGAACGCGCTCGGTGGCTGCACCGCTGGTGTGCCAAGGCGATTGATCGTTTGCAGATCGAACTTCAACCGGAGGGCGCGTTTCCCTCGGGTGGTCTTCTGGTAGCCAATCACCTCGGCTACCTCGATATCCTGGTTCTCAGCGCGATGCACCCTTGCGTGTTTGTGGCCAAGCAGGAAGTCCGTTCCTGGCCCCTGTTCGGGCTGATGGCAAAACTCTCCGGGACCGTGTTCGTAGACCGCGCCCGCACCACGGCCGCCCACAGCACCAATGCAGAAATGTCGAACGCGCTCGCGCAAGGCGCAGTCGTGGTGCTATTTCCCGAGGGCACCAGTTCTGACGGCAGCAAGGTGCTGCCTTTTCGTCCCGCGCTTTTTGACGCTGCCACCAAGGCCGGCGCCAACGTGGTGTCAGCCCACATCAGTTATGACGTTGCCGATGGCTCGGCCGCTAATGATGTGTGCTATTGGGGCGAGATGTCCTTCTTTCCCCACCTGCTCCGGTTACTCTCCCGGCACCAGATTCGCGCTCGCGTCCGCTTTGCGGCGGAGACCCGAAAATTCGCCGATCGCAAGCTGGCCGCACGCGTCACCCGCGAAACGGTGGCTTCCCTGGCCCAGATGCCCGCTCTGTCGACGGCGCGGGCGAGTACCACGTCCCTGTCGCGATCTCTGCGACAGGGCAGGCAGTAGTCTTCAGCTATTGCCGTTATTGCTCATCCAAATATTCTTCGGGCACGTCATCTTCCGGTACTTCGTGGGTATGAACTTCTCTCTCGTCAAGGTCTCCGGCGCGCTCCACGCCCGAGACCACATCGGCTTCGAAGGCGTTCCCTTCCTCAAGCAACTCGTCCACGCTCTCCGAATCCGCACTTTCGACGTCGGACAATCCCTGCAAATCTCCAGCCTGGCCGCCCGTACGCAATTCCGGCTGACCGATTGAGGATGGAGATTCTGCCCTTCGGCTGCCTCTCCGGCGGACCGGTTTCTTAGCGGCCTTCTTCGTTAACCTTTTGGCAGCAGGCTTCTTCTTCGCCGGCTTGGGACGCTTTACCTTTTTCGTCGCCTTCTTGCTGGTGGTTTTCTTCGACTTCACAGGACGTTTTTTGGTTTTCTTCTTGGTGGCCATTTGCGCAGTCTAGCATCGGGGGATGCATGCCGCAATCGGTGGTCGTCACTAGGCTTCTTCCCCAGACGCGTAGATCAGGTGACGTACGATCGGATCCTTGCTGACATAGCCGCGCAAGAGTTCCTCCAGCCTATGGTCCTCGTTTGTCTGCCGCTCATGTTGGCGGAGATGTTCCGCCCACGAATTTACCAGGAAGATCTCAACATAGCGGTCAGCGACTTCAGTGTCGCGGTAGACTCCCCAGCGGTACGCGCCATCACGAAGGCGTATGCGGCCATATTGATGGATGGTTTCCACAAATTGCGCCGTCCTTTCCTCCGGGACCGAGTACTCGACAGTCACCAGCACCGGCCCGCGCCGAAGTTCCGAACCCACTTCTTTGACCACCGCCGGCATTCGCCAGTGGTTCCACGGACTCAGGTCCAAAGCCGAATCCGGTAATTTCGCGACCAGCGCGAGGGCGGCCGATCCCGCGGTCCCAATTCCGGCGCAGACAAGAGCAGTCCGGACTCCGGCACTTTGAGCAACGGCACCCCAAGCCGCGCTTCCAACGGCGAAACTCCCCTGATAAACCAGTGTAAAGATCGCAATCACCCGAGCCCGGACCCAGTCGGGCGCCAGGTTCTGAACCAGTGCGCTGATAAGGGAGATAAACGTGATCCAAGCTCCTCCGCCAATGAGCATGACTGGAGCCAGCGTGCTCATCCGGTGCAAACCGCCAATCGCCGCAGTGGTCAAGCCCAAAACCACCACGCCGGTTGACACAACCATTTCCGTTGACCACATCGAGCGCACCGGCTGGAGCATCAGAGCTCCGCCGACGGCGCCAGCACCGAAGCATCCCAGCAAAAGGCCATAGCCCACTGCGCTTTCGTTCACGCCTCGAGCCACCGTCGGCAACAAGGCGAAAAGCGCGCTTCCGAAAAACATAACTATGCCCGTCCTGACCACCACACTGAGCACTGCCGGTGAATGGCGAACATAGCGAAGGGCGGCGACCGTGGCCCCTGTAAGCGTTTCCGCCGGTGCGGTCCGTTTGTGGATCGGCCTTTTCCATCGCGCCACCACCAGGATCACTCCGAAGAACGACACCAGGTTGGCCACAAATGCCGCGGCAACGCCCGCCACTGCTATGACTGCACCTGCCAGCGACGGCCCAATTGCCCGGGCCAGATTAAATTCAATTCCATTGAGCGCGGAGGCCGCCTCCAGGTCGTCCCTGGACACCAGTTCCGGGAGAATCGCGCGCCACGTCGGTGTTTCAAAAGCATCCCCGGCCGAGATGGCGAACGTCAGACCCAGGAGCAGCCATGGCGACATGAATCCGGCAATGGTAAGGACGACAAGAACCAGCGTCGCCCCTACCATCCATGACTCGGTGAACAGAATCAGCCTGCGGCGGTCGACGATATCCCCAGCGGAACCGGCAGGAAGGGCGAACAGAAAATAAGGCAGGGACGAAGCAGTTTGTATGAGCGCGACGTAAATCGGCCCCGCTCGAAGCGATACCATCAACCATGCAGCTCCCACGCTCTGCATGAACGTTCCGATATCGGAAACGACATCCGCCAGCAGCAGATTGCGAAAGACGGGCACCCGCAGCGGCCGCCATAGACTGGTTGACGCCGGCGGTTTCAAGTTCTTGTGAGTAGTGTCGATCAATGGATGCTCGGAGACTACCGCATTTTTGCAGACCGCCGCCTTCAGTCATCCCACCGGAGGGACCTTACCTAACGCCGGCTGGCTCTCTTGATTCTTCTACCTGCTTTGCAGAAAACGAAGTCAGCAGAGTCTTCAGGATCACATACAAGACGGGAATGAAGAACAAGTTCAGGACGGTGGAGAACAACATCCCGCCGACAATCGCGGTCCCCACTGAATGCCGCCCCAACTTGCCGGCGCCAGTCGCGAAATAGAGAGGCAGTACACCGAAGACGAACGCAAACGAGGTCATCAGGATGGGACGCAGTCGCAGTTCGGCGGCTTGAATCGCTGCGTTGACGATGGTCAGCCCGCGGCCGAGCAACTGCTCAGCGAATTCGACGATCAGAATCGAGTTCTTCGCCGACAGTCCGATCAGCATGACCAGCCCGATTTGCACATAAACATCATTCACCAGTCCGCGCATCTGGATGAACAGCAGCGCGCCCAGTACCGCCATGGGCACCGCCAGCAAAATGATGAACGGCAGCGCGAAGCTTTCGTATTGCGCAGACAGTGTGAGATAGACCACAAGAATGCCCAGTCCGAAAATGATGATCGCCTTGCCGCCGGCTTCAACTTCCTCGAGTGCCAGGCCGGTCCATTGGAAAGACATGCCTTGCAACATGTTCTGCCTGGCTAACTCTTCCATCGACTTCAGGCCTTGACTGGAACTGTATCCCGGCGCCGCGGCGCCGTCGATTTCCGCGGACCGGAACAAGTTGTAGTGATTGATCACCTGCGGTCCCGAGGTTTCGCTCAGACTAACGATATTTCCCAGCGGCACCAAGCCATTGGAATCGGAGCGGACATAGTAATTCCTCAGGTCGCGCGCATTCATGCGGAATGGCTGGTCGGCCTGCACGTAGACGCGGTAGGAGCGATTGTTGAAATCGAAGTCGTTCACATACTGCGAGCCCATGTAAACACCGAGCGCCTGGCTGACCTGGCTGATCGGCACTCCGATGGCCTTCGCCTTTTCACGATCAATCTGTACCAGTTGCTGCGGATCATTGGCCGTAAAGCTGGTGAACAGCCCCGTCAAGTCCTGCCGCTGGCGGCTACCGGCAACAATCTTGTGCGCCACCGTATCGATATCCTGAAGCGTGTTACGACCCAAATCCTGCAATTCGAACTGGAACCCGCCGAAGCTTCCGATGCCATTGATGGCCGGTGGTTCAAAGGCCACCACGATCGCCCCGGGCACGCCGAAGAGTTTTGGTGAGACTCGCGCCACAATGTCGCTGGCGGCATGGCCCGGGCCTTTACGGTCATCAATGGGCTTCAACGGAGCGAAAATCAGACCGTAGTTCGATGAGCTACCACCCGAAAGAGAGAACCCCGGGACGGCAAAGGTGCCGAAGACATCAGGATCGGCTCGAAGGATTTGCTCTGCTTGCGTCGCGATATTAGTCGTGTAGGAAAGGGATGCCCCTTGCGGCGCCTGCACTACTACGATGAAGTAGTTCTGGTCCTCCTGCGGCACAAAACCGGTCGGCACATGAACGTACATGTAGGCCGTAGCCGCGAGTCCTGCCAGGAATAGCACAATCATCGCGTACCGATAATCCAGCACCTTGCAAATGGCCCGGCCATACGCAAGGGAAAGCTTATGGATGGCCGCATCCACGCCATGCGCGAACCTGCTGTACCCGCGCGAAAGCCATCCGATGTGCGTCCAGTCGAAAACCGAATACTTGCGCTCTTCGCCGCGCAGCAGGATGGCAGCCAGAGCAGGCGACAGCGTGAGCGCGTTAAATAAAGAGATTGCGATTGAAAATGCGATGGTCAGAGAAAATTGCCGGTACAGAATTCCTGTGGTGCCGGGAAAGAACGACACCGGCACGAAAACCGAAATCAGGACCAACGAAGTCGCTACTACTGCGCTTGCAACCTCCGCCATGGCCGCGGAAGTCGCCGTGTGCGGATCGGTCTCGCCCTGGCTGATGTGCCGCTGGGCATTTTCAATGACAACGATCGCGTCGTCGACCACCAGCCCCGTCGCCAGTGTGATGCCGAACAGGGTCAGCGAATTGACGGAGAAATCAAAAATCTTGATGAAGGCAAAAGTGCCGATCAGAGAAACCGGAATCGTGACCGCCGGAATGATGGTGGCGCGCCAATCCAGCAGGAACAAGAAAATAACAATGATGACGATGAGGACTGCTTCCTCGAGGGTGGTGACGACCTCTTTGACCGAGTCGCCTACCACCGTCGTCGTGTCGAACGCGACCACATACTTGATTCCTGGAGGAAACGACTTCGACAAATCCTCCAACTCCGCCTTGGCCGCCTTGTCCACTGCGAGCGCGTTGGCATTCGAGAGTTGCTGCACACCGATCCCGATCGCCTGGTGGCCGCTGTACAACAGGTTGGTGTCGTAACTTTCCGCCCCAATCTCCGCCCGCCCAACATCCTTAAGCTGCACGATTCCGTTGCGCGTGTTCTTGAGGATGAGGTTCTCGAATTCCTTCGGCTCCGAAAGCCGCCCCACCACGCGCAGCGTCACCTGGAAACTCTGCTTGGGATCGGCAGGCGGACGCCCTAACTGCCCAGCAGGTATCTCGACGTTCTGCTCCTGGAGGGCCGAGACCACATCCGCTGCCGTCAACTGGCGGGCGGCCAGTTTCGTGGGATCCAGCCAAATCCGCATGGCATACTTCCGCTCGCCGAAGATGATGACGTCGCCAACGCCCGGAATGCGTTTTAGCGCGTCTTTCACATAGACATCGAGGTAGTTGGAAATGTATTGGTTTGAAAGGCTGTTGTCGGGCGAATAGAATCCAGCCGCAAAAACGAAATTCGGGTTCGCTTTGGTGATGGTGACGCCCGTGTTCTTGATTTCCTGCGGGAGCCGGCCTAGCGCGGTGGCCACACGGTTCTGCACATCGACAGCCGCAATGTTCAGGTCATACCCGGTGCGGAAAGTTACGTTGATGTTGCTGGTGCCGTCATTCGAACTGGTCGAGGTAATGTAGTGCATACCCTCGACGCCGTTGATCTGCTGCTCCAACGGGACCGTGACTGCGGACTCCACGACTTGCGCGTTCGCGCCCACGTAATTGCTGGTGACCGTGACTTGCGGCGGCGCCAGGTTGGGATAGAGCGAAATCGGCAGAGTGGGGATGCAAACGGCGCCCGCAAGAATGATCAGCAGGGCGCAGACCGTCGCAAAAATCGGCCGCTTAATGAAAAAATCAACCAAAACCTGCACTCCCTTTTAGCCGCGTAAGACCGCGGTGAGTAGGCTTTCGGAAATCTGCTGGCTAGCTGATCGGCTGTATCGGCGTTCCATCGATCAGGAACTGTATGCC
>Ga0207052_10195_pt1 | contig 19704 bp, 3 predicted proteins | sample Alteio_BWMinCont_62_FD_153294 | JGI IMG/M metagenome (GOLD analysis project Ga0207052, IMG submission 153294) | Enriched cells from forest soil in Barre Woods Harvard Forest LTER site, Petersham, Massachusetts, United States -... | ecosystem: Environmental > Terrestrial > Soil > Temperate forest >...
GCTCAATTGGGAGAGCACTGCCTTTGCAAGGCAGGGGTTGCCGGTTCGATCCCGGTCGGCTCCATTTCGATAAATCGAAATGAGAGAGTAGAGAGGAGAAAGTAGAGAGTAGAGAGAGTGAGCGGGCCCTTCGACAGGGCTCAGGACTGGCCCTTCGACTCGTTTCACTCGCTCAGGACGGCGGGTACGCCGGTGTTAGGTTTACAAACTTTACAAAACCTTACACTTTTGATGATTTTTTGTCTGAATATTGCTGTGGCCTTGGTCTGGGGCGGCTTGAGTCGGTTTAAGAGGTGGGGGGATTGTCGCACGCGGAGGCGCGGAACGCGCGGAGAGATGGAATGGATAAGGGCCTGTTGTTAGCGATGCCGAACAGTTTTGCGGGTTTTGAAGTTAGTTGGGGGTAGCTGAAATTTTGGGGTTCGCCGCGGGCTGTTTTTGGGCAGAAAATGACTATTGTTGGGACGGCTTTCTGGTGCTTGAATTCAAGTCGGTTTGATGAGGCCGTTTGCGAGGGTCTATGGCAAAGAATATTGCACCGATAAAGTCCACAAGCGGTGCGGGCTATAGTTTCGAGGAAATGGTTGGGGCTCATTATTTGGCGCTAATGCTCGCAGGCGCCTCGCCTTTGGCTCCCAAGCAAGCCAGCATCGTAAGCATCGATTTTCAGGTCCGCGTTGACGGATGGCTCTTGGACGATTTGCTCGTCACGATGCAGGTGTCCGGGGAAATCCAAAGGATCTCAATTTCAATTAAGAGTAATGCCCAGCTATCCGAAAGCTCGGTGCCGGCGGACTTCGTCGAAGCCTGCTGGGAGCAATACTTTGGCGTGAACAACTGCCCCTTTCAGCGTGAGCGCGATTTGATGGGTCTGGTGACCGGGCCGCAACCAGGTTCTGCTTTCCAGGATGCGCAAAAGTTGTTGACGAAGGTGAGAGAGCAATCGCCTCCGGACTTTCCCCGGCGGCTCGCTACTCCTAAGTACGCGTCGGCCGCAGAGCGATCCCTATTTCTGAGTTTTTCATGTCCTCCGCGGCTTTCCTCGCTCGGACCGTCAGACGAGGTGGCTAGCGCCGCGCTGCTTCGACACGTTTTGATTTTGCAGTTCGATTACGAAAATCAACCGTCCGAAAATTTGCAGCGCTCGCATCAGCTTTGCCAGGGGATTGTTGCGAGCGGCAAGCAAGAGGACGCGATACAGCTTTGGGACAGGCTCCTCGCAGTATCCAGACAGCAAAGGCAGAGCAACGGCAAGATCGACCTGGCGAAGCTGTTGCGCGAGATTCGCCCCGCTCCGCAATTACTGGCGCATCCCTCCTGTCGCGACCCCTGGCGACTGCTCCGATCATGGAGCGGGGAACAGATTTCAAATGTGCCGACGAAAATAGGGGGCAAGGTCGCGATTGACCGGAGCGATTTACTCTCTCAGATCGCCGCCGCGACTCAACAGAATTCTCTAATCGTTCTGATCGGAAATTCCGGCAGCGGAAAATCCGTGGTTGCCCGGCAGTGGGCGGAATCAGTTGCCCCAGAGAGTACCGTTATTTGGGTACCCAGTGCGGTTTTGGCTGGTGGAAACTTGGACGCTTACCGGCAACGAGTTGGGATAACCGAAACATTGGACCGAGTGATTCCATTCGCACCCAATTGTCCGGCTTATGCGGTCATAGATGGAATCGATCGCATCGCCAACGCCGACGGGGCTTCGTCGTTGGCAAATCTGCTTCGATTGCTTCAAGTGGTGGATCGAAATAGTCTTTGGCGTGTCGTCGCGACATGCCAGGCCGAACATTGGGATCGAATCCAGGCGCTGCTGGCATTAGCCGGCGTTCAACCTGCTTCACAAATTGTTGAGGTTGATTTGCCCGCCGATGAGCAATTGAAGCCCGTCTGGAAGACGTTTCCAGCGTTGAATTTCGTCAGGTCGAATGCTCATCTTGGAGAGCTTGTCAGAAATCCAAAAGTGCTCGATATCTTAGCGAGAGGATGCGAGCAAGCGGGTTTTGATAGCGATTCAAGGCGGTGGATCGGCGAATCAGATGTCATCAAATGGTATTGGGAAACAGTCATTGGCGCATCGGCGGAACCACTTGGACGTAAATCCTTGCTCATGAAGCTGGGAGAATCGCAAGCCAATTCGGGGTCGAGTGAAACGCCCCTTCCTGACGTTACATCCGGGCCGCCATTGGAGTCACTGACTGCCGATAACATCCTGAAGGTTATTGAGGAACGCGTGTCCTTTGCTCACGATATCTTAGGCGACTGGGCACGACAGCGCAGCATACTCGCTCGCGGGAACGATGTAGCGGCTTATCTTGCCCCAAAGATCCTTCTTCCATATTGGCATCGAGCGATTCGTTTATATGGAACGCACCTCCTCGAACAAAGTTCGGAATTGCAAGACTGGCAAAAGGTGATGGCGGAGGTACCTGCTGCCACGGACTGCCTTCTTGATGCAGTTATTTTTTCGTCGAATGCGGCGGGAAATTTGGAACGAATGTGGCCCCTTCTTATCGCAAATGAAGGCGAATTACTGCGTCGCCTGCTTAATCGCTTTCATCATATGGCGACCTTTCCGAACCCGTTGATTACAGCTTCATCGTCGGAAGACACTGACGCTGCACTCGCAATGCGCGTGGCATTTCGCGTTCCATATGGGCCTTATTGGTATGCGATGATTCGATTCTTGGATCTCCATCGCGTTGACGCGGTCGCTGTGGCGAAGACGGAAATCTCGCGGCTTCTTAACACCCTGCTCAGGTACTCGCCCCCAAAAGTCGGCATACGAAAGGAGGCTGCGGCACTCGCGCTCGCAATAGCTGATAAGCATCTGGCTGATCGCGATGACCACAGCTACGATTCGGACGAGGACGCGCGATTACCCTTTGAAGCTGGATTGGCTGCGGCATACGACCTACCCGACCAAACCGCTGCCTTCGCCCTTAAAGCGGCTGGGCGGATCAAACCGGACAGCCAATACTTTACGAGAAAAAGATATATTGCCCCGGGTGCGATGGTCGATTCGCGCAGCATAATCGCCGGTGGTCAGCGTCCCCAGCCGGAACCTTGGCCCGATGGACCCTTCTTTAGGGTCGATGAAGCGTTTCAGGCGACAGTTTTAAGCCCGGCAGCTTTAGTTCCCCTTTTCGAAACTCGTCCGGAGGCGGCGGGGGAAGTGATTCTGGCATGCTTAATTGAAGAGCGAAATCCGCACCGAGATGAAGTGGAGTTTTCAAGTCTTTCTCGCCGCGATATGGGATTTAATTTTTTTCGGATGCATCCACCGTTTTATTGGCAAGGGCCGTTTCTTCTGTTTTTGCAATTCAGCCCCGAAATTGCCATCAGAATGATCTCGAGGCTCACGCAATATGCAACTAATCGATGGGCGGACGGTTGTAGAATTCGAAATTACGAACAAACGACGGTGACCATTCGTTTTCCCGACCGCGAGACAGCATTTCTTGGCGATTACGATGTCCTCTATTGGTATGCAGGATCGCCATATATCGCGGACGCGGTCGTTTCCGCACTGATGGCGCTGGAGAAATGGTTATACGATTTACAGGACACGAAAAAGTCAGTTGTGGATTGGTGTTCGCAGTTACTCAAGGATTCTAGTTCTGTCGCCGTCTTGGGCCTTTTACTTGAGATAGGTCGCAGGGATGAGAGCCTGTTTAAAGGTCCGCTTCAACCCCTTCTTGCGGTTCCCGAATTAACTTCTTGGGAGATGAAGGGCATGCTTAGCAACGTACACTCTCTCAAAACTATAGGCATGGCACTTTCAGGACGACGGTACGTCGAAGCCGTTATCGCATGGAATGCGATGCCTCATAGGAAATTATCCGTCGTCGAGACCGCGCAACGGCTTTTTCTGTTCGACTCCTCAACGAAAGACTTCTTTGCTAACGCTCGAATGAATTTGGAGGAACGATTCAAGCGCGAGCCCGCGGGAAGCGAATATTTTGACATTTTGGTAAACCTCCTGGCTTGGTTTGATCCGGCGAATTGGAAAGAGACCGAGTATGAGGGGCGCAGAGCAATCAGATTTCAACCGCCAAACCACATGGTCGAGCGGGCCAAGGCCTACGAGGAGTCTACAGCGGATTCGAATCTGGTCTTGGTGCTACCATCGCAATGCCGACAGCGAATTGATAAGCGTCAACCTATCCCAGACGAAGAACTCGAGAGCTACTGGAAGACGATGGAAACTGCGGCCACGATTATGCATCGGCAGCCCACCGATTCACGAAGCGTGGCCGCTTTCTGTGGATGTCTCGCGGTAATCTTTGTGTTTCATAGGGAATGGCTCAGATCAAATCCAGAGCGCGAAGCTTGGGCGTTTAAGGAAATCAAGCAGGTTTTCCGATATCCACCGCCCCGGGAGCAAATGGATAGTCCCACGATGCTTGGGAACTGCGATTGGGATGATTTTTGCGCCGAAATTATTCCAATCATATGGGCTGAGACCCCGAGTTCGCAGTTGGTTCGAAAGATGATAGCTCAACTTGTAACCGCTTTTCACTATCGGGCGGTCGGGAGGCTCTGCAAATCGGCGTCCGAGGTTCGCGAGAAACTGGGGAAATCCTTCGGCCAACTATGGAATTTAATTATACGGTGGGCGGTCCTTCGCGAGCGACTAGAAGATCCGAATCGGCAGAGCGAGGCTAAAGCTGACTACGATAAATGGCGTCGAAAATATGGCGTGGCGTTCATCAAGGGTACGATTTCCGATGCACTGCCTAAATGGGACGATGCCATTGGAGCTCCCGGACGTTTGAGTGTCCTTAACAGGCATGGGCGGCCTAAGAGTCTTGGACGAACGATGCTTATTGACCGCGATTTGTTGATGCACGCGTTTGATTGGCTTCCTGGGGTCGATTTAGCAAAGACGTCGCGCGAAAGGTCGGCCTGGGTGGGATTTTGGCGAGAGGCATATGGAAGCTCAATGCAGTTGCTGCGCTCGTACAGCGAAGAGGGGGAGGAGATTGAAGATAACGAAGGAAATCGCGGCGCTCCGTACGACTTCGACCGATGGATATTAGAGCGCGCTGCTAGGATGATACCCGATTTAGATGACGCTGAGACTCCATCGGATTTTTGGAGGCCGCTCTTCGTTTACGGGTGGACTGCTTCGGATTGGATCGAAGACTTTCTGTTCGAATGGTTTCGAAAAAATCTTGAGCGCTCCGATAAGACGAGATTTCTGGCCCGTTGGAAGGAAATGATAAGTTTCGCTCGTCAGACTGCCGCATGGAACGCCAACAAATGGGTGTGTGACGACATTTGGTGTGACCTCCTCGGATTCGGGAGATTTATTCGTAGATTATGGGAGCCAAGCGATGGGGTGCTCATTTCACAGATGACGGATGAATATGCGAATTGGGCGAAGATCGGCCTTAAGTCCGCCTCGTCGGCAGCGCAGTTTGTCGATTGGCTTTCCAACCCCGCTGCAGCGATTTTACGGTTGCCCGGTTTGATTTGGCTTAAAGACGCCAACCTTGATGTGAGCGGCGACGACCGTGACGACAATAGATTCAAGGAGTCGCTCGTAAAGTTTCTTTTTGGGTGCTGGAAAAATCAATGGAACGAAGTGCGAGCACGTCCCGATTCGCTCGCGGCATTTCACGCCCTGCTGCAAAACCTGGCACAGGCCCAGTTTCCTTCGGCGATGGAATTGCAGCAACTAATTGCTCAGGGTTAGCGTCCAGCGCGACGGCTTTTGGAGGTAGAAGGACGGGAAGTTGGTTATCTTACGCCCATCAAGATTTCCATCGTGAGTTGATCCAGGCGCTCGTAAGGCAGCGGAGCGGCGGCTAATTCCGTGCGGTCCAGGGGATACGCGGCCAGCTTCTTGGCGTTGGCACTACTATATTGTGTGGTCAGTTTGGACAGGCCGGGGTCTTTGACGTTGATCTCTTTGATGATCTGCTGGATCTCCTTGTCGGCGTTCCATCGTTTAGCCTTCTCTTTCAGGATCATATAGGTGCGCATGCAGCCGGTGGCGAAGGATTTCACATCTGTATAGTCGCTCTGGCGGTAGGCGTGGGCGTCGAAGTGACGGGGGCCATTGTATTTGTAGTCTTCCAGCAGCTTCACCAGGAAGAAGGCGTGTTTGAGGTTGACGGAGCCGAAGCGGAAGTCCTGGTCGTAGCGGCCGAATTCCTGGTCGTTGAGGTCGATGTGGAAGAGCTTGTTGGACTCCAGGGCGGCGGCGACTTGGTGGACGAAGTTTAGGCCGGCCATGTGTTCGTGGGCGACCTCGGGGTTGACGCCGCACATTTCGGGGTGGTCGAGGGTGGGGATGAAGGCGAGGTAGCTGCCGGTGACGGCGAAGTAGATGTGGCCACGGGGTTCGTTGGGTTTGGCTTCGAAGGCGAATTTGTAGCCGTAGTTTTGTTCGATGCTGTACTCGCAGAGGAAGTTGATGGCTTCGCGGAATCTTTTGATGGCGTCGACGGGGTTTTTAGTTGCGTCACTTTCCACGCCCTCCCGACCTCCCCAGAATACGTAGATTCGCGCGCCGCATTCGGCGCCGAGGTCCATGGCTCGCATCGTCTTCTGAATTGCATAGGCACGGATGCGGGAATTGTTGCTGGTGAATGCGCCGTCCTTGAAGACGGGATCACTGAAGAGGTTGGTAGTGGCCATGGGGACGACCAGGCCATTTTTCTTTAGAGCGCGTTTGAAATCAGAGACGATCCTGTTGCGTTCGGTTAGGGTTGTGTCGATGGGGACGAGATCATTGTCGTGGAAATTGATGCCAAAAGCACCGGTATTACCGAGCATTTCGCAGATTTGGACGGGGGAGATGGGCTCGCGCGTGGGTCCGCCGAAAGGATCGCGGCCGATGTTGCCGACCGTCCAGAGTCCGAAGGTGAATTTTGATTTGGGATCGGGAGCATAAACATCAGACATATCCTATTTTCCCTTCTGTGGATTACGGATGACCTCGCTGAGCGAGTAGGAGAGCGCATTATGTGAGAAGTGGGGATGGGAATCAAATGGCACGCGTGCGCGCCAAGAAAGTTGCATTAAAAAACGCAAAATAAAATGGACGAACTCAGAAGGCGTGATATATTGCAGCTAACCATGTTTGGGTCGACGCATATTGTCAATATGTTTTGTTGTGACAAATGTGCCATTAAGGGTGACAAGAATACCTTTCATCACCCGAGTCGGAGTCCCATAATGTGGAATACGGTCAGTCCTTAGCCTTTCTGTGCGGAGCAGAGAGGATTTAGAGGAATGGCATTTCCAGGCGGAAGAGTTCCTATCTAAAGACCCCCAGGCCAATTTGGCCTGAACATCCCGGAGGGATCAAATGCAGAAGCGTGATTCTCGCAACGCGTCGCGGACCAACCAGAACAATATCGGACGCAAGTCCCGGCGTGGCAAGAAGGCGGCGGTGGCGGTTTCGGCTGCTATCGGCGCTCTCGGCGTTTTTGGGGCTACTCAACACGCTCACGCAGGAACGATCAGTAAGACCTCCAACCTTGGCTTGCTGAACAGCACCGCTGACTGGAATCCTGCACAGGTTCCCACCTCCGGCGATCTTGCTGTTTTCAGCAACAGCTATACCCCGCCTAACAATTTCACCACGCTACTGCTTGGCGCTTCGCAGAGCTGGGGCGGCATTAAGATTGTGAATCCTGGCGGCGATGTCATCATCGGCCCCACGCCCGGCTTGAACCTCACATTGGGTGGCACGGGCGCGGCTATCAACGACGGCATCGACATGAGCACGTCGACCGTGAACGCCACCATCTCCGCCGCGCTTATTCTGGGTGGCCTGCAAAGCTGGAATGTAGACGCTGGACACGTCCTCACGCTCTCTGGAAACATCTCCGACCAGGGCAATTTCATTCAGAACCCCGGAGCCGGTACTGTGCTCGTTACGGGCACCATTGGCGGATCTGGAACTTTCACGGAAAGCACCGGCATTCTGCAAATCGGAAGCTCTGGCGCTTTGAGCGGGATCGATCTGAACCAGACTGGCGGCAGTCTTCAGTTCGTTCAGGTGAACGGAACCAACGCCGTTTCGACCTCGATCGGATCGATCGACGGAACCAGCAATATCGGCTTGACGAATACCGCTGGCTTCGGTGTTAACCTGACCGTTGGCGGGGATGGCAACAACACCACCTACACCGGCATCCTCAGCGGCACTGGCTCGCTGATCTTCGGCGGCAACACCAACACGATGGTGCTCACCCAGAACAATACCTACACCAGCCCCACTACCATCTCCGGCGGCACCCTACAGTTGGGCAATGGCGGTATCACTGGATCCCTTGGTACCAGCACCGGCGCCATCGTTGACAACGGCACGCTGGTTTACAACCTCAATAAGAACATCACCATCGGCAACGTGATTTCCGGCGGCGGCAGCTTGACGACCAACCTCCTGAATCACACCATGCTCCTCACCGCCGCCAACACGTTCAGTGGCGTGATGACCATCGGCACCGGCGACACGCTATTCTTGGGTAACGCCAACGCGATTGGGGCCGCGAACCTAAACTACGGGGACGGCAATACCCTGAATTTCGGCACGCTGACATCAGCGACCATCGGCGCGCTCACCAGCAACGGCAATCCGTTGGATACCATCACCGTCCCGGGCGGCAACTTCGTGCTGACCCTGGGCAACGCTTCAAACTCCAACGACAACATTTACAGTGCAACCCTTGCCGGTGGCAGCGCGACGGCGACCTTGAAGATCGCCGACAACGCCAACGGCATCGTCCAAATTGCTGGCCCCAACACCTTCACCGGCACGTTGAACATCGCCAGCGGCACACTGGAATTCGGTAACGGTGGAACCACCGGCTGGTCGAGCAATGCTCCCTCCGGCACGATCACCGACTCGGGCACCTTGGTATTCGATATGACCGTTCCGGTGACCGTGAATAACGTCATCAGCAACGGCACGCCGAACATCGTTGGTACCATCACCACCGGCCTGCTGACCGGCATCGGAAGTCTGACGATTTCCAGTGCGTCGACCGTGACCCTCACAGCTTCGAATTCGTTCACGGGTACCACGATCATTAACGGCGGGTTCACCAACAGCTTGCTGCAGCTCGGCAACGTCAACGCTCTTGCCGGCAGCAACCTTAACTACAACAACCAAGGCGGTAACCTCAGCTTTGGCACTCTGACTGCGGCTGTGTTCGGCGCTCTCAGCGGCGGTCAGTCCCTGTCGTTGAACAATACCAACGCGGTTGGCGTGGCCCTTTCGATCGGTAATACCGGCACCCTTAACACTTACACCGGCGTCTTCTCCGGCGCCGGCTCGATCAACAAGATCGGCACCGGTATCGAAGTGCTTACCTCAACTGGCAGTACCTATACTGGCGGTACCACCATCACCAGCGGCCAGTTGACCATCACTAATGGCAGCTCCCTGGGCGCCCCGGCAAGTGGCGTGCTGGCGAGCATTCTCAGTAATGCAACGCTCTCCACTTCCGCCGCCGGCAGCTTCACCACCGCCGACGGACTCTTCCTGACCGGCAACACCGCCTTGACCCTCCAGGGTTCTACCATGACGATCGGGGGTAACGTCAACAGCGTCACCGGCGGCAAGCTCTTCCTGCAGGGCGGTGGTACCCTGCGCCTAACCGGCGCAAACCCGACCTTCACCGATGTCCTCGTCGTCGGCAATAGCGGTTTCAGCGCTGGCTCCCCGTCGGCCACCCTTGAGGTCGGCGACGGCGTTTCGGGCAGCATCGCTTCTATGGGCACCATGGGTGGCCAGCAGTTAACCGACAATGGGACCGTCACCTTCGATCTCCCCACTAGCACCAATGCCTACACGATGACCAACATCATCAATGGCACCGGCAATTTAAGCCAGATCGGCGCTAGTAGTACGCTGAACCTTACCGGCGCCAACTCCTACACCGGCAACACCACGGTCACCAACGGCATCCTGCAGCTTGGCAACGCTTCCGCTTTGGGTACCGGAACATCCAACGGCCAGTTGACGGTTAACAATCCCGGTACTCTTGATATGCACGGATTCAGTCAGACCGTTGGCGGCCTCAACGGCTCGGGCATCGTCGACAACCTCTCGGCAAGTCCCGTCACCCTGACGGTTGGCAACAACAATAACTTCAGCTCGACCTTTGGTGGCGTTCTGCAGAACAGCACCGCCGCTGTCTCGATCATCGTGCAGGGAACTGGAACCTTCGCCCTGACCGGCAGCAACACCTACAGCGGCAACACGACCATCAGCACTGGCACCCTGCGGGTGAACAACTTCGCCAATACATCCAACAACGGCCAGGTCGGCACGATCGGTGTCGGCAGCCTGGGCAATACCAGCGGCGTCACTATCGGCAATGCAGCCCTTGAAGTCTTGGGCAATGCCTTCACTAACAACTACACCACCGCGATTCCGCTAACTCTCAGCGGCACGAGCAGCGCCATCCAGGTAGACAACCTGGGCGGTCAGGCTGCGGCATCATTTGAAATTACCGGCAACATCGCTGATGGCAGCGTCTCCGGATCGCTAGTCGTTGGCGGCGGCTCGCTTGCTACAACCCCGGCCGGTGTGGGCACTCTGGTGCTGGCCGGCACCAGCAGCTACACCGGAACCACCACCATAGCCGGCAGTAAAGATCAAGTCGGCGTTTCCGCAACCCTGCAGATTGGCGACGGCGTCGGCGGCTCACTGGCCTCCCTGGGCACCGGTGCAATCACCGACAACGGCACCCTGTCATTCAATCTTCCGCAGACGGGCGTAACCCTGGCGGCTCTGATCTCCGGCAGCGGCCAGTTGATCCAGAACAGCACCAATACACTGACTCTCTCGGGCAACAACAACACCTACACCGGCGACACGATCGTGCAGGCCGGCACCCTGTTGCTTGGGAATCAATTGGCCCTGCAGAACAGCGCGCTCAATTACAACAATCAGGGCGGCGTGTTCAGCTTCGGAACCCTTACCTCGGCCGCGTTTGGCGGTCTAGCGGGCAGCCAGAATCTTGGCTTGACCAACGCCGCTTCTGGCGCGGTCGCCTTGACTATCGGCACCAACAATGTCGATCGTTCCTACACGGGTAACCTGTCTGACGGCGGCACCGGTGCTTCGATCAACAAGGTCGGCATCGCCAACACAACTCTCGGTGGAACCAACAGCTACACCGGCGGGACAACCGTCAACGAAGGCAACCTGGAATTCGTCAGCTCCAGCGCCTTCGGCAGCGCGGTCGCCGGCAGCATCATGGTCAACAGCGGCGGCACAGTATCTCTGGACACCGGTGTGGGCGGACTCGTCACGGGTGGCGCGGGCCGGGTCAATACGGGCTCCGTCGGCGCTCTGGGTCTTGCCTCTGTCGACTCCAATACCAACATCAATTTCACGACCTTGCCGTTCAGCGCCTATGCCAACATGAGCCTGGGCGCGAACACCGGGAACGTCACCTACACCGGAACAATCACCCCCGCGGGCGGCAACTATCGCCTGGGCGGCGGCAACACGCTGACCCTTCCCAACGCCCAGCTTACGGGTGCCAACGGTGTAATCGTCGAGAACGGCGGCAACGTGATTCTCAACGGCCTGAATACCTACACGGGAGCCGTTCAGATCCTGGGCAGCTACCCCAATGTCGGCGGCCTGACCACTGTGACCCCATATGTGGATGGTCAGCTGAGCATCGGCTCGGTCAATAACGGTAGTTCCAGCAGTCCGCTGGGCAGCTCGAGCAACGTGGCCAGCAATTTAGTCATCAACGGCGGCGATCTCGTCTTCATTGGCGCATCTGATGTGACAGATCGTCTCTTCACGGTGGGCTCCGGCGGCGCAACACTGACCAGCTCGGGCACTGGCCCGATCACGTTCACCAACTTTGGCGCAATCACCCAATTGAATGCCGGAACTCAAAGCATCAATGGAACCAGCAACATCACCGGTACCACCATCACCGGCCTGAACACGGCCTTCCTGACGGTTGGAATGACCGTCAGCGACAGTCTGAGCAATCTGCCGGGAGGAACGAGTATTGTCAGCATCACCGGCAACACGGTGGTCATCAACAATAGCGGTGCCTCCGCTGGTGGCGCTGATACCATCACCTTCGGCAATCAGAGCCGCAATCTGGTGCTCAACGGCAATGTGTCGGGCAACGTTATCGACGGCGCATTGTCTGACCCGGCCGGCGGCAAGTTGACGGTTGTTGAATCGTCAGGCAATTGGATTCTGGGCGGCACCAACACCTACAGCGGCACAACTGAATTGTTGGGCGGCGAACTGGGCTTCACCAGCTCGGCTGCTGTCTCGCCGAGTACGACTTTGAACTTCAAGGGCGGATTGTTGCAAATCACTGGCGCCGGCGCCCAGACGCTTCCGGCCGCACTCAATCAGACAACCTTTAACGGCGGTTTCGATATCACCAATCCCGCCGGCATTCTGACCCTGAATGTCGCCTTGAGCGGAACCGGCAGCCTGATCAAGACTGGCGCCGGCACCCTCGCCTTGACCGCCGCCAACGTCTACACCGGCACGACCACGATCAACGAAGGAACCTTGAATCTGAACTCCAGCGGCGGAACGGTGCTGGCCCTTGGATCAGTATCAACGCCGGTGACCCTCGGCGGCGGCACGCTGCTCTTCACGGGCGGAACCAGCACGCTGACTGAATTCCTAAAGAACACCACCCTGGCCTCGGGTTCTTCGACGATTTCCGTCTCCCCCGATGTCAGCAACTCCAACACGAATCTGAATCTTGGACAGTTGATCCCATTGACCGGTGCAACAGCACAATTCACGACTGGGACCAATTCAACCATCTCCTACGCCAGCATTGTCAGCGGCGGATTTGGAACCGGTGGTATCATCACGACCGCCCTTGGCGCTCCGATCGGCGTCATCGGCTCCAACTGGGCAGCTGGCGTTGTCTCGACCAATAGCACGATCACCCCGCTGCTCTCCTACTTCTCGCCCAACTCCGGTACGTCGGCCTTGGGCGCCAACGGCAACTATGACATCATCAACTCGGGTGAAATGCGCGCCAGCAGCAATGAAACAGTCCAGTCCATTCGCTTCAACACTCCGCTGGGCGGCTACTACATCGGCAGCAACATCGGTTACCCGGTCTTCTCGGCAGCAGCGGGCGCGACTATCCTCAACAACTCCGTAAACAGGTATGACCAGCTCTACGTCAAGAGCTCGACGGTGACGAGCGTCGGCGGGTTCCTCATGACCGCCAACACGGGCACCAACAACGTCTACATCAATACCGACAACGGCAGCTTGGCGAACTCGGCCTTGAATGGGACCGCCTACCGGTCGCTGTCTGCTACCGCAGGCAACGAGATCACATTCATCCAGCAAAACACTGTCGCTGGTATGTACCTCCTTACCGGTATCGACAACCGCGGCGGCACTGCGGTCACCCCCGGCGTCACCGAAGTCTTCGGCGGCACATCCATCGTTAAGGATGGAGCGGGCACCGTCTACTCCTCGCCTTACCAACCCATTGCCAATACGATGCAAAACTTCTGGTCCGGCCCGACCTACATCAACGGCGGTACGTGGGCCATTGCAGATGATACGGGCTTGGGCGGCGTCTCCACCACCGCCCAGCAGATGATGAACCCCGTCATCATCAATGGCGGCACGCTGGAAGCCATGGGAACGTTCCAGCTTAATACCGGTGGGGCCGGATCCAACGATCGCCCAGTCCAACTGGGTGCCAACGGCGGCGGCATCGATGTCACCAGCAACAACGGCATCGCCAACGTCTTTACCATCACCGGCGTCATCTCCGGCACTGGCGCTTTGAACAAGACCGATACGGGCACCCTGCTCCTCTCGGCCAATAACACCTATACCGGCGGTACCAATATTAATGGCGGCTCCCTCCAAGTTGATACCAGCAACGGCAAGGCCACGGGTACCGGCTCGGTGAACATCAATAGCGGTGGCGCATTGATCGGTGTGGGCACCGTCAATACCCAGGTCAACATCAATAACGGCGGCATCCTGGCGCCGGGCGATCCGGGCATCAATCTCGGCGTCGGAACCTTCACGGTCGGCAGGCTTTCCGTGAATAGCGGAGGCGCTGCCACCCTCGACGAAGTCGGCGGCTCCGACCATAGGGATATCGTCAACGTGTCGAATGCCCTGTCGTTCGCCACGGGCGGCGGCGTCAACCTGAACCTGCAGGGAACCTCTAATCCGTTCAACAGCGCCGGCACCTACACCCTGTTCACCGTCAACGGCTCGGTCGCTGGCAACATCTTTGCCACGACCACCGTACCGACCGGTGGATTGGATTCGGGCGCGACCACCAGCTCCCTGATCAATCTCAACGGCATCCTCAACGCGACCTATACCATCGGAACCGTCGTCAACGCCGGCGTCACCAGCGTGCAAGTCACCATCAATGGTGGCTCGACTTCGGGTATTTGGAATTCCACAGGTAGTGGTGCCGCCGGCGGATGGAACAACGCCGCTAACTGGCTTGGCCAGATTCCCACTGGAGATGGCGCAGCCGCTTCGTTCCTCACGACGCCGGGCATTACCTCTCCGTCCACAATTCAGTTGGGTGCGAATCAGACGGCCGGTTACATGGTGTTCAACAACACCAACGGCTACACCCTCTCCGGTACCACGGGCAACGCCACACTGGCACTGTCTTACGGCACCGCAGTCGCCACCGTCTTGGATAACCTGGGCAATCAGACTATCTCGGCACCGGTTGTCCTGAATTCCAACGCTGCCATGGAAGTGATCAGCCCGAATTCCACGGATACCCTGACCTTCTCCGGTCCTATCACTAGCCAAGGTGTATCCACAACCGGCATCAACATTCAGGGCACGGGTACTGTGGTGCTTAGTGGCAACAATACTTACGCCGGCGCGACGACGATTTCGGCCGTTGCGGCGACCTTACAGATCGGTGCCGGCGGCGCAACCGGAACGCTGGGAACCAATACCGGCCTCATGACCGACAATGGCACCTTGGCGTTCGATGTCACGGGAAACACCGTACTTAATAACCAGATCAGTGGCCAGGGCAACCTGACGCAGAACTCCCCGGTCGGCTCTGACCTGCTGGTCAACGGCACCAACTACTACTCCGGCAATACCAGCATTCTCTCGGGTACCCTGTCACTGGGTTGCCCGGCCCAGCAGATCATTGTCAATTCAGTCGCAACGAATGCCTCATCCCTGGGCTCTAACGCCAACATCATTTTCGGCGCCAACGGCACGCTGGACATCAACGGCCAGAACATCACTCTGGGCAACATCTCCGGCACCGGCGGAACGATCGACAACCTGACCGCCGGCGGCGCACCGACCGTGATCATCGGCAGCCTCAATACCAACACGACCTGGGGCGGTGTGATCACCAACTCCTCTGGTTCGATTAATGTCACCAAACAGGGCTCGGGCGTCATCACCTTCACCAACACCAACAGCTACACCGGCGTCACCACCGTCAATGCCGGTGCAATCCTGGCGGCTGTGACCAACGCGATCAGCCCCAACAGCACGATCACGACCACTAACATCAACGACGGCCTCATCCTTGGCCCGGGCGTCACGCTCTCCTCGACGTTCAACATCGGCACCAACAACGTTGCGGAACTGATGGACGTTCCGACCGGCAACGCCGTCTACGCAGGCAATATCAACAACCCTGGCGCCGGTGGCGCTCAGTACCGCATGGGTATCAGCGGCAGCGGCTCGCTGACCCTCACGGGTAACACCGTTCAGGGCGGACAGTTGTTCTTCGATACCAAGGGCAACATCGTGTACGGCGGCACCGCCACGATCGTCTCCCGCGGCGGCTGGGGCTTTGGCCGGTCAACCGGCTTCGGCGTCCAGGTGCTGCTGGAAAACAATGCCTCCCTCAACTTCGGTGGCGGCGTGAGCAGCGGCAACGGCGTTGCTCAGAATTTCATGAACCTCTACATCCAGGATCAGGCTTCGGCGAATATCACCGGCGGCTTTGACCTGGAAAACAGCACTCTGACCAGCAGCTCGGCGGTCATCACCCTCAACGGCGGCACGCTGAGCACCAGCTTCTTCTCACAGACCCAGAACCCCAACAGCCCCGGCCTCGCTCAGGGCGGCAATACATCCCTGCCCAACGGCATCGTCGATGGCACCTACATGTTCCTCAATGGCGGCGTCCTCACGCAGACTACACAGGTCGGCACCAACGCCTTCCTGCCCACCATCAACGACCTATCCATCTTCGTTCAGCCGGGTGGAGCGAAGTTTAACTCCAACGGTCTGACGCAGATCGTCCGGACCCCGATGCAGGGCCCCGGTGCCTTCAACGGTGGTGACGGCGGCGTACAGAAGCTTGGCTTGGGAACCACGATCCTCAGCGGCCTTAACCCGGCCTTCGGCCTGAGCGGTGGCACTGAATCCAACTACCTCGGTCAGACAGTCGTCAAAGGCGGATTGCTTGAACTGCAGGATCCGGCGGCCTTGGGCGGCTTTGCCACCAACGGCGGTAATGGCAACACTGATCTTAAGTACGACCAGATCTCCGCCATGGTCACTGCAAACCTCTCCCTGGGTTACACCCCCAGCGTGACGGTCAACGTCGGTGGCGCTGCAGGCTTTGAAGGCGGCACCATCTCCGGTAGCAACAACAGCAACTACTTCATCAGCACCCTCGAACAGAGCAACACCGGTGGATCGGCGCAGATCAACCTCGGCGGTCTGGCCCTCGATGGGAACTCGCTGACCACAAACGGATTCACATCCGATGCGGCCCAAAATATCGACTACACCCATGTCGCAGTCGGCGGCGGCGGCCAGACCAATTATTTCACTTCCGGCGGCGCGTTCAGCATGGACAACGCCAGCCTGGTGAACATGAGCATCGGTGCTCTCTCGGCCGGCATCACCTACACTGGCACCATCACCCCGGGCGGTGCAGGTTATCTGCTTGGCGGCGGCGGCACTTTGACTATGGGCAACGCCAACGCCCTCACCGGCGCCAATAACGTCACCATTGAAAACGGCGGCACCGTGGCACTCCCGAATACCAACAACTACTCGGGTACCACGACCATCAAGGGCAGCTACATTATGGCTGATCCGTCTTTCGTCACTCAGCCCTTCCAGAGCACGGTGGCTTCGGTCAGCGTGCTTAGCAACGGCGGAGTGGGTGACAGCCTTGGCACCGCCAGCAATGCCGCCAGCAATCTAGTCCTCGACGGCGGTACGCTGCAGTTTGTTGGCAGCACCACTGGCACGACCAACAAGCTCTTTACGATCACCTCCGCTGGTGGAACACTTGACGCTTCGGGCTTCCAAGCTCCGGTCGGCACCAATGCCCCGCTGCCGCAGCCATTGGTGTTCGTCAACACCGGCGCCGATGTCTCCACCGACGCTGGAACCCAGGTCGGCTCGGTCACTGTCGGCAAATCACAGGGAACTGGACTTGTGACCTTACCCGCGACGGTCCTCACAGGCGTGGATACCCATGGCCTGAGCGTCGGTGGCACTGTCTCCGACAGTCTTGGCAAGTTCTCAAATGCCACCATCGTCGGTCTCACACCCAACAGCATCACGCTTGCGGGAACCACGACCTACACCCCGGCTTCGGGCGATACCTTCACCTTCAACTTCCAGCCGCGTAACCTGACCCTCACCGGTTCCAGCACCGGCGAAATCGACAGCACCCTGCAGGACGGACAAGCCTTGTCCGTCACCAAAAACGGCACCGGCACGTGGAAGCTGGCAGGGACCAACACCTACTCTGGTGGAACAACTCTGAACGCAGGCACCCTGCAGATCAATACCAATGCCAGCATGGGCAGCAACGTCGGAACTGCCACGCTGAACGGTGGTATCCTGGAAGTGCTCAGTTCGATCACAACCGCCCGTAACTTCATCACAGGCACGGCCGCCCCGACCATCCAGTTGGACGGCGGTGACACCTATGAAATCGACGGCACGATTGTGAATGGCCAAACCACGGCGACGGCACTCGCCGCCGCGGGAACAATCATCGGCGGCCTGAACCTCTCGGGCACCGGCGCAGTCATCCTGACGGGCAGCAACTCCTACACGGGAACGACAGTCATCGGTTCCGGCGTAACGCTGACCCTGGGCAATGGCGGTGGTAGCGGCCAGGTTGTCGGAAACATCGTTGACAACAACGTCCTCAACTTCAACCGCAACGATACGGGCCTGACCCTCGCGGGCACCATCAGCGGTAGCGGCACTGTCAATCAGAACGGCAGCGGATCGACGACCCTGACTGGTGGTAACAACTACACCGGCCTGACGACGATCTCCGCTGGCGCCCTAAACGTGAACAGCGTTGCAGCCATCCCCTACAGCCCGGTCACCGGCGCTGGCAACGTGCTCAACAACGCCATTTTCAACATCAACGCCGGCACCGTGATGGGCAACCTCACCGGCACCGGTACGACCAATGTCGCTACCGACACGGTCTTCCAACCGCAGACCCTGTTCCAGACCGCTCTGGTCAACAACGGCCACACCAACATCCTTGCGATAGGTGGCGGCACGGTTGGATCCGTCAGCGGTACGGGCGACCTGACTATCAATGCCACCGGTGCCCAGTTCCTGGACAGCGGCGGATTGAATCAGGGCGCGTTTGCCAATAACGGGAACACGACGATCCAGGGTGGCCCCAGCGTCATCGGTGGAATCGCCCAGACCCCGGCCCTGAGCGGAACCGGCACCTTGTCGGTCACCGGCACTAACAACATCAAGTTGGCGCTACGTCAGAACACCCCGGCCGGCTCCTGGAGCCTGACTCCGGGCAGCTCGCAGGGTTCGATCACCCTCAGCCCCAACGTCCAGTTGGATATCACTGATAACCCAGTGGTTCTGACGGGCCTGGCTTCGGCCGCAGCGGCCAATTCCCAGTACGGTTGGGCCGGGTACATCGGTACCGGCTACGCGGGTGCCGCGTTCACCGGCAAGGGCATCATGAGCTCACAGGTTGCCGCCAAGAACGCTGCCCATACCAATACGCACCTGTTCGCGGTTGCGTATGCCTGGACGGGTGATACGGTCATGGTCAACGCCAAAGTTCCTGGCACGACCAATACCTATGGGGCGACCTATGGCACGGCCGCATTCGTGATCCAGCCGGCTCTGGTCGGCGACGCGAACATGGACGGTGTGGTCAACTACACCGACTTCCAGATCTTCTCGGCCAACGTCAACACTTTGAACACCAACTGGGATCAGGCCAACTTCAACGACGGCCCCAAGACGGCATACATCGACTTCCAGTTGCTGTCTGCCAATTTGAACTCATCGACTTCGCTGGATAATGCCCAGTTTACCTCGATGGAGAACTATGCCCTGGCCAACGGCCAGACCATGACGCCCAACGCGGACGGCATCGGGTTTACCCTGTCCAATGTGCCGGAACCGGCCTCGCTGACCCTGATAGGCGGTACGATGGCCGCCCTGGGCTTCATCCGGCCCCGCCGCCGCAAGAACAAGGCGGAAAACCAAGGGGGTGCCACGGCATGACCCTAATGGTCTCATAACCGAATCTGTACGTCTTATTTGCAAAGAATTTGATTGACTTAGTCCGTAAATGCGATATCTTTGGATTCAGATGCGAAACTTTTGCACTCATAATAAAGGAGAGTGGACTTATGCGAAGGAAATTGATCACACTTTTAGCGGTGGGAGCGCTGGCTTCCTTCGTCAATATGACGAAGGCTGCCACTGTAACCTGT
>Ga0207052_10196_pt1 | contig 19683 bp, 13 predicted proteins | sample Alteio_BWMinCont_62_FD_153294 | JGI IMG/M metagenome (GOLD analysis project Ga0207052, IMG submission 153294) | Enriched cells from forest soil in Barre Woods Harvard Forest LTER site, Petersham, Massachusetts, United States -... | ecosystem: Environmental > Terrestrial > Soil > Temperate forest >...
AGATTCGCTCCTGGGCGAGAATTCCGTTTGAATTGCCTTCCCCACGGACCGAGGGTTTGAATTGGCTGGGAGACTGGTGGCGCAGGACGCGGACGGACTGGTCGGGTTTTGATTTTCCCATGTTGGTGATTCTTGTGGGGGGAATCATTGTCGTGGCTGGTCGGCGATTTGATGCGACGCTTTGGCTGCTGCTGCCGGGCGTGGCGGGGATCGCGTTCTGGCTATACGAGGCTCCTGACACGCGATTTGGAGCGGCGGCGATTTGGGGTGTGGCGGCGGTGCTGGGCGGCGCGGCGTTGCGAATCCCCGAGGGCCGGTTTGCGGCCGGCCGCGCCGCGATCGGTGCGTTGGCAGTGATCTATCTTGCCGGCGCAGCGTTGCGCTACGGGCGATACGAATACTCATTGGTCTCGACGAGTTCGATGAAACCTTTGCCTACGGTTTCGCTGGAGTCGCATCTGAGCGATTTCGGCGTAGAAGAGTTTTTGCCGAAGGACAAACAAAGCGACCAGTGCTGGGATGGGCCGCTGACGGCGACGCCTGTTTTCAATGCTCGGTTGAATTTTCGACGCACCGGTGATCTTGGGGCGGGGTTTGAACAATAGAGCAGAGTCGTTGGTTAAGAAGGCGCGAAATCTCTTTTGAAACGATATCTCACGGGCATTTCCGTCGGTCCCTGTTAGAATCTGGCGGCAAATCGAGAACCCTATGGATGCACCACTCTCCAGCGAATCGTTACGGAAGATGGACGCCTACTGGCGGGCGGCAAATTATCTGTCCGTCGGACAGATTTATCTGTATGACAATCCGCTGCTCAAGCGGGCGCTGAAGGCGACGGATATCAAGCCGCGATTGCTTGGGCATTGGGGGACGACGCCGGGGCTGAATTTTATTTATGTGCATTTAAATTGGGTCATCAAAACGCATGATTTGAATGTGATCTATATTGCCGGGCCGGGGCATGGGGGGCCGGCTCTTGTTGCCAATACATATCTGGAGGGAACCTATAGCGAAGTCTATCCGAATATCACGCGGGATGAGGTGGGGATCAAAAAGCTTTTTCACCAGTTTTCGTTTCCGGGGGGGATTCCCAGTCACGTTGCGCCGGAGACGCCTGGGTCGATTCATGAAGGGGGCGAGCTGGGGTATTCGCTCAGTCATGCGTTTGGGGCGGTGTTTGATAATCCGGATTTGATCGCGGCTTGTGTCGTCGGGGACGGCGAGGCCGAGACCGGGCCGCTGGCCACCGCGTGGCATTCGAATAAGTTTTTGAGTCCGGCGACCGACGGCGCGGTGCTGCCGATTTTGCATTTGAATGGGTACAAGATCGCCAATCCAACCGTGCTGGCGAGGATACCGAAGGAGGAGTTGCAGAAATTATTGGAAGGGTATGGATGGAAGCCGTACTTCGTCGAGGGGCATGAGCCGGCAAAGATGCATCAGGCGATGGCGGCGACGATGGACCGAGCGATGGGGGAGATATCGGCGATTCAGAAAGAGGCGAGAGAAAAGGGCGCGACGAAGCGGCCGATCTGGCCGATGATCGTGCTCAATTCGCCCAAGGGTTGGACGGGGCCGAAGGAAGTGGATGGTTTGCCGGTGGAAGGGACCTGGCGATCGCATCAGGTGCCGCTGTCTGATCCGCGGGCGAATCCGAAACATCTCAAGCAGCTTGAAGAGTGGATGAAGAGCTATCGTCCGAATGAATTGTTTGATGAAGCGGGGAAGCTTCGCGCGGAGATCGCGGAGCTCGCGCCCAAGGGTACGCGGCGGATGGGGGCGAATCCGCACGCCAATGGCGGCGAGCTTTTGCACGATCTGCAGATGCCGGATTTTCGGGAGTATGGGGTGAAGGTGCCCTCGCCCGGGTCTGTCGAGGCGGCGGACACACGCGTGCTGGGGACGTTTATCCGGGATGTGATCAAGCTGAATGTCAAGCAAAGGAATTTTCGGCTCTTTGGCCCGGATGAGACGGCGTCAAATCGGCTGGATGCGGTGTTTGAAGTCACCGATCGGCAATTCGAGGGCGAGATCCTTAAAACGGATGAACATCAAGCGCACACAGGCCGGGTGATGGAAGTCCTCAGCGAGCATCAGTGCCAGGGGTGGCTGGAAGGATATTTGCTCACAGGTCGGCATGGGCTGCTCAACAGTTACGAGGCGTTCATTCACATCGTCGATTCGATGTTTAATCAGCACGCCAAGTGGCTTAAGACGTGCAATCACATTCCCTGGCGGAGGAAGATCGCGTCGTTGAATTATTTGCTTGCCTCGCACGTCTGGCGGCAGGATCACAATGGGTTTACCCATCAGGATCCGGGGTTCATCGATCATGTGATCAATAAAAAGGCGGAGATCGTGCGCGTTTATTTGCCGCCAGATGCGAATTGTCTGCTATCCGTCATGGATCACTGCCTGCGGAGTTTGCAGTATGTGAATGTCGTGGTGGCGGGGAAGCATCCGGCGCCGCAGTGGCTCACCATGGACGAGGCCGTGGCACACTGCACTGAGGGGATCGGCATCTGGAAATGGGCGGGGACCGATGCGGGGCAGGAGCCGGATGTGGTGATGGCGTGCGCCGGGGATGTGCCGACGCTCGAGACGCTGGCGGCGGTATCGATTTTGCGGAAGTCGTTGCCGGATTTGAAGATTCGTGTGGTGAATGTGGTTGATCTGATGAAATTGCAGCCGCAGAGCGAGCATCCGCATGGATTGAGCGACAAGGATTTTGATTCGCTCTTTACGCGGGATAAGCCGGTGATTTTTGCGTTTCATGGATATCCGTGGCTTATTCATCGGCTGACCTACCGGCGGACCAATCACGACAACATCCACGTGCGCGGGTACAAGGAGGAGGGGACGATCACGACGGCGTTTGATATGACGGTGCTGAATGATCTGGATCGGTTTCATCTGGTGCAGGATGTGATTGATCGCTTGCCGCAACTATCCGGGAAGGGGGATTATTTGAAGCAGGAGGTGAGGGATAAGTTGGTGGCACACAAGGAATACATCGATAAATTCGGCGAGGATATGCCGGAGATTAGGGATTGGAAGTGGAAGGTTTGACATTTGAAATCTGAAATCTGAAATCCGAATGACGAATCAAATCCGAAATCCGAAATCCGAAATTCGAAACGGGAAAAATGGGAAGCATTCTTACGATCAATGGGGGGTCTAGCAGCGTTAAGTTTGCGTTGTTTGATCGGGGTGAACCGCCGAAGCGGATGCTCTCCGGGCAGATTGAACGCGTGGCGGATGCGGGTAGTGCCGTGAAGGCGGTGGCGGAAAAGTTGCGCGGTCATGGGGACGTCGGGGCGATTGGGCATCGGATTGTTTTTGGGGGGATCAAATTGCTCGAGCATCAGAGGATTACGTCGGATGTGCTGGCGGAGCTGAAGAGAATGCAGGGGATTGATCTGGCGCATTTGCCGGGGGAGATTGCGCTGATTGAGGCGTTTGAGAAGATTCTTCCGGGAGTGGAGCAGTATGCCTGTTTTGACACGGCGTTTTTTCGTCATATGCCAAGGATGGGGCAGTTGTTGCCGATTCCGAGGGAGCTATCCGAGGCGGGCATTCGCAAGTTTGGGTTTCATGGGTTGTCGTATACGTATTTGATGAGCCGGTTGAGTGAGGCGCCCACTATCCCCTCCCCATGTACTCAGGGGGAGGGTCAGGGTGGGGGTTCTTTGGGCCGGTCGACGTTCGACCCCCACCCCAGCCCTCCCCCTGGGTACATGGAGAGGGGGAAAGAAGGAGTCACTTCCATTGCGGCGAGTGGGCGAGTGATACTGGCGCATCTTGGCAACGGCGCGAGCATGGCGGCGGTGATGAATGGGAGGGCGATGGATACAACGATGTCGTTCACGCCGGTGGCGGGGCTAATGATGGGGACACGGCCGGGGGATTTGGATCCGGGCTTGCTCGTTTATCTCATGCGCGAAAAGAACATGTCGGCGGATGAACTCGAAGAGTTTCTGACGAAGAAATGCGGGCTCCTGGGCGTTTCGCAGACAAGTGCCGATATGCGGGATTTGATGGCAAAGCGCGCGACCGATGTTCGGGCAGCAGAGGCCGTGCAATTGTTCTGTTATCAGGCGCGAAAATGCGCGGCGGCATTGGCATCAACAATGGGGGGAGTGGAGACGCTCGTCTTCTCCGGCGGCATTGGCGAACATTCCCACGAGGTGCGCGAAGGAATTTGCGGCGGGCTTGGATTCCTGGGCGTCGAGCTGGACGCGGCTCTGAATGTGGCAGGGAAGGATATGATCTCAGGCAGCAAAAGCCGGGTGGAAGTGCGGGTGATTCCGACGGATGAGGAATCGGTCATCGCGAAAATCGTGGCGGAACTTCAAGGTTCAACGCGACGCGCGTAATAGTAAGAGCCCGCGACCCAACTGATCATTCCTACGAATAGCGGCAAATAGGAAAACATCCAGAAAGATTCCGCATCCGGCATGGGGTGCCAGTTCAAGTAGATGCCCACGAGCGTCATGATCGCGGCCATTTCCATGAGGGCCAGGATCGTCGCGCCCAGGGGTTCTTTCAGGAAGATGCTCAAGAGCCATGCGGTGCCGAAAGCCATGATCGTCAAGGACATGGCGCAGAGGATCGGATACCACACCGATTGTTGATTGCCGTTGTATTCGTGAAACTCAGTCGGTGTGGCGACCGTCGACAGGATCAGTGTTCCCATCGCCATTGCCCAGAGAATCGAGATGATGACGATGCTCAGGATCAGTTTGCTCAAGATGATTTTGGCGCGCGATACGGGAACCATCGCCAGGAAATCGGCGGTTCGGTCCCGGCGCTCGGCCGCGAAAGCGTCGCCGCCGAGGAGCGCTCCGAGAATGACAGTCACAAAGAATCCCGCGAAACCCATGGTGGCGATGTAATCACCGAGATATTTCGAGGTATTTTCACCGCGCAGAATCCACCCCAGCCAGGTGATCGCCGGACCGACGGTCCATAGAGCCGCGGCTGCGAAGAGGGCCATGCGATGGACGCGCAGATCTTTTTTCAGCAATTGAATCATACAGCCTCCCGCGCCAGTTCGGCTTCCTGTTGTCCGCGAACGATGTCCTTAAACACGTCATCCAGACTCATGTCTTCCACGTCCAGATGAGAAACGCGATTGCGCGTCCGGACGAATTCAATCAGTTCAGGCGAAAATTTCTCAACCGTGATCAGCCACTCGCGCCCGCGGATCTGCTGGAAGAGCAGGCCGGGCGGAGCCTCGTGCGGGCCCTGGGCATCTTCCATGACGGCGCGGATGCGCTTGGTTTGATCTAGCAACTGATCGACCGGCGTGTGCAGAAGGAGCCTGCCGTTGTGCATGACCGCGACGGTGTCGGCCAATCTCTGCACATCCGCGAGCGTGTGCGAAGAGAAAAGGACGGTCTGCTCGCGCTGGGCGGTGACGGCCAAAACGCCCTCAAGGAATTCATCACGCACGAGCGGATCAAGGCCGCTGGTGGGCTCATCGAGAATTAGAACCGGCGGGTCGTGAGCGATCGCCAGCAGCAGCGACAACTTGGCGGCCTGGCCTTTGGAAAGATGTTTCACTTTTCGCGTCGGTTCGAGCTTGAAAAGTTTTTGCATCTCGGCGGAACGCTCATTGTTCCATCGGCGATGAAATGTTTTTACGAACTCGATCGCCTCGCTGACGCGCATCCAGGGGTAGATGTTGGGCCGATCAGGGACGTAGCCGACGAATTCCTTGATGGCGTGGGCTTGCGCGGGCTGGGGCATGCCCATGATGTTGATTGTGCCTTTGTGGGGGCGGAGGAGGCCGACCATCATGCGGATGGCGGTGGTTTTTCCCGCGCCGTTTAAGCCGATGAAACCGCAGGTTTTGGCGCGCTCGACGCGCAGCGTGAGATCGTGGGTGGCGACTACTTTGCCAAAGACGCGCGTGATGTGCTGCGCGTCAATGGGGTATTGAACATCCGGAACATTGGATTCGGGAGGATTCATGGATTGCCTGCCCTTTCGGTATCGGTCCAAGCATTGCGGTAGTGACGATCGACGGCGGTTCGCGTGAGGCCGGACGATTTGGCGGCAGAGATGGTTTGGGCGAAGGCGGTGCGCAGGCTCTGGCCGACGCCGTTTTGCGCCGCGGCGCGGGACTGCTCGGAAACGACCATACCGACGCCCTTCTTGCTGATGACCAGCCCCTCCCTTTCGAGCTGTTCATACGCGCGTTGGACGGTGTTGGGGTTGACGAGCAGGGCCAGTGCCTGTGCCCTGACGGAGGGGATCGTCTCCCCTGGGCGATAGATTCCAGCGGCCACGGCGCTGCGGATGCCCTCGGCAATCTGCTGGAAAATCGGAACGGGATTGTCGGGTTCGATCCGCATGTGTACTAGGCATATAGTACAGTGGTACACGTGAATGTCAAGCGAAAAGAATCGCAATTTGGAATTGTGGTCCGCGCCCCTATTTTTCCGGCGATGAATTGGCAATAATCTTCGCCGTGACGCGCCGGCAGCTTTACAAAATCGTGGCGGAGATTCTGCCGGCGGCGGGAGGGGCGGATGCGATGCTGCGGAAATGCGCGGTGGCGATGAAATCGGGGGCGCTGCCGAAGATACTGTTGCCATTGGAGGAAGTCCTCAAATCGGACGATGCGCTGGGGGAGATTTATCAGGCGATTAACGCACCGGCTTTGGAGAAGGCCTATCGTTCGACAGCCCTTTTGCGCCGGAAATTCACAGCTGATGAGATTGCGCCGGTGACGCAGCTCTTTACGCCTCGCTGGGTGGTGGAATTTCTTTTGCAAAACACGCTGGGGCGAATGTGGGTGCAGATGCATCCCCAGAGCCGGCTCGCGCGGGGGTGGAAATGGCTGGTGCCGGGAGAGTATCCAGCGGAAGAGCCCAAGTCCGCGCGGGAGATTCGAATCTGCGATCCCGCGTGCGGGACAATGAATTTCGGGCTGGTGGCGGTGGATATGCTGCGGGAGTTTTATCGGGAGGAGATGGAGCGCCTTGGAGGAAAACGGATAAGCAGCCGGGAAATCGATGAGAATATCGTCGGGCGGAATCTATTTGGATTCGACATCGATCGGCGCGCCATTCAACTGGCGCAGCAATCGCTTGAGCTCAAAACGGGATGTAAGGCGCGGCATCTGTATGTTGGGGATTCGCTTTCCGAATCGAACGCCCACGGATGGCCATCCGTGGGCTTTAACGCGGAATTCGATATTGTTGTGACAAATCCACCCTATCTAAGCTCGCGAAATCTGGATGCTTCAATTGTCGCGCGAATGAAAAAGGGATATCCCTCCGCGTGGCGCGATGCCTGCGCCTGTTTCATCGTGCGCGCCTGCCAGCTTCTTCGCGAAGGGGGCCGTGCCGGGATACTCACGATGCAATCGTTCATGTTCACCGGCGGATTTGCGCGATTGCGGAAGGAACTGTCCGAATCGTCCGTGATCGAGACGGTCGCGCACATTGGCCCGGGGCTGTTTGACATTGGAAATCCCGGAACCTTGCAGACAACCGCGATGGTCTTCGCACGCGGGCATGATCCGAAACGGAAATCAACCATCTTTCGGCTGGTGGATGCTGATGAAAAGCAGCTCGCGCTGAAATCCGCGATCGCCTCGGGAAAGTCGCCGATTCGATTTTCGCTATCTCAATCGGAATTGAATTCATTTCCCCGCCATGCCTGGATGTACTGGCTTTTGCCATCCGCGCGTCGGGCGTTTCGTGAATTTCCGGCGCTGGGCGAGTTTGCGCCGCCGAAACAAGGACTGGCGACTACTGACAACGATCGATTTGTGCGATTCTGGTGGGAAATCGAGCCGCCGGGCTTTGCGGGAGAACGCAAGAAGTGGCTGCCGTATGCCAAGGGCGGGCGGTTTCGCCGCTGGCACGAATCGGCCTGGCATCGTGTGAACTGGGAAAACGATGGCCGGGAGATCAAACAGGCAATCGTCGATCGGTATCCCTATCTCAACGGCAAATGGCAATGGGTCGCGAAGAATACCGCATGGTACGGAAAGCCCGGCATCACCTATTCGTATCTTACCAGCGGCCATTTCAGCGCGCGAAAGCTCGATGCGGGTACACTGTTTGATGTCGCGGGCTCCAGCCTGTTTCCAACTGATGCATTTCCGATCCTGGGGATTCTGAATTCCTCTTCGGTCCGGCGGTTGCTGGGAGCAATTAATCCAACAGTGAATTTTCAAGTGGGCGATCTGCGGCAACTGCCGATTCCGCCGTCATTCGGTAGTGAATTGAAAGACGAGGTTGCCGCTGCGATCGATTTGACCAAGAAACTGGATACGTTCGACGAAACCAGCCCGGATTTTGTGCACCCGGCGCCGTGGGACAAATCGGGGAGACCAATCCTGGAGATTCAGCACAAACTGGCGGCGATAGAAGGTCGCATCGATCGCATCGTGGCGGATCTATATGGAATGCAGGACGGTGATCATTCGGGGCAACGTACTAAGGTTGCTGACTCCGAGGATTTGGCCCGGCGATGGATCAGCTACGCTCTAGGCAACTGGCTTGGGCGATTTGGAAATTCGGCGATGGGGGAGGTAGCGGTCATCAAGCCGCTGGATAAGAAACTGGCGGATGATTTACGCGGGATTCTTGTCAAGCACGCCGACTCGACAGCGGCCGGCGAAATCGAAACCATCGTCGGGGGATTGGAGCGATTCATTTCGCGCGATTATCTCCGCTGGCACAATCGCCTTTACCTTAATCGCCCAGTTTACTGGGGGTTTTCGGTTGGCGGGAGAACCGTCCTAATAAATTTCCTGACCGCAAACGCAAAGCTGCTTCGCTCGATTGGAATTGTGCCGGCGAAACCCTGGCGCGGGCGATGGGATGATGGCACCGCCGCCAATCTTCGCCCGCTTTCAGATTATCTTTCGGATGGACTGCTGAAGAAATCTCTGAATGGCGGGTAGATTCTTACCCCAGGATCGACTTGCGGATTCTTTCCTCATCCGCCTCGGCCGTCGCTGAAGCCGCAGTGACCCGGCCGGTGAACTCCGCGCCGATGAGGAATTGCCCATCGCGCTGAGCGACCGAATAGGCCACCCGACAAATCAGCGGGGCGGGTTTGTTGCCGTCCGGATCGGTGGGGAATTGCACCGCGAAGGATGCGTTCTGATTCAAATCATAACGCACCAGAATCTGCATGCCCCGCGGAGACAGATCGCGTAATTCGCATTTCTCCCAATCTCCGGAAGCGTCCGATAAGTCTTCTTTGATCCCCACGGACACGCGGAACGTCGCACGCTTGGCGCGACGTTTTTCCCGCTTGGAACCACCAATATCCAACTGATTCAGCAGTTCCACTGCTTCGGCAAACTTTGATTCACTGAAACTCATCTTTTCGTCCCACTCCTTCATCGTCAGGATGAGGCGGGCACTCAAGATATGGCGCTATAGGGGAACTCCCTATTTCCGAATCGAGTCATAATTTTGCGATGATCGCATCCGCGAATCCATCGGTGGTTGCGCTTCCGCCCAGATCGCGTGTCAGAGTTTTTCCATCCAATAGCACTGCGTCATAAGCCTTCTGAATTTTGTCGGCGATCGCATCCTCATGAATATGCTGAAGCATCAGAACGCCCGACATGATCAGCGCCAGAGGATTGGCGATCTGCTTGCCGGCGATATCCGGGGCCGAGCCATGAACTGCTTCAAACACGGCGGCGTCGTCGCCGATATTGCTGCCGGGCACGACGCCCAGGCCGCCAACCAGCCCCGCGCACAGGTCACTGACCACGTCGCCGTAGAAATTTTCCATCAGCAGCACATCCAGCTTGGATGGATCCTGCACCAGTTTCATGCACCCTGCGTCGATGATCGTTTCCTCGTAGTCGATGTTGGGATATTCCTCTTCATGAATTTTCCGCGAACAATCCAGGAAGAGCCCATCGGACATCTTCATGATGTTGGCCTTGTGGAAGACGGTGATCTTGCGCCGATGCCGGCGGGTGGCGTAGCGAAAGGCATAGCGCGCGATGCGCATGCAGGCGGTCTGGCTGGCGACCTTGAGGCTGGTCACCACGCCGGGGACGGCTTCGTATTCGATCCCGCTGTAAAGTCCCTCGGTGTTTTCGCGGACGATGACCATGTCAACATTTTCAAATCGCGTCTTGACGCTGGGCAGCGACCGCACCGGCCGCACGGCGGCGTAGAGACTCAATTTCTGACGCAATTGCACATTGACGGATTTGAATCCTTTGCCGACGGGCGTTGTCACCGGGCCTTTGAGTGCGACTTTATGGGCCATGATGGCCGCGAGGGTTCGCTTGGGCAGGACATCATCCATTCCCTGTTCCAGCGCGGAGGCTCCGGCGGGAACTTCGACCCATTCGACGGATAGACCCGCCGCTTCGATGACTCGCTTAGTCGCGCGCGTAACTTCCGGGCCGATGCCGTCGCCGGGCATGAGAACGATCGTGTGCAAAGCCATGAAAGATAACTCCTTGGTTCCAGAATGAATGTAGCGGAGAAGGGGGAGAAGGCAAACTTTTCGGTTGCTGGTTGTTAGTTGCTAGTTGCTGGTGGAGAATTCGCTTCTCCTCAACTAGCAATCAGAAACTAACTACTAGCAACAAATCCCCCTCACCCCAGCCACACCAGCCCGGCCAGGGTCATCACCAGCACCAGGAATGTAATCCCCGCATACAGCCAATCCCGCTGCACGAAAGCGAAGAGGACCATCGAAGTGGCCACGCGCATGACGGGGGTCAGGACCAGCAGCAGAATTCCCGCTTCGATGATGCTCTTGCCGCGGCCGGCGCGGATGCCGGCGAACATTTTTGGGAGGTTGATGTCAAAGCCGTCCGATTGCATGCGCGAAACGGCAGTGCCGCCATGAAAGAAGCTGAAGGTGATGCCGATGAGCATGACCAGTGCGGAGACCAGCACGCCGATCCGCAGAACCCATGCCGAGGCGATTTGGATCGTCGATTGATTTGCCATCGTTTGTGGATTCATTAGAAGACTCCGAATCCGCGCATGAGCATTTCGATTCCGATCACGCCCAGCGCTAAAGCGAAGATTTTGCGGATCATGGAATTGGACATGCGTTCCATGATCTTCGTTCCCAGCAGCGCGCCGATCAGCACAGCGGTAGCAACCGGTACTACCAGGAACGGCAGAACCAGCCCGCGCTTGAGATACACCCCCGCGGCGGCGGCGGCGGTGACGCCGATCATGAAATTGCTGGTGGCCGTCGACACCTTGGTCGGAACTTTCATGGCGATCTCGTGCGCCAGGACTTTCACGACGCCCGCTCCGATCCCAAGAACGCCGGAGATGATTCCCGCGGCGAACATCAGCGCCATCGCCGGCGGGATGCCCGTGACGTCATAGACGACCTCACGACTAAGGCGTTTATCGAAATAAGAATCGCCCAGACGGAGGAATTTCGCCATGCGGTCGGACGTTACATTCTGCGGCAATTCCTCGCCGAGCTTGGCGAAGATCGGCAAAAGTGAAAAGAGAAGAATCAAACCGAATAAAATGAATAGCAATTGCGGCCGCACGTGCGGGGCGATCCAGGCCGCGCCGATGATCGCGCCGGCAGCCGTGGCCAATTCAAGGAACATGGCAATCCGCACATTGGTGATCCGGTCTTTCACATACACTGAGCCGGCTCCGCTGGAGACCGCGATCACCGATACGATGCTCGCGCCGATGGCTTGATCGATCGGGATCTTCAGGAAGATGGTCAGCACCGGCACGATCACAATGCCGCCCCCGAGTCCGCTGATCGCGCCGACAACCCCACCGGCCAACGATGCCGCCGCGACTTCGAGAAGCCAGAGGAGTGGGGAGGAAGAGGGGGTCATGGGGGGGTGTGGTGATGGATGAGTGGTGATTGATAAGAAATGCAGTCTGAATCTCTTCGTCAATCACCACTCATCAATCACCAGATCACTTTCTCGATCCGATCAGCATGTGGACCTGCCCGCCGCTGAGATAGGCGATGCCGCCCTCGAAGGCTTGCCAGGTGGCGTCGCGGTCGATGTTGGACAATTGGACGCTGTGGACGAGCAGCCCGCCTTCAAAACCTCGAACGACGGCGCGATTGAGGGCGTAGAGACCCACTTGCTGGCCGATCGCTCCTGGCCTGGGATACGGCCGATTGACAGCGATAATGAAGTCCTTGCTGTACAACAACTGTTCAACGTTGATCGTGTCCGCAGGGAAGCTGATTTTCTGGGCGGTATCCAGTTGCGCGGCCTGATATTCGAAAAGAAATCGATGATTGGCAACATAAACGAAATTCGCGGAGAGATGCAGCGCAGCATCCGGCTCAAGACTTGGGTCGAGATCGGTTGGAATATCCCTCATCGTTGTCATGTTGCTCAATAGAAAGACCCTTAATTTCTTTCCGCCGTCGGACATAGCCATAACGGCCTGGCCATGGATCATGAGCTGGCGCGGCCTGGTCATCTGATCGAAAAGTGGAACCGCGGATCCGTTGTTGCGGTCCGGTTGGGAATACGCGAAGGATGGGTCCATTCCATGATCGGTGAGGTTGACCTCGTTTAAGTCAAGAGAAGATATCTGGGTTCGTTGCGTGTAGACCAGTGTCCCATCGTCAGAAAGCGCCAGATTCAAAGGAGCGGTATCAGGGCCTTCAAACGCCTGACGCCCAAGCATTCGGCCCGCGAAGGAATCGATCACCATCAGATCAACGCGCGTGCCTTGCTCGGCACGAACAACGGTGAAATCATCGTTGGCGACCATGCGGTTGATCGTGAACCCACCGGCGGCGGTCTGCCAGAGCGGTTGGCCGTCCGATTGATTGAAGGCGATAACCCGGCCATTGGTTGTCGTTACTACAATGCGATCCTGCAAGGGCGCAACTTCATCGACATGCTCGGCGGTCGTCTGCACTGAAGTGAGATCGTGTGAATCAGTGCCGACAAGCGAAAATGAAGTGCCCGCCGCAATTTGTGGCGATGCGTCGGCGGCCGGCAGCGAGGAAATGTCGACCGACCAGCGTGTCTGCCCTGTCGTCGCGTCGATCATTGAAATGGACCCATCCGTCCACGCGAATAGTCCGCCCGGCGTCCAGGCAGCGCCGATTGCTTTGTCCTTGATGGCCGGGCAATTGAAGAGGGGCTTATTGTTGCCGGCCTGAAATACGGAAAGACCTGTTGCCGGGCTCCATGTGATGAGCCTGTCGTTGCGCCCGAAGTGTTCGAGAGGGACCACCAGCGCGCTGACATCGGGAATGATCGTATCTGCCGATTCAGGGAGAAAAGCTGGGATGAATTTTGAGGTCTTCGCCTTCGCCTCTTTTTCCTCGGCGTTCGTTGGCATATGTAGATCGGGGTCCGCTGTGGCCGCGACCGTATCGCGAAGTTTGCCCAGCCGCATCTGTGCATCTTCGAGCGAAATACTTTCAAGCTTCGTGCCGTCCGGCAGTTCCAGCGGCTTGGTCAGTTTCGCGGCGGGGGTCTTGTTTGCCGCGGCGGCCATCCTTGCCGCCGCCGACTCCACCCGGCCCATCTTCAGATAATCTCTAGCCATCGATTCGAGAATGGGAGCCTGGTTCTTGTTCGTCTTGGCCAGGTCAAGCCGCAAGACTTGCGTAGCCATCGCGTAATTGCCGTGTGATTCGAAGGCACTGGCCGCGTCAGACAGAGAAACGTCCGCGATGCTGGAGTTCGGATATCGCCGGGCGACATCCAGAAGTTTCTGGGCGTCGCCCGCAGCCAGCGCATCGGCGTGAGCCTGGTTCGCGGCGGAGAGATATTTCTCCGCGTAATGCCGCCGGCCGGCGGGTTTGTCCATCAAATGATTGATCTGCTGCTCGGCGATGATTCCCGCCTGCGAGGTCGATTGGTTGTCGGGGTCGATTGCGGAGACCAGCCGCATCGCGTCATCGAGGAGAATTTGCTGATAGAGATCAATCGCAAGTCCGTAATCCGGAGCCTTGGTCGCCAGGGCGAAGGCCGCGCGGGACATTCGCACGGCCACCTGTTGGCCCGGGCTCTGCGCAGCAGCGGCAGCCAGCGCGTAGAAGTCCTGGATCATCTCCACCGATTGTCCGCCGGCTTTGAAATTGGCCAGATGATCGCCAAAGCTCAGTGCATCGGCGAACGCGCGATCGCGCAGCGGGCCGGCTTTGAGATGGCTTTCACCGCCGAGTAGGTCGAAGGCTTTTTTCAGATCGTCGCGCGCTTCATCTAACTGCCAGGCCGCGAACATCACCTCCGCATAGTGGAGCTGTGGGAGCGGATCATTGGGGTTGGACGCGACCTCCGCATCCAGGCGCTGGCGGGCAGTATCCATGTCCGTATAGACGGCCACCTGCTTTGACCCGGCGATAATCATCAGATGCGTGCTGGCGACAATATTGCCGGGGCCTTCCTGGCCATGTTCCAAATCCCAGCCGTTGGTCGGGAACCCGAGATCATTTTTGCCGGTCGGGATTTCGACATGTTGCAGCACGCTTTCCACCGGGCGATAGATTGCATCGGCGGTGACGAATCCCCGGCCGCGCGTCATCTTGCCGTCGGCGGTGGATGCGAAAAACCCGGCCGGTGCGGTTGATTCACCCGGAACATAGGCGCGCCACGGAAAACGGTAGACGACCTGATCGCTGGCCAGATAAAGTATGTCGTGAACGACGCCCAGAAGCGTGTCGGGGCCGGCGGAGAATCCGCCCTGTGATTTGGGCTTGATCTCCGTCAGAAGAATCGGATCAACGACTTTGTTCCCGTGGTCCGCGTCATAGACCAATATGCGATCGCCATCGCGCGGCAACAGAAAGACGTTGCCATCCTGTACAACGATGGTGTTAAGCGTCCAGGGCGGTGTGGTCGGCGGGGGAGTAGAAACCTGGTTTTGAAACGGGACGCCGCGAAAGCCACCAAAACCGCGTCGCGGAAATCCGCCGCCCATCCACACCTGTCCCATATCGTCCATGTTGTGGTCGCGATAGATATTCAGCCAGACGACCGTGCCGGTATACGCATCCAACGCCGCGGCCGCGCCGACGTTCGTCGCGACAAATAACCGCCCGCTGGCGTAGCAGATGCTCGGGTAGGTCGATCCAAAGACAATCATCGAATTGTCCACATCCACACCGACATCCGTGCTATGAGCGCTGGCGACATAAGAGGCCCATCTAAAATTGCCGGTATCCAGGTCAAAGCAAAGGATGTAGGCGTCTTCAAACTGCTGGATGCCATGACTGCTGCGGGCGCCGAGGTAGAGATTGTTACCGACGATCAGCGGCGGGCCGCCGATGTCCAGGCCGCGCAGGTTGCTTTGACTTTCAGGCAGACTATGGGCGGATGCCTTCCAGACTTCCTTGCCGGTCTGGCGATCCAGGCAGATCAGCTGCGCCTGCATCGGCATGGACGAAAGCCCGGGAGGAATTCCCTGCATGGCCGGGTTGGCGTTGGTGGCGATGTCGACCGGTGAATACATCACCGCGGCGACGTATTTGTCGCTGAGCGTCACCGCCATCTGCCGGCCAAGGGGCATCGCCATCGTTTTGCCGGGCAAGTGATAGATGCCCTGTTCCTTGGCGTAGGTTTGTGCCCAACCCGGGAGTGGTGCGCCGGTGTCGAGGTTGACGCCGTAGATGCAAGCGTTGTCCTGAAAGAACAGCTCGCCGCGATCGAAGGCGGGCATCACGCCCAGGTTGTTGCCGATCTTGCACTGGCCGTCGTAATATGATTGCAACTCGGCGCGAAGCTTGGCATCGGATTCCCAATCCCAATTGGTGGATTGGAGCAGAATACTGTACATCCGCGCGCGGGGCTGGATCGTTGAAGCGGAGATTTTCGCGCGCGAGGGATCGCCGCCGACGGTGGACCATGAATCCGCGCCGGTTGTCTGCGCGACTTTCGCGCTGGTGGAAAGTTCGGTCTTCAGGACGTCGGCCAGGACGATTTCATTTCCCGCGACCGTTCCCTTTTCCTGGGGGAACGTGCGGCTCAATTCGTCGAGTCGTTTATTCGCGCTGTCGCCAAATCCGCAGAGTCTTTCCGCCAGAGCGGTGCGATAGAGCACCATCGGCCGCTCGGCCTGCAGGTTTGGATGTATCTCCAGCAGATGACGGCCGGTCTGGACGACCGAGTTAAAATCGCCGGACTCAAAATCGATATCCATCAGCCGGATGGCGGCGATTTTGGCGGAATCCGTCGGGAAATAGAGGCTGAGAATCTGATGCAAATTCTGCGGATCGTTGGCGGCAGGGCCATTGAGCAGGTTCGCGGCCGCCGTTTCGTAGAGCCCGCGATAGACATTCAATCCCTCCGCCGGCCACTTGCACAGCGAGGCGCGAGCCAGATCGCTGACGGAGGTGTACTGCACAACCACGCCATTGGGCGCCTGGCTGGGGATGACGCGGTCGGCATATTTCTCCAGAATTTCCTGATAGAGCTGCGCGGACTTGGACCATTCCTTCAGGCCCTCCATTCGCTGGGCGAGCGCGAGGCGATCCAGCGCGACGGCGGAGTCCTGCACGTAAACTCCCGCCGCATTCTGCTTATCCTGCATCGCTGCCGCGCCGGTGTCGCCGGGGTTGAGAACCTGGGCGAAAGTCGCGAGGGGAATGAATGTGACGAACGTGATCGCGAAAATCAGAAATCCGAAATCAGAAATCCGAATCAAATCCGAAATCAGAATGACGAAATCCGAAACAAGAAGATGCGCGCCTCGCGCCTTGTGCTCCCGTTTCGTCATTCGAATTTCATAATTCGAAATTCTTTCGGATTTCTGATTTCGGATTTCTGATTTCGTCGCCATGACGCTCCATCTTACCCGATAACCGTCTACGCGAAGTATTTTCCCCAGAGTGTACTTAAACGGCTAATTTCTTCTGGATCAATCCGCGATTTGTCCGACCAGATCGCCAGTTTCAGAGCCTCTCGGGCGGGGCATTGCGCGATTTGGTCGGGATTGGCCGCGATGCGGGCCAGAGCCCGGTTGATCAAGTTCATTGCGGCTGCGGATGCTTCCTGAAGGTTGGCCATGATCTCTTTGAGCAGGGACTCACCTTCCGGGGCCTTGGGGTCCTTGGGCCGCCAGCAATCATAGTCGGTGACCAGGGTAACCATCGCGTAGGGCAGTTCCGCCTCGCGGGCGAGCTTGGCTTCGGGCATGACCGTCATCCCGGCCAGATCTCCGCCCCACAGGCGATGCATCAGGCTTTCCGCCCGCGTGCAAAAGTTTGGGCCATCCACGCAGACATAACATCCGCGATCGTGAACGCCCGGCTCAATGAGGATTTGACGCAACACCGGGCAAAAAGGTTCCGCGAATTCAACATGCACGGCCGCTTTCTCGAAGAAGGTGCCCGCGCGTTGGGTCGTGCGGTCGATGATCTGGTCCGGAACGACCAGATCCCTGGGTTTCATCTCCTGCCGAAGGCTGCCGACCGCGCCGGTGGCGATGATGTGCGTGCAGCCAAGTTGCTTAAGGGCAAAGATGTTGGCCCGGACCGGTATTCGCGACGGGGGAATCACATGTCCCGGGCCATGTCGATTGACGATTAGGACCGGCATCCCCTGGATATTGGATTCAACGATCGCGTCGCTGGGCTTGCCGAAGGGGGTGTCGATTTCATGGCGAAGCGTGCCGAGTGTGTCGGAAAGAAGCTGGCCCATTCCCGTTCCGCCGATGAGGCCGATTTTGTGCTCACTCATGATGGGGAATGAGGATACACAAAGGGGAATCGGAAGGCACGAAGGCATTGAGGCACGTAGGGGGAAACCTCCGGGGCCGCTTTACAAACTTTACAAAACTTTACACTTTTCGCGTTTTATTATCGAAATATTGCTTCGGTGTTGGTCTGGAGCGGCTGGAGTCGGTTTAGAAACAGGGGGATTGTCTCACGCGGAGGCGGCGACGCTGGGGCGTCGAGAGATTGGTAAGTGGGACAGTAGAGATTCGCTGGGGAAGTCTTAAGTCGCGGAGAATTGGAACGGGTGGATCTGTGGTTAGCATAGTCGAACAGTTTTGCGGGCCCGCGCTGCCGGTCCCGAGCCTGTCGAGGGGAGCATGGTCGAAGGGTTTTGTGTTTGCTTAAGTTAGTTGGGGGTAACTGAAATTGGGGTCGAAGGATTCGAACCGTGTTGACCAGTTATGGTGCGGCAAGTCAGGCCGACGCTGATGCATGGGGGAAGAGAATCGAGTGATGACCCCGATTTCCGATTTCGCGAAAATCTCCGTGACATCAGCCCAAGTCCGCCAATCGCAATCAGCGAAAGCGATGCCGGCTCGGGAAGCTGGGCGTCAGACCATTCGACGGCATATCCCCCGGCCACCCCGTTGTATGTGCCCCAGGCGAATCCGTAAATGTTGTTGTTGGCGTCAACTGCATCCGCCGTCGAATAGCTCCAACTCGTCGCCGGTCCGGTAGGCAGAAGACTCTGAAGATCAATCGCTGAGGCAGATGTTCCGAGCCACGCCTCCGCAACCCGGCTCGTCACCTGGGAGTTGGGGGACGCATATCCCGCCTGCACCTCGCCATTGGTTGCCAGCGCCTCCGAGGTGAGCATGCCAGCAGGATTGAGATCGACTGCGCTCGCCGAGGTTCCCTCCCACACCATCGCATGGAATTGGGTACTGGGCTCGTCATAGCCCACCTGCTGGTTTCCGCTGACCGCCAACGCATTGGACACATTCACATTTGCTGGTCCAATATCCACTGCACTCGCCGCCGTACCCGACCAGATCATCGCATCATTGCGGAGAGGGCCGCTGTGGTTTGCATAGCCGACCTGGTTGACACCATCGGTTCCATTCGCCACTGAATAAACGAGATTGCTTCCGAATATCGTCGGCGTCAGTTGCACCGCGCTGGCGGCTGTTCCCGTCCAAAGCAGTGGAACCGGATTGTTGGGGCTTCCGTTGGGCGTCCCGCTGCCAACCTGCTGATTGCCCGACATTCCGTTGATTGCTGAACTTGAGAAACCCGTGGGATTCAAAATGACCGCGCTGGCCGCGGTTCCGCTCCAGAGCGTCGCATAACTGATGCCGTTGAGTTGCGCCGTCACGACCTGCCCGCCTTGCTGCGACCCACTGCTCGCAAATGCATAGGAAAGGTTGTAGCCAAGTTGCGTTGGGTTGAGGTTCGTGCCGTTTCCCTGCGAATCCCAAACCGCGGCCACCGGCAGACTATTGAGTACCGCATTCCCCACCGCCTGCGAAGGAATCCCGCCACGTATCGCGCCGATTAACGACGTGCCGGGCGGCGTTTGATATTGATACAAAACTGATCCCGAAGAGTAGGTCTGCGCTTGAGCCGATGACGAAATGCCGGGCAACACGCTGACCACCAGCACAACCACGGGACAAAATGAAAAAAAGCCGCGCGAAATTCCAAATCTCTGCCCCATATGTTTCCTCCTGGCAATTTGATGTGAACGGATGGAATTCTACCTTTGCAGGCCGGGCCGTCAAGAAGATCCGATCAGATTTGCAGCTGCATTGGACATTCACCTCGGGCGGCTATTCTGAAGATTGTCCATCAGTCCCTGAAATTATCGCTGGCTTAATCTCGGATGCAATGCTGTCTGTAGTAGCCGGAAATCGGCGAGATCACGCATTTCTCCTTTCTTCTCCTCCGTCTCGCAGGACTTTGGGCGGGTAAGGGTCGGCAGCTTCACTTATCGAATTTGTCAAAAACAGAATCAACTTTCCAGTCGTTCCATTTTGCGGTCCCAGAGCA